>WNFE01000164.1_pt1 | contig 49841 bp, 45 predicted proteins | sample 5400451 | NCBI WGS metagenome assembly WNFE01 (sample SAMN13153344, study PRJNA577476) | soil metagenome | isolation source: 200 cm saprolite under Douglas fir tree site 2 hole 2 | place: USA:California | collected 2015-04-18
GCAGCGCTGGCGCCATACGCAAAAACGTTTTCCGCCGAACGAAAATTTGCAATCGAGATTTGAAACAAGAACTGGCTCGGCGCTTGCCGCCCGATTGCTCATGCTTTCAAAACTTCAGAAATGGCTGACGCACCAGAAGGCCCCTTGACACCCCTGCCGCTCGGGAGCAGACTCTCGATCAACAGTCTGGGTTTTCGATCCGGCCAGCGTCATATCACTCCCTCTATCCTCGATTCGTGTAGCGCACCGGACCATCGGGCCGATATTCGTTTTCCGGGAGGTTAAGAATGGTTTCCTAGCCCTCTCCCATTTCATGCCGAATGCTTGGCTCTTTCCGAGGAACTCTGACCCCATCAAAAACTCGCTGGCCATGGCTGCGGCAAGAATCAGAATGGTGCAGGAGAATTGCGTGCAGGCCCCGAAGGAGGTGACTTCGATGAATCTACTGATCTACAAGAAGACGTTCCAGATCTTGTTAGTGGCAGTGCTGGGATGTCCGCATGCATTCGCCGATGCGACGATTCCAACAGCAGACAAAAAAGGAAGCAAGGACAACCCTCTCCTGCAAAGGTATGAGGGCTCGTACATCGTTGCATATGAGCAGCAGAGCTTCGGCGAATTTACGTTTCCCCTGTCCAAGCTAGTAGCGGTCCCCGACAAGCGAGATAGCGCCAACAACGACTACTTCGCACCCAAGCAGAAGAAGACGGTTGAGGGCGCCTACACCCGCCTCGTTTATTTGCTGCCAGCCAATCGTTCGCCCCTCGAAGTTTTGCGCAACTACCAGCAGGAGATCAAGAGCAAGGGGGGAAAGGTTCTGTTCGAGTGCAAAGCGGACGAGTGCGGCGGAGATCCGACAAGAAGCTCCGAGGGCGGGGGCGGGAACATGAGCCTTGCCATGTACTTATATCCCGCAGACCGGGTCAAGGATGAGGCCTTTTCCAACGGATCGTGCGCGCTCACGGCGGGGATCAACGATCAGCGCTATGCGTCGGCAGAAATTCCGTCTGCTGACGCGCATGTGTCGGTCCTCACATACACGATAAATAACCAAGATTACTGCAAGGCATTTAATGAGCGGACTATTGCGATTGTGGATATCGTTGAGGAGAAGGCGCGTGAGCAGAAGATGGTGACTGTCAAAGCAGAAGACATGGCGCAACAGATTGCATCGGGCGGCAGCGTGGCTCTTTACGGCATCTACTTCGACTTCAACAAAGCAGAGATCAAGCCGGAATCGACACCGACGATCGAGCAGGTTGCGAAACTCCTCAAGGGCAATCCCGCATTGAAGTTACTTGTGGTCGGGCACACAGATAATGTCGGGGGATTCACTTCTAACATGGAGTTGTCACAACGTCGTGCCGCTGCGGTGGTCAATGAACTGGTAACGAAGTACCAGGTTGCCAAGTCGCGTCTCATGTCTGTCGGCGTCTCGTTTGCAAGTCCGATGGCTTCCAATAAGACCGAAGAAGGCAGAGCCAAAAATCGTCGTGTCCAGTTGGTTGAGAACTGAGCACGGCGTAACGTCAAGGTGCGACGCAGAGGATCTCACCGTGATCCTTGCAATTGTCTTCGCTCATGTCTGGGGAATCCTCCAGCTGATTGTGTTAGGAAGCTTCGCTCGAACGGTGCGCGTCCGCACAACCCTTGCTGCCATGGCTGCCGGGCTCTACGCGTGCGCACCCGTCGCCGTGCTCCTTGAGTTAGCATGGACTCGGCCCGTAGCATCGGTCACCGGCGCGCCTCTCAGCGACATTATGCGGATGGCGTCTTATACCACCGACCCCTTTATGGAGGAGTTTGTCAAGGTACTGCCGTTGGCGATCCTGTTGGTGGTGGTGCGGGTGATTCGCCGCCAGTGGTCAATTACCGATTGTGTCCTTGTTGGCGCAGCACTAGGGTCGGGCTTTGGGCTGGCAGAAGATCTGTATCGCTTCAGTGCGGCTCCCGCGAACGCCGTCTGGATCGGAGGAGGTTGGCTCGTTCGACCGAATTTCGCAACAATCGTCACCGTACCAAGTCCGTTGACGACGGTGACTTCCTGGCTGCCGGCCGGAGCTGTGTCAAACAGCCTGTTCTCCTTTCTCTCCAGGGCTCCGCATCCTGTGGATCTTCATCTTGCTTTGTCAGCGATCGGTGGATTTGCAGTCGGTCTGCTTCTGCAGCATCGTGCTTCGGTCAGTCGCCGCGCCGGGGTCCTCCTTCTGCTTTATCTCGGCTTTGACCACGCCGTATATAACGCGGCACTGCAGGTATCGGCTCCAAGAGCATTAGTGGTTTTGTCGAGCATGCTTCAGGAGCTATTGCGGTTCCTGCCCGTCGTCGCTCTCATCGTTGCCTGGTGGCTCGACAGGCAGCGACAGAATACGGAGACCATCCCTGAGCTTGCGCTCGCCGCAGAGACGACGATTTCACCGCCCGTTGTCGGGACTCTCCGGACTGCCCTTAGCCGTGCCCCATGGTCGGTCGCTTGGGTAGATGCCCTGGTCAGGATGCGGCGGGCCTACGCCTCGGCTGGACCAGAGAGTGGCGCCGAGGACCGCTTGCGCAAACTCATAGTCGACCTACGCGACCGCATAGATCGAGCGGTTGCACAGTCAGGCCCCCTGCCGATAACTGCTTCTAGCTGGACACGGGCGTATTTTGCCTGGTTCCGGCAACCTAAGGTTATTGTGTTGCTCGTCATGATCACCCCGTCAATTCTGTGGTTCGTCGTGGGCGGCTTCCCAACGACGGCTTTGTTGCAACAAGCCCTCGCATGGCCGCCAGCGTGGACGATGATCCGAGTCATCTCGGCGGCGGCGTTCGCATGGACTGCTTGGAATGTATTTGTGAGTATCCGGCTGTGGGTGCAAGCTGTTCAATTGCCCCTGGCCGATTTCCCCGCGACATTCGCGCTGGGATTGCTGTCCGGAGTCGGCGCGGTGGCTCTGGGAGGGTACGTTTTTGTCCTTTCCGTGACCGGATCGCCTCACGCACGCGTAATCAGTAGCATCCACGCCAGCAATGCCATGGGGAATCTGAATGTAATGGACGGTCTTATTTTAGCCGCATTAGGCGCTGTTGTGGCAGTTGCGCTGCTCTCAGGGGTCGGAGAATTACTTGCGGCAGGTGGGGTCGTAGGCACGACCGCCGCGGCTTCGGGCGGAGTCGTAGGTACGACCGCCGCGGTTTCGGGCGGAGTCGGTGCGACGCTCGGAACCGCTGGAGGGCTCGGAACTTTTGGCGAGTTAGGCGGTGTTACTGCCGCTTTGGGCGCAGCATTTGGAGGTTTAGGCCAATCGCAGATGAGTGGTTCCCCGCTACCCGACGCGGAGGTCATCATCGATCCCGATGCGGACCCTTTTGGCGGGACCTTGGTACCGGGACTCGAGCTTCCTCCGGGAGAAGTCCCATCTGATTGGCCGGAGGGAGTTGATCCATGGAACCCGAAGCTTCCCAAGCCACCTAAGGTTCCCGTCTTCGATGACTACCCGATTGAGCAGCCGCCTCCGAAAACGCCGAGCGACGCTCCGCCACAGAATCAAGGAGGAGACTCCGGCCAGAGTGGATCTAAGCGATCTAAGAAAGCATAGATTAGACAGGCGCCCGCTCAGAACATCCTTGAACCCAATGGAAAAAGACGGCGAGAATACCGATAACCCGACCGAAGGAAAGCTGCTCCAGAGACATCCATGCGGCGCTGCCGACACTTCCACCACTGGAGGCCATTCAAGGCAACTGCCTTCCAAACATTGTCTGGTAGCGACTGGGAACTTCTCAGTTCCCTACACAAAGGCACTCTTTGCAGCGACTCACACTGACATGTTGGTCGAACCAGATAAGCAAGACTATCAAGAGCCTCACGCCGGAACAAATCACAAAGATGGAAAAAAAAGAAATGGAGATTTTACAGCGTGATCTGAAATTGATTGAAGAGAGTCATGGAAATCAGGTCCTGAATCTTGTACTCGCACGGGGATACATAGCAAAACTGTTCGGAAACGGTCGGGTGACACGTTACCTCGATCAGCATCACTCTGAAATCTTTCAGGAGCTGCAAGCGATTTCGAAAGGTGATTCCTTGGAGAGTTGAAGTTGTTCTCAAGTGATTAGCTCCTCAAGCGCCTCGTCCCGATTAGGATTCCAGTGAAAGCTGATCGTCTCTGAACTGGGCAGCCCTCTAATTGGCGCGGCACCAGACGCCATTGCATCGAATACCGCGTTTTCTGCTAGTTTTTCGAAGGTTTCTCGACTTGATCGATGACGAGAATTTCCATCGGGACTTTTTGAGGTTCCAGTTTCAGACCGAGCTGCTCCTCGATCGCGGTGAAGATCGAAGGGTCGGACGCTTCAGGCGAGGATTCACTGTTGGCCCCTGACTGGCCGTCAACCGTTTCCTTTTCAAACAGAGAAGTTTTCCCAATCGTCGGCCACTGCAGCGTGAAATCATAGTTGCCCTTGAGCTCGGTCTTATCCAGAACATTGCGCCCCAGTAGCCGAGACAAGTAGCTCGCCAGCGCCCCGGTAGGAGCGCCTTGACCGATGACCTGGCCTCGTCCAATCTCCATGTTTCCGAGGCCGCCCGCCTTTGATGGCTGAAGTTTGGGACCGCCATTGGCGATGACCATCGTATAGACTGGAAGTTCTTTGGTTTCGCGGTGGAGTGTCAGTTTGAAGCGGTCCGCCAAAAGGGCCCGAAGCCTGCGTCCGGGCACAAGCCTGCGCTGGTCTTCGCTAAGCTGGCCCAGCTCGCCAGCGTCAGAATTCTTCGCTTCTATGTCGTATTTTTCGGTGTTGAGCCAGTTCGGTCCGCCCGATATCTGATTGTCCTGGACTCCGTATGCTTCACGAATGAGCATCCGCAGCGTGAAGTTCGCCGCGCCGAACTCGTCCGGCCTGACCAATATCTTGACCATATCAGTGCCCGACGTGTTTGGTTTGATCGAAGCGACCTCGTACACAGGCGTGACGGACGCTGAGTTTTGGGTCTGCGATCCTGCCCGGCTTGGCGTTGCGTTTAGCAGGCCAAACGCGATCGGCGCGGCTACGGCTACCGCCAAGCAATAGCTTTCTGCTGAAATCGAGCTTGCGTACAGTACTTTTAGTCATGATATGGACAATCCTTTTCTTGAGATCGGCGCCCGTGACTCCGGATACGCAAGCCAGGGGGGATTCCACACAGAATTCACAGATCTTCAAAATGCTTTCTGCATAGAACTGCCGTTCGCGGCCCGATTCCAGGACTTCCTCGTCGCAGGCGCGTTCGCGCTCCTCCACCAGCCGCGTCCCCAACCACCAAACCAACGGGTGAAACCAAAAGCTGGCTTCAACCACCATGTGTATCGCAGCGGCAAGATTGTCGCGGCGGCGTACGTGCCACAGTTCGTGGGCGAGGATCGCTTCCAAGTGGGCGTCTTCGAGGCGTGCGGAGATCCTTTCCGGCCACACCAAAACCGGACGGACTATGCCGAAAATCCCCGGTTCCAGAGAAGCCCGTGACAATAGAATCTCAGTCGGCTTCCGTATGCCTTCGATATGCTCCAGCCGGCGCAGCGCTTCAACTTCGCGTCCTTCTCGTAGTGGCGTCGCTTCCCGGATGGCTGCGGAAATCCGCCGCCAACGCAGGAGCCACACGAAAACGACCATCAGGAATCCGCAGAGCCATACGGCAAGAAGGGCTGGAAGCAGATGGATGAGGCTCGCGAGAACCGTCGAGGGAGTGGCCGGAGAAACGATCGGCGTCGTTTGCTGCATGAAGGGCTGGCCGACTTCCTTCATCACGGAAGACAAGCCACCTTTCGCTCCTGCCGAACCGCGCGACCATGGCAGACGACTCCCCATGACGACCAGCAACGAAAAGGGGACGAGGAATTTCAACGACGCGGCCAGCCATAGCCAATAGCGAGCCCGCGCACGGTTCTTTCGCAAAGCCAATGTCAAGAGTCCGGCGGTGATGGCGAACAGCGTCGACTGCCATAGGTGATTGCCCATCGCCGGTGCGAGGGCTGTCCATATCCCGGACAAGAATTTCAGGACCATTTCGATTTGTCCTTTCTCGCGAGCCTCCGAAGAATTTTCTCAGCTTCCTTTACGTCCTCGAGTGTGAGTTTTCCGGATTCGATGAGATGCGCCATTACGGGCTGCGTGCGCCCACCGAACAGCGCGATCAGGTCGTCGACCAATCTGCGCTGCGCGGCAGTGCGGGAGACGGCGGCTTCGAAAATGTGGAAGTTGCCGACCTTCTTGACGCGCCGCACGGCTTTCTTCGCTTCCAGCCGGTACACGGTTGTCTGGACGGTCGTATAGGCTGGCCTGTGTTGTTCCGGGAAAGTTTCCTGAATGTCGCGAATGGAGGCCTGGCCTTGAGTCCAGAGCGCCTCCATGATTTGAAGTTCGAGCTTCGTTAATTTGGGTTCGGGCATATTGCCCCCTACTACTATCGTATGTCATCCTACTACTGAGGTAGTTAGTGTCAAGTCCTTTTTAGAATTGGGCGGAGCTCGAAGCTGGACTGTTATAAAAGCCGTTACCGGACATGTTACGGAGCAAGTCGAACTTACGAAAATCACATCTGTACGTCAGCATTTGAAACGCGGATCGTCAGAAAAGAGAAACCTACCGAATTCTCTCGGCTTAGAAAAGAGGGCTGGACAACCTATTTTAGATTCAATGGGTTCCCTTGGCGCAAAGCGTGCTGGCATATCGTGTCGAACATACGCGACCCGAATTGTGCTTTTCAGCTTCCCCCAAAAAAGAAAACAGACTCGCGAAAAGTGAAAAGCTAAAGCGCATGCGCGGAACCTCGCCGAGCGAAACTGACGAAGAGGGCAACAGACGGCAGTTTCGCCCGCTCCTATCCCCTATCCCGTCAACCTGACAATTCGGCTCTTTTTCAGGTATCGAGGAGAGCGTAAGCTGCGGCTCGTGCGCGGAATGAATCCTTTTCGCCGCGTTGCGAGGAGATTGTTGTGACTATATTGGCGTCGCGTTTTGAGTCTGCAAAAGTGGAACAACTGCTGGCAAATGCGGCGGAGCGCGCCCGCCGCTACGTGGCGACCGTAAACGAGCGCCGCGTAAGCCCGGGTACGCTGGCAGTCGGCGCGCTTCAGCAGTTTCGTGAACCAATGCCAAACGAAGCTTGCGATCCGCAGACAGTGATTGCGCTGCTCGACGAAATTGGATCGCCAGCAACGGTGGCGACCACCGGTGGCCGGTATTTCGGTTTCGTCATCGGCGGGTCGCTGCCGGCAGCGGCGGCAGCAAGCTGGCTGGCCAGCGCCTGGGACCAGAACATGGCTTTGCGAGTCATGTCACCGGTGGGAGCGGAACTGGAAGACGTAGTTCTTGGCTGGGTTAGGGAATTACTGGGGCTGCCAGCGGAGTGCGAGGGGGGATTGGTCACTTGCGCGACCGCGGCAAATTTTACGGCGCTGCTGGCGGCGCGTTCTGCGATATTGAAGCGCGTAGGATGGAACGTGGAAGATGACGGACTGTTCGGCACGCCGCCAGTAGAAATCGTGGTTGGCGAAGAAGTGCATGCTTCGGTGCAGAAAGCCTTAAGCCTGGGAGGATTTGGGCGCAACCGGGTGACGGTTGTGGAAGCGGACGCGCAGGGAAGAATGCGCGCAGAAAAATTGCCGCCTCTTTCGAATCGGAGCATCGTGTGCATTCAGGCAGGGAATGTGAATAGCGGCGCGTTTGACCCTGCGGCGGAAATCTGCGAACAGGCACGCGCGGCGGGAGCGTGGGTTCACGTGGATGGTGCGTTTGGGTTGTGGGCGGGCGTTTCACCGAAGTATGCGGAATTGACGCGCGGATTTGAATTGGCGGATTCCTGGGCCACGGACGCGCACAAATGGCTGAACGTGAATTACGACAGCGGCATTGTGATGGTACGCGATGGAATGGCGCTGCGCCGCGCCATGACCATCTCGGCGGCCTATCTTCATGGAGGCGCGCTGCGGGAGCCTATGAATCATGTGCCGGAGGCATCGCGGCGAGCGCGCGGCATTGAGGTCTGGGCGGCGCTCAAATCGCTGGGGCGTGTGGGGCTGTGTGACTTGATTGAGCGGACTTGCGCGCTGGCGGCGCGGTTTGCGGAGAAGTTGCGCGCGGAGGGATACGAGATTTTAAACGACGTCGTGATCAATCAGGCGATGGTGTCGTTTGGTGCGGCGGATGAGACGCTGGAAGTGATTCGGCGCGTGCAGGAAGAGGGTACTTGCTGGTGCGGAGGAACAGTTTGGCATGGGAAGACGGCGATGCGGATCAGCGTATCATCTTGGGCGACTAGCGAAGACGACATTGATCGAAGCGCCGATGCGGTGATCCGAATTGCCCGAGAAATTGCCAGGTGATGCAAGACTAGACTCTAGCAACCGGAAAACGGAGAGCGTTTGCCATTGCGTAAGTACATCTTGCTCTGTGCGTTGTTGGGAATAGTTCTGTTGGCCGGGTTGACGATGTGGCATCAGTCTGCGTCACCGGCGGCCAAACAAGCGCCAAGCCTGACGATCGACAAACTCCCGGTCGCTTTCTTCATGCATACGTTCGACCCTAGCGCACCTCCGGCGGATATGCCGCCGCTCGCGGCATGGGAAGAAGCGGAGTGCGATTCCAATTTCGTGTCCAACGCCAACGTGAAGGGGCGGACGGAAATGGTCGATGGGACGCACGGTGTGGTCACCGTGACCGACGTGAAAGTCACACTGCAGCTTGCCATCAACATTTGGGTGGCAGAGGGCGCGGCGAAGCGCGTAATCGAACATGAGCAAGGCCACCGGCGAATCTCGGAGCATTACTATGAAACGGCCGACAAAGTGGCTGAGCAAATTGCCGCGACGTATCTGAACAAACAAATCTCCGCTAGGGGTGGGGATCTGAATGCGGAAGTTAACAATTTGCTGCAGCAGATGGGCGCGGAGATTACCGCGGAATACAGTCAAAGGTTGAATCCCAATCTCGCGCAGAATCGCTACGACGATATGACGGATCACGGCCGGAATGATGTTAGTGCCGCGGAGGCCGTTGCCCAGGTGTTTAGGGACGTTCAATAATTCGGAGAGTGGAGTTATGGCTGGATTTGATTAGGAGATGATGTCCGGCTGTTACCAACCGCGCCAACCGACCACTCGCTTCGGTTTGTTGCGACGATTCCGATTTCGCTTGATAAGCTCTGGAACCAGGTTCCACGCAGTTGCGCCGTCGAGGGAACGAAGAGGAATCAGATTGAAGGCTGCGACAAGCAAACTATAGTAGCCCAGGATCCCGATTGCTACGTTCAGTGCATCGAAGCGGGTAAAACCAAAGATGCTCACGAATATCACGAGTGGCAAGGCTACCGCCGTTTGGGCAGCCACTCCTCCCCACGCGATGAAAGCCTCGTCGTAACGCGACCACGGAGATCGAAATCGAACGAAACCGTGAATTGGGTATAACTCGATCGAGAAAACCTCGCACCCTTTTCGTTGAGCGGCAATCATGTGCCCGCACTCATGAATAAGGATGACACCGAAATACGCACTCCATGCGGCAATCGTCTCGACTGGCCGTTCGATGGCGCCTAATAGTATAAGCGTCCCTATCACCAGCACAGACCAGTGCGCGTAGACGCGAACACCGTTTATCTCCATGATCTCTGTAAGTCTTTTGAGTTTCATAGGAGCAGTGTCCCCGCAAGTTTCTTCGCGGATTACTTTACTTCCAACTAATCAATAGACGTTAGGGATTTTACGTGGAGTTCGAGGGCTTGGTTGTACTGGCGCTCGATCTGTAGTTCGGTTTGCAGCTTCTTGATGAGGAGTTCGAGGCGCGAAATTTCGGTTTTGAGTTTTTGGATGTCGGTGGCGCTAGCTTGCGGGCGATTGGGAGTTGCGATATTGAAATTGTGTGTTGGTGCGTGAGAAGGCGGAGCAGAATGCTGCTGGCTGTGTGATAGCGGAGAAGGTTGCGGCAGAGTGTGGGGCTGCGGCGTGAAAGCGTCAGTAAGCGCGCGCGGCCAGGCGGATTCGGCGCGCGACTCGGTTTGCGCGACCTGAACAACGGGAACCGGCGTCGGCGCGGGCGGTGGCGCGAAAAAATTGTTGAGCGCGTGCGAACTTGAGGGGCGCGGCGCGGGGACGGCTGGAGCGACGGGCTGTTCGGATTTCGGCGAGAGAAAACTCTTGACGCGCGCGATCAGGTCTTGCGGTTGAAACGGTTTGCGAATCAATTCATCGGCGCCGACGGAAACCGCTTTGTCGGCGACACTTTTGTTCACGACACCGGACATCAGAATCACCGGGGTCGCGCTGAATTGCGGATGCTGTTTGATTTGGCTGCAGACCGAGTAGCCATCCTGATCGGGCATAATAACGTCGGTGATGACAGCGTCGGGCGGAGTTTGTTCGAACTGCGCGATCGCCGATGCGGCGTCGCCCGCGGTGATGACGGTAATATTCTCGCGGCGGAAGGCAATCTTAATGACTTCGCGCATGGTGGCGCTGTCGTCGATGAAATAGACGGTTGGCGTCCGCTTCGCTGATGCGACGGTTTCCACCGGTGCGGGTGGGAATGGCATGGTTTCGCTCATGACACCTCCTCGGGACGTGTGGCCAGCGATTGGTCATCCGCGGCCGAGATTTCAGAGTTTTCAACGGGAGACGGTGGCGCGGATTCAGCGATTACCGGCGCGTCGGCAGCTTGGTTAAAGGTGTAAGGTTCCGCTGCGTTGTCCAGTGACGTTGCGATATCTGGATTGTCGGTTGCTTCGGCGGCAGCGGAGTAGTCATTCGAGTGGGTGCTCGCAAAACGGTCAAGCGCGTCCTTAATCGCGGAGAAGTCGTCTTGATGTACGCGTACTGAAACGTCGAATTGTAGTGCGCCAGCGAGTTGTTCCCCGTCACCGGGCACAACGGAATTGTCAGCCGTTTGCGCAGCGGAAGAATCCTCATTCGAGCGCGTGATAGCGGCAAGATCCGCTTCCTGCAGGAGCGAAGGGCGCTCTTCTTCATTTACAACTGTGGAAGCCTCGACCGTTTTCGCGGGAGCAGCAAACTCGTCAGAATGTGCGGCCGCAGTGCCGTCAGCTTGCTGCAAGACCGAAGATTGGTCCTGTACCAGCGCCAATTCTGCTGGCTGGAGATCGGCGTCGTCGCGGGAAGATTCGTCGACCTCGCGCATGGCGTCGATCATGAGATCGGTAGCGGAACGCAGAACCGTCCTCTGTGTGGAAGCTGAGCCGTAAACAAATTTGTAAACGCCGGAATTGTTGTGAAAACAATTTTTGAGAATGTGGATGACGGCTTCGTCGCCGAACAGCGAGCCACATTCAGCGTGGGCGATCGCCCCCGCGTCGAAGAAAAGCAAGGCGTCAGTTTCGCCGGAGTTGATGTGCAATGCGCCAGTCTGGTGCGCGTGACCAAGCATTTGCATGACGCCGGGAAGATCGTGATGAGTAAGACTTCCGCTGAGGCTGGTGTCGGACTGCGTGAGCATTTGCGTGGGCTGAAAGCCTTCGGCTTTGCTGATGATGATATTTTTGACGTGAGTAGCAATGACCGCAGGCGGGCGAGTGCGGTCAATGTAATCGTCACAGCCGGCCTGGAATGCTTCCATCAGCGCGCGCTGGCCGCCGTCACCGAGAGCGATGATGGGCATTGCGGAATTCTTGACGTCGGCACGAATCATGCGCGCGATATCGAGCGCGCCCATTTCGCGCATGTTGGTGGAGCAGACAATCGCGGAGGGCGCATCGTATTCGAGCGTGGTGAGCGCAAACGCGGGCTGAGTGCTGCAGGTAACTTCAAAGCCTTCGCGCTTCAGCGCGTCGCTGAGGCGTTTGGAAAAATAAACATTGGTATCGATCAAGAGAATTTTGGCGGAGCGGCCGGAAGCACTCATGACCGGACTTCTTTCGAATCAGGGTTTGTAAGTACAAACCCTGAAACCCGCGCGAAATCGTGCAATGGCGCTGGCAACATTGTTTCCGCCGGGCCCGGAGTGAGCGCCGACAGACGCAGGACTTCGATGACTTCGCCACCGTGCGAGAGCCAGCCATCCACGTGCGGAGAATCGTTGGAGCTGGCCGGCACCATGTCCACATTGATGAGTTCACATTCGCCGCTGACGGGAATCGCGATCCAGTCAAGCTGGCGTTCGTACCTGCGCGTGGCAATTAGCGTGAAGCGGCGCGCGGTGAGCCTGCTGCCGGTGAGTTGTTCGGCGATGTCGCAAATGGCGATCATGCGGCCGCGGCGCAGAATGACGCCTTCGAGTGCGGGCGATTTGTGCGGAAAGCGAAAGATGCGGCTGGGCGCTACGAGTTCGGCGACTTGCGACGCCGGCAGCGCGAAGCGGCGCTCTCCGAGACGAAGAAGAACGAAGGATTGCAGCGCAGTTTCGGGAGCGACGGTCATTGTACGTGTGCCCCGTTATTTTCGACGGAAGCCGAGCGTGTATCGGCGGAGCTTTGCGCGGCTTCGAGCAACGTCAACTCTTCGAGCGAGAGAAAGCCTTCCGCATGTACTACGGGAACGACGGTCTGGTCGAGGGTGGTGAGTCCGCGATACCAAGTACGTTCTTCACCCTGAAAGGCGTGCGAAAGCGACTGAAGCCGCGTCATGGTGGTCATTTTGTCGATGCCGTCGATGAGCAGGGCCGTCCTGGTGCGGCGCAGAAAAAATACCAATGACGCCGGTTGCGGTTGCAGGCCGAAATGGAGCGCGGCATTGACGATGTACAGCGTGCGATCGCCGCGGCGAATGCTGTGGCGAACTTTTTTCAGATGGCTTTCTGGGAGATCTCGCGCCATGCCTGCGATGTTGTCCACGCTGCGCACTTCCTGCACCGATGCGGAAGAAATTGCAAAAATCTGCCCGCTGACTCGGAACAAAATAATTTGCTCGGTGCGTGGCTGGTGCGATTTTTCGGCCGGAGGGAAGTTCATTAGCGCACTCCTACCGGAGTGGCGCGCGTGAGAGCGATGACGCGCTTCTCGATTGCGGAGTAGATGTCATCGAGTCCGAGAACCTGATCGACAGCGTGCAGTTTGATAGCTTCGGCGGGCATCCCGAAGATGACGGAGGTAGCTTCATCTTGCGCGATGACGTGGCCGCCGGCATTCTTGATGGCCTTTGCGCCCTGAGCGCCGTCTGCGCCCATTCCAGTGAGAACGACAGCGATGGAGAGCGCGCCGCCGTATGCTGCGACCGACTCCATGGTGACGTCGATATTCGGAAGGTAGCCACCAATGCGGCCGCTGACAGAATCCAGTTGCACGCGGCCGAGCGGATTTACGCGAAGATGCTGCGCGCCGGGACAAATGTAGAGACAGCCGGGTTGGATCGTGTCGCCGGACTCGGCTTCCTTGACGCGAATTTCGGTGAACTCAGCAAGTTGCGCCGCAAATTGCGTAGTGAACGCTGCTGGCATGTGCTGCACAAGAATTACCGCAGCGGGAAATTCTTTTGTGAAACCGGGGGCCAGGCGCATTACCGTGGCAGGTCCGCCAGTGGACGCGGCAAGAACGACGACCGGGAAGCGCTGGTCCGCGATCGATGAAGAAGCGCGGCTGACGATTGGAGCGGGACGAGAAATCGGCGCAGCGCCGTTTTGCGGAGTAGATTGCAAGGCGGCGGCCAAACGCGAAGCAGTTCGAACCACCCGTACCTTCGCCGCGATTTTCACTTTGCGTAAAAGATCTTCACGAATGCTCTGCATATCGAGATCGATGGCGCTGTTGGGCTTGGCGACAAATTCGATTGCGCCAAGCTCAAGTGCTTTGAGGGTACTCGCGGCACCGTCTTTAGATTCGGAACTGACGACGACGATGGGGCGTGGGTTGACGGTCATGATCTGCGCGGTGGCCTGCAGACCATCCATGTGCGGCATGTTGATGTCCATGGTGATGACATCGGGTTTGAGAGATTCGGCCAGCGCAATGGCTTCGCGGCCATCCTTGGCGTGGCCGATCACCTGCAATTGCGGATCGGAAACTAAGATCGTCTCCAGGACTTTGCGCATGAAAGCCGAGTCATCAACGATCAGCACGCGAACTTTGTTGAGAGGAGTCATGGGAGGTTACGTCGCAACCGGTTGCGACGCCTCCGTGCCAATCAGTTTTTCGACCGCGTCGGTAAGCTGATCTTCCTGTACCGGCTTGGTAAGGAACGCGACGGCGCCTTCTTTCATAGCGCGATCGCGATGCTTTGCGCCGGCGCGCGAAGTGACTACCATCACGGGAATGCGCCGCGTCGAAGGACTCTGCCGCAACTGCACCATTAATTCGTAGCCGGTCATGCGCGGCATTTCCAGGTCGGTGATGACCAGATGGCAGCCGTGCTGCGCGATAAGTTCAGCGGCTTCCAGGCCGTCGGAGGCGAGAATCACGCGGTAGCCATTTTTCTCGAGCATACGTCCGACGAATTTGCGTACGCTGATGGAATCGTCCGCGACAACCACGACGCGTTCGTGCTGCACGCGGTCGATGGCGTCGGTGGGGATGCTGCCCTTGGCAACAGCTGCAGAGCCGGGCGCGAAAATGCGCGCGGCGCTTGCAGAAGCTTGAATCGATTTGCGTTCGCTTGGCTCGCTGGCGATCATGCGGTTTAAATCCAGAAGCAGAATGAGGCGGCCGTCAGGCGCAATGGTGGTGCCAGGAAAAAGTTTTACGCGGCGCAAATATTCGCCGAGGTTCTTGATCACGATTTCGTCTTTGCCGATGACTTCTTCGACCACCAGGCCGACCTGGCGGTTGTCCGCGTTGGCAACCACCATGCGGAAATAACCGTTGATCGGTTCCAGCGGCGGAAGACCGAGATAAGAATCCAGTCGGATGACTTCCGTCACCACATCGCGAACTTTGGTGAGCAACTTGCCGCCGATGTCTTCGATTTCATCGGCGCGCAGGCGACGAATTTCCTCCACGATTGCTAGAGGCAAAGCGAAGTTCGCATCGCCGCAACGCACAAACAGCGCCGGCGAAATAATCAGCGTGAGAGGAACTTTAAGGATGAATTTCGTGCCGGTGCCCGCGTTGCTTTGAATTTCAATTTCGCCGTTGAGCAAATTCAGGTTGGCGCGCACAACGTCCAGGCCGACACCACGTCCGGCGAGTTCTGTCTTCATCGGCGCGGTGGAGAAGCCGGGATGGAAAAGCATTTCGCGTAGTTCGCGTTCGGTCAGGCTGCTGGCGGTTTCGGTCGAGACCAGACCACGATCTACAGCGCTCTGCCGCACGCGATCGTAAGCGATGCCATGGCCGTCGTCTTCGACCTCGATGTAAATGTGATTCCCGCGGTGATAGGCGCGCAGCGTGACGCGGCCGAGTTCCGGTTTTCCGGCTTCGCGACGTTTCTCGGGAGTTTCGATGCCATGCGCGACGGAATTTCTGACCAGATGCACCAATGGATCGGAAATCTGCTGAATGATGTTGTTATCAAGTTCGGTTTCGCTGCCCGAGAGAGCAAGCTCCACCTGTTTGCCGGTGGAGTTCGCGGCGTCGCGAACGGCGCGAGACAATCGCGAATACAACGTGCCGATCGGCACCATGCGCGCGGCCGTGATTTCGTCCTGCAGGTGATGCGCGAGTTTCGTGAATTCGTCAATGTCACCTTCGACGCGCCCGATGAAGCCGCCCATCTGCGACAGCACTTCATTGACATCAGCGGAAATTTCCGTCATCGAGCGCGAAAGGATGTTGACGTCGTCGTAGCGATCCATTTCCAGTTCGCTGAAATCGTTCCAGAAAGAGGTGTCGCCGGCAGCTGCGTTGTTGATCATTTGCGGCGTCGGCGTTGTGCTTGGTGAGAGCGGCCCACGAGTGGAATTGATGCGATTGAATTCGTATTTTTCCTGGAACTCGACGACTTTTCCCTGCAGGCGTTCTTTCGAAAAGCCCAGCGTATCGCGCAAACGTTCCAGTTCTGTCACACGGCCCAACATGCGAGTGCGGTTGATCACCAACTCGCCGACGGTGTTCATCATACGGTCGAGACGCGACAGCGAAATGCGAACCGACTTGGCGGCCGCTGCAGCCGTGGAACCTTTATTGTTCTTCGGCGATGTGGGAGCCGTTGACTTGGCTTGCGACGGACTAGATTCCTGGATTGCAGCCGCTTCGCTCGAAGCGACAACCTCTTCTTCTTCGTCCATCGGCGCGACTTCGGCGATGCGATTGAGCAGGGAATCAACGCCAGTGCGCATTTCGGTTTCGTCGGACCACTGCTTATGCAAAGTCTTTTTCAGAATATCCACAGATTCGAGGCACAGATCGATGACTTGGGGCAGCGGTTCCAGTTCGCCTTCGCGCAACCGGCCAATCAAATCTTCCACGCGATGTGCAATAGCGCCAAGCCGCTTCAATCCCACCTGGGCGGCGGAACCTTTTACGGTGTGGATGGCGCGGAAGAGTTTGTTGATTTCCTCGGGGCTGTGATTGGCCTCGAGCGAGAGCAAACAATCGCTGACGATCTGCAAATGTTCTTCCGCTTCGGGTTGGAAGAATTCCAGAATCTCCGCGGGTACTTCACCGTCTTCGGGCAGGGCATCGAAATACGAGCCGGTGACAGCGGCGACATCGCGAAACTCCTCGGGCGGTTCGAACTCCTGCATCGCAGGCTGCGAATAGCTGATTGGCGCCGGCTCTGCGGGAAATGCAAAGCGGTAGCGTTCCTTAAACGCGGCAATGTCTTCCAGAACTTCCCGTCCGGTGTCGCTGATCTCCAGCAAATCGGTTTCCAGCAGCGAAATGCCGTCAGAAAGGAATTCCGTCAGCGGTCCATGCAAATCCTCGCCGAGGGAAGCGTTGGTCGCGTATTGAAAAACGTGTGCGAGTTTTCCGGCGATCTCAGAAAAACGCGGGAAGCCGTAGCTGGCCGAAGTACCGCTTAAGGTGTGAGCGGAAATATACAACCGCTCCAGATCTTCGTGACGTGGAGCGATTTCCTGCAGCACGCCAATGTATTCCCGCAAATATTGCAGGTGCTCGGAGGCTTCCTGGAGGAAAACTTCCACGGCTTCGCGGTCCAGAGGGCTCATGCACGCCCCTCCGTCACGAGTTCAGCTTTCTGAACCTCTTCCGCGGTCGGCTTGCGGTACAAAATGCAATCGTTCAATACGATGGCCTGGAACTTTACCGGCATTTTGGAAATGGATTCCGAGTGGCCTAGGAAAAGATAGCCGCCCGGTTCGAGCACGGAATAAAAATGTTGCACCAATTCGCGGCGGCGCTCTTCAGAAAAGTAAATCAGGACGTTCATGCAGAAAATTACGTCCATTTTTCCGACGTACACGCTGTTGGTCAGGTTCATCTGAACGAAATTGACCATTGTGCGGAGGCGTGAGCGAACTTGTTGGCCGCCCTCGACCGGCTGAAAGTGAGTGGCGAGCTGTTTTTCGCTGACGCTGCCAATGCTGCGGCCGGAATAGATTCCGCGTTCGGCAATGGCCAACGCCTGACGCCCGATGTCAGTAGCAAGAATCTCGACGTTCCAAGCGTCAGAAAACGAAATCGCATCGGAAACGGTGATGGCAATGGAATATGGCTCTTCACCGGTGGAGCAACCAGCACTCCAGATGCGCAGCGAGCGAGGATTCTTCCAGAACTTTCTGATGTGCAACTCGGGAAGGATTCGTTTTTCGAAGGCTTCGAAGACACTGGGATAACGGAAGAAAGATGTTTCCTGAGTGAGTAGCGATTCCAGCAGTTCCTGAAAATCGAACGTGGTTTTTTTGATCGAGCGAAGAAGGTCGGTGCCGCGAGCGTGCCTCTTTTTGTGCATATGCTCGCGCACACGAGTGGAGAAAAACCGCTCGCGCGATTCATCGAACCGAATGCTTGTACGCTCCTCGATCAGCATGCGGATTTCACTCAATTCGTGTTCGGTCAAGCTCACTGGGCCGCCCTGGCGTTCGCTCATCGTTCTCGTTTCAATTCATTGCCTATTACAAACACACGACGATTGCTAATTAACGATGGGCGCCCACCGGCACAGGCTGCCGGTCGGATTCCTCGGCCTGCTCTTTCGCTTGCTTGGAAGCCGCACGGAATTGCGAAAGCGCTTCGTTGAGCTGATCGGAAAGCTTGACCAGCTGGCTGACCGTGGCCACGGTGCCGCGCGTTCCTTGCGAAGTCTGCCGGGTGATGTTGGAAATGATTTGCATGGCGTGCGCGACGCCTTCTGTTCCGCGCACCTGCTGTTTCGAAGCCAGGGAAATTTCCTGCACGAGTTCGGCGGACTGGCGGACCACGGTAGAAATTGCGTCGAGCGCGCGTCCCGCCTGATCGGCCAGCGTTGCGCCGGATTCCACCTCCTTGGTGCCTTCTTCCATGACCACGACCGCTTCGTTTGTCTCAGCCTGAATGGCCTTGATGAGTGCCGCGATATCTTTCGTCGCGCTGCGGGAGTGTTCGGCGAGCTTGCGAACTTCGTCGGCGACGACCGCGAAACCCCGGCCAGCTTCACCGGCACGAGCCGCTTCAATGGCCGCGTTCAATGCCAGCAAGTTGGTCTGTTCGGTAATGTCATTGATCACGTTGATGATTTCTGAAATTTCCAGCGAACGATCTCCAAGCGATTTGATTTTCTTGGCGGTGGCTTGCACGGAAGCGCGGATGCGCTGCATGCCGTCGAGTGTGTCGCGAACGGCGCGGTTGCCCTGCTCAGCGGCGTCGAGCGCGCGGCGCGCCGCTTCGGCGCTGGCTTCGGCGTTGTTGGAAACCTGTTTCATCGAGACGGTGAGCTCTTCGACAGCGCTCGAGGTGTTAGTGATTTCCTGATCTTGTTGGGTTGCGCCAGCCTGCATTTCGTCGGCGGCCACAAGAATGTTGTTGGAGCAGGCAGTAACTTCCATGGCCGCTTTGCGAACCCGCTCCAGCACCTTAGTGAAGTTGTCGAGCATGTAGTTTATGGAATCGGTAACGTTACCAAGCGCGTCGTTGGTCACTTTTCCGCGCAAGGCCAGTTCGCCGCGCGCCACTTGATTGATCACCGCAAGAAGTTCAGTGATGCTGCGCTGCAGATTTTCGCTGGCTTCCTGATTGGTGTTGGCCTTGGCCACTTTGGCGACGGCGCGGTTCAGGTTTTCCGAAATGTAGCCGAGCTCATTGTCGGATTGCAGGTCAACGCGCGCGCGTGCATCCCCGGCGGCGATCCGCTCGGAGAATTCCGCGAGCTGCCGCACCGGCGTGACCACCGAGCTGCCCAGGCGCCAGGCGAGAAATCCGCCGACCGCCAGCGCCAGCAGTGCAGCCAGAATCACGCCGCCGCTCGCGCCGCTTGGCAGCGATGTGAAGTCCAGCAGGGACTTGTCGCCGGCTTCGCGGCCGGCATGGAATGCCAGTCCGATTACAACGAATAGCGCCAGCCCATTGACGAAGACCAGCGTCCAGACGGTTGAACTCAATCGCGATTTCATTACTGCCTCCCAAACTGCTGCTTGCTTCGGCGCAGCCGGCTGAGCCAGCATCACACCGCAAATCTCAACGCAAAACCTAAATCGATGGCCCGGGATAAACTTCCAGCAGCCGCGACAAATCTAGAACCAGCGCCAAACGATCGTCGTGCCGCAGCATACCGATACAGTGCGGAACGTTTTCCGGCGCCTGCCGCAGCAAATCGTCGGCAGTAACCGAATACGTGCCCACAACTTCGTCCGAAGCGATCCCGATGCGCAAGTCTTCATGGCTACCTTCAACGCGCATCGAGGCGACGACCACGTGCTTGGGCAAAAGGCCCGGCCGACGCCCTTCGGTCATCGCAATATCGATCAAAGGAACAATCGCGCCGCGCAAATTGAAAATTCCCATCAAGTAGCTGGGGCCAAGTGGAAGCCGCGTCACGATCGGCCACTCCAGAACTTCTTCCACATCCAGCACCGGCAAACAAAAGCGTTCGCGGCCACTACGGAAGACACAATATTGCGATTCCGCTGGGCGCTCTTCGAGCGGCCCGATAGCCTCCAGCATTTCTGCGGTGTCGGCATCGGGAGGAAGCGGCGCGAGTTGGAATTCGTCGTTCATAAAAATCAGGCAAATCTGCGGACAGCCCGCAAAAGCTCCTCACGTGTAAAAGGTTTGGTAACGTAAGCATCGGCGCCTTGTTGTTCGCCCCAATATTTGTCACTGGCGGTATCTTTCGAAGTCACCAGAATTACCGGTATGGACTGAAATTCCGCGCTGCCTTTCAGTTCGCGGCAGACCTGGAAGCCGTTGCGTTCCGGCATCACTACGTCCAGCAAAATCAAACAGGGGTGAAGCGACGCAATCGTCTCCTCGACACGCAGCGGATCGTTCAGCCCAAAAGACTGATAACCCTCGTGGTCCAGCAGCCCCTGCATCAGCTTCACTTGCGCGGGTGAGTCGTCGACGATGAGCACTTTTTTCAACAACACAAAATTCTCCGGACTTCTCCACGATAGAGAAATGCACGTCGGCGGCCACGCTAGCGGTAGTTGAAAGGAATGTTGCGACGGGCGAGAATGGCTGTAAATTCAATCACTTACGGACCTAAAGCGCCGGCTTACCTTCGCGTCGAGATGCTCTCCGGCAGCTCTTCTGTCTCAGCCTGAGATGCATTCTCAGCCTCACGCATCTCGCTCGCCAGCGATGAGAATCGCTGCATGATTTCGTTGATGCGCAGAGTCATGCTGTGCATGGTTTTGATCTGCTGCAACGACTGCGCGCTCAACTGACCGGGCTCCAGCAGCAGCAACTCCGCGTTGCCAAGAATTGATGTGAGTGCGTTGCTGACGTTGTGCTTCATCTCCGCCATGTAACGACCAAGAATCGCTTCGCGTTCACTTTGCGCCGCGCGGGACATGGCTTGCTTGGCCTGGCGTCCAGCACGCACTCGCCGCAGTGATTCGCCCGCCACCAGTACCAGTGTCTGCGTCCAATCCTCGCGCAACGGCACGTGTAGCAGCCGTGGGTAGCGCGAACGCAATTGCTGCATCTCGCGGGAATCCGCAGAAGCACACAAAATAACGGCGACACCCGGATGCAAGGTACTTAGGATCTTGGAGAGATTTGCTTCACCCACCGGGCCCAGCACCACCAGGTCAAACGCTTCAGCATCCTGCGCTTTCCAAAGACTACTATTTAGAATCGCAATGGAGGGTGCTGCGCGTTCGGCGTGCCAGCAGGAGCTGAGCAGGCGGCCAAACTCGCTATCGTCCGTAAGGATCAAAACCTTCGCGTTTTTCAACTGTGCCGGCTCCCGGATTTGCTGCGCTGCGCTCGGTGTTTCTCTTGCTTTTTATACAGCAGCGGCTTTACGCCGCTGCGGTTTTCCGCTCGACTTGCAATTACAATTTTTCGGCTTCATCGATCGCGGAATTTAATCGTTTGGCGCTGATGCCCATGTTGACGGCGGCTTCAGTGTCTTTGGCGTGTTTCGCCGCATCCACTCTCTCTAGAAGCCGCGTGACTTCCGTGCGGGCCACAGCCAATGCGCGATCGAGGCTGGTGGCGTTTCCAGTTTCCCGTGTGGATTCGGTCGCAGCGGACACCAGCGCGCGGGCCACTACAGCGCGGCGCAAGTCCTCGGCTGACGGACCGTCTTCGCTGACGAATGCGCTGACCTCCCAGGAAGACAGCAGAACGCGTGCCGCACCTAAACGGATGGTCGTCATCGATCGTCCCGGCGAAGGCGGTGTTGCAATTAATTGTTCCCAGATTTGCTCCATGCACGTTTCGAAATCCAGGTTGGCCGGCAGTTCAATTTTTGGTGAGGGCTTCGCAGGATCCAGTGCCGGCAGTTTCCCGGGTGGGAGCGATTTTATTGCCTGCGTTGTCGCTACATTCAGCGCCTGCGAAAGTGTCTGACGTGAAGCGAGCTTTTCCAGTCCCTGTTCAACGTCCGACCGCAGCCCCAGCAACTTTTCAAAAGCCTGGCTGACGGTTCGTTCCGTGTATTCCTTCTGAAATGGCTGCTTCCAGTCTTCCGCGGCTTGTTTTATGCGAGAGATGGATTCATTTGCGGACAGCCCCGCACGCTGACAATCGAGGAAGCGGATGCCACCGGATTCGAGTTGCGCCAGTCCCGCGCGAATGGCGATTAGGTCGGCGTGCATCAGTTCGATCAGCGTTCTGCGCAACAGAAAATTGAAACGGATAAATGCGATCAGTGCGCTCGGGTCGTAAAACATTCCGCCAGCCGACTCTTTTACCCTGCGGCCCTGTTCGATGAAATTAGTCTTGAGAATCTCTCGCACGCTGCGAAAAGTACGCAGCGCTTCGATCATTTTTTCCAGCGGTTCGCACCAGGCTAGCGGCGTGGTGTCTATCTCGCCGAGCACCGGCTGCATCACCTGGGCGGTGTCGGCAAGGTCAATCTGCTTGTGATAAATCTTTGCCGGCGCGCTGAGTGCAAAATATTGCACCAGCAGGAAATCGATCTTGTCGCGATCGATGATGCTTTTTGTCGGCTTGCGCAGGTGCCGCAGGATCAGCGCGCGCAATCCGCTTTCGCTGGCATTCAGAGTAGTTGTCTGCAAAAGCTGGCGCAGTTGATGGACCATAACGCGCAGGTCCATCGAATTCACCCAGGAAAGGACACTATTGACGAAATCCGGATCGGCTTTGTCGGGAAGCGTGCGTAGGTCCGGTCCGAACGGAATTTCGAATTCCAAATGTTTGGCGAGCGCCAGATAGATGGGGAACACCGCGCGCAATTCTTCCCATTGCTCCTGGCGCACTGCGTCGCCCTTGGCGAGGCCCGGGATCTTCAAAGTTGTCAGCGAATTGTTCACGGCCTTTTCACCCAGAGCCTCTGCTCACCCGCGAATTGCACCGCCACTGCCTTGCGCCCGTCATGATATTGCACGGCGACCACCGTGGCGTCGCACTCTGCGTTTCCTTCCAGCTGCGACAGCCGCACGCGGTCAGCGAACTCCAACGGTAACTCCGAACTGAAAATGGCCCTTTCCGTACTGGCGAATTCCAACATCACTGACTCGCGAAGTTGCTTCGCCCCGCTTCGCAATGGCGTCACAACGGCGTGAACCTGAACCTCGTTTGCGTCCGGAAAAAACCGCGCCAACTGTTCCGTGCAAGCGGAACTTGACCCATCTGTACGTACCTGAGTCGTATTTGCTGGCGTCTTCACTTCACTGCTCGCTTCCCGTACCAGCGTTCGCCGCTAAGCGCATACACACCCGGCGCGATATGGCACACACCGGGCAGAAAGGAGTTATGCAAGAGAGCCTCCAAAGAACAGCAAGAGTTTGCGGGTGTGAAGGAACTCAAAACAAAAGGCTTAAGATTTTCCGATAGTACTGCAGTGACTCACGCGTCTCAGGGTGACACTTCGCGTCTCAGTTTTCATAGTCATAGAAAGTCTCAGCCTAAAGCCTGCTGGATCTATGTTTGAGAAGCCACCGGCGTGCTTTCGCCATTCGATCGAATCGCAATGTTATAGCGTTTGAGCTTGCGATAAAGCGTGGCGCGGCTGATACCGAGCATTCTACCGGCCAGCGCTTTGTCTCCGTTGACTTGCTCGAAGACCTTCAGAATTGTCATGCGCTCCATCTCCGCCAGTGCGGTAGTAGACAACGAAGAACCGTCGGAAAAAGTGGTTTGCGGCGCTCCGCCACCTTCCGCACGGATCGCCGGCGGCAAATCGCTCACATCGATTACCTGCCGATCGCCCAGCGTAATCGCTCGGGCCACGCAGTTTTCCAGTTCTCGCACGTTGCCGGGCCATTCGTACTGCAACAAGCTCTTCATGGCCGCTGGCGTGACGTGCAAATTCGTACCGGGCGCGTAGCGATTCAGAAAATGGTGCACCAGCACCGGAATATCGGAGCGTCGTTCCCGCAAAGACGGCAAATGCACGGTCACCACGTTCAGGCGGAAATAAAGATCCTTGCGAAATGTTCCTTCACGATAGGCCATTTCGAGATCGCGATTGGTTGCGGCAATCACGCGAACGTCCACGCTGTGACTTTCATTGCTGCCCACCGGACGGACCTCGCGTTCCTGCAGCACGCGCAGTAGCTTGGCCTGCATCTCCAGCGGCAATTCGCCAATTTCATCCAGGAAAATCGTTCCGCCGTTGGCCGCCTGAAAAAGTCCCGCTTTGGATTTAATCGCTCCGGTAAACGCGCCTTTTTCGTAGCCGAACATCTCGCTTTCCATCAGCGTTGGCACCAGCGAGCCGCAGTCCACAGCCACGAACGGTGTCTGCGCCATCGCGCCGCGGAAATGAATCGCGCGCGCAACCAATTCCTTACCGGTGCCGCTTTCCCCGGAAACCAGCACCGGTGTCCGGGTATCCTTCAACCGCGAGATCATTCGCAGCACATCCTGAATGTTTGCGGACGCGCCAATAATCCCGTCAAGATTGTCTTCCGTATTGACGCGTTCCCGCAGAAACTCGTTTTCCGTGACCAGGCGAACTTTCTCCGCCATCCGCTGCAGTAAGAGCCGCATTTTCTCCACGCGGAAGGGCTTCTCGATGTAGTCGTAAGCCCCAAGCTTCATGGCATCCACGGCGGACTCGATCGATCCATGCCCGGTCATGATCGCGATTTCCACGTGTGGAAACAGCGCCTTGGCCTGTCGCAATAATTCCACGCCTGATTGTGTAGGAAGTTTCAGGTCGGTCAAAATCAGGTCCGGAGAGTCCTGCTCGATTCGCGACACAGCGGCTTCCGCGCTCTCCGCTTCACTGCAGGTGTAGCCCAGTGAAGTTCCAATGGTCATGCACAATTTGCGGATGCTTTGCTCATCATCCACGACCAGCAGCCGGACTTTGATCGAATCGCTCATGGTTTTCCGAAAGTACTCTCCACCATAGAAATAAGCTGCTCCAGCCGAAAAGGTTTTTCGATAAAGGGTATTCCACTGTTGGCCAGCAACGCCTGCGTCTTGTTGTTGGCGGTGTCTCCACTCATCAAAATCACGCGTTGCTGCAATTCCGGGCGATGCACGCGAATCCAGTCGTGTACTTCGGAACCGTTGACGCTGCCGGGCATTCGAATGTCAGAAATAACTCCGGCAAACTTTCCTTGCGCAAGATGCGCCAGCCCTTCCATGCCCGACGCCGCCGGCACCACGCCGTAGCCATGCCGTTCCAGGGCCGCGCGAACAAAAGCAGTAACCGATGGCTCGTCTTCAATCAGCAAGATCGTTATAGCTCTAGCCTGCGTCATCGTCCCGCCTGTTTGGCACTGGCGCTGGCGCTCATATTGTCGTTGGGCGCTTCTGTCGCAGCCGGAATACGTATCGAAAACGTGCTGCCCATGCCGTCAGCGTTATTCGAGCACTGAATTTCTCCGCCGTGTGCGCGCACGATGCCGTAGCAGATGCTCAATCCCAGCCCGGTACCTTTGCCGGTCGGCTTGGTGGTGTAGAAAGGATCGAAAATGCGCTCGACATCAACGATGCCGGTTCCGTTGTCCGCCAGACTGATCTCAATGGAATGTCCGGTGGATGCGGTCTTCAGCAAGATTTTTCCCGCGCGGCCCGATTCTTCAATCGCATCATAAGCATTATTGAGGATATTCAGGAAAACTTGCTGCAGTTGCTGCGCGTCGCCCATCACCGCAGGCAGCTTTTCATCGTACTCTTCAATCACTTCGACCCCGTGGCTCTGCAGATCGTAGCTCCGCAGCTTGGTGGTCTGTTTTAATACCGCACCGACATTCACTAACTCTCGTTTTACCGCGCGCTGCCGCGCAAAACTCAGCAAATCCTGCACGATGTCCTTGGTTCTCTGGGTTTCCTGCAAAATAATCTGCAAATCCTCGCGCGCGTTCGCGGGAACTTCCGGATTTTCCAGCAGCAAATCCGTGAACCCTAAAATTGCCGCCAGCGGATTGTTCACCTCGTGCGCCACGCCGGAAACCAGCCGCCCCAGCGTTGCCATGCGCTCGGAATGTGCCAGCTTCGCCTGTAGCAGCGCCGCATCCGTGATGTCCGTCATCACCACCACCACGCTGTTCACGGTATTTTGCTCGTCGCGCATCGGACTTAAGCTGATGGAAAAATGCCCGGGCGTTCCATCGCTGCGCCGCGCCCGCAATTCCAGATTTTCCACCTGTTGTCCGTGCGCCGTGGTATCCAGCGCCGCTTCGAATTCTTTGCGCTGCCCGGCGTCCACCAGGTCCACCAGCCGCCGGCCGATCATTTCTTCTTGTTTGTAGCCGGTTTCGTAGCAACGCCGGTTCGCGTAGCTGATCAGTCCCGCTGTATCCAGCACCAGAATCATGCTTTGCGTAGCGTTCAGAATTTTCTGATTGAAATCGCGCTCGCGTTGCAGCTGCGCTTGAAAAGTCCGTTGCTCGGTCACATCCAGCATCAATCCGCGGAACTGTTTGATTTTTCCCTGCGCGTCGCGTACCGCGGTAATGTTTTGCAGGGTATGCAATATCGTGCCGTCTTTGCGCCGCAGTGATTCTACGTGGTTCCGCAAAACTCCCGTCTTCCGGATCGCCGCCAGCAGCCGGCCGCGCGCGCCCGGCTCCGGGTACAAATACGATCCCACGTCATCGCGCAACAATTCCTCGCGCGAGGCGTAGCCCAACATGCGCACCATCGCATCGTTCACGTCCAGAAATCTTCCATCCGGAGTCGCGAAGAAAAGCCCTTCCTGGATGCTGTCGTAGAGCTCGCGGTAGCGCCGTTCCGCTTCCCGCCGGTCAGTGATGTCTTTCAATACGTGAATGGTGCGTTCGTCTTCTTCCGTAATTCCACTGGCACGGGAAGTTGACACCAGATAAATCTTTTCCGCCGACGAAATGATGTGCTCTTCCCTGCTTAACCCGGTGTACAAACAGAATGGGCAGGGAAGTGTGCCTTCGCCTTCAGCCAGCGTCCTTAAACTGCTGACTGCTTCGCCCACCAGCGCAACTGGCGGGAGCCCCAAGTGATTGGCCAGCGATCGGTTGGTGCGCACGATTTTCCACGCGCGATCGTGCACCACGATAAAATCGCTGATGGCGTCAATATCCTGTACCCATTGCCGCTTCGATCGTTCTAACTGCGAAAAGCGCCGGAAATTTTCCAGTGACAACGCGGCATGGCTGGCCAGCGCGTACAAAAGTTTTTTCTCTTGCGCCGCGATTTCGCGCCGCGCTCCGTAAATGCAGATTGCGCCCAGCGGTTCGCTGTCGCTGGCATGAACCGGCACCACTAACAATTCTTTTTCAGTTGTGTCGCCGGCCTGCCCGACAGAGACCACGTAAATCTCTTTTTTGCGTCTGGTGTCCTTAAAGAGCGCAAGAATTTCATCTTTTTCCAGTCCCAACGCCTTGCTGTCTGTCCCGCCCTGCAGTTCCGCGTCGTGCCCGCGTATCACCACCACGCCGCACCATTCCGCAGACACCATCGCTGCGACCCGCTGCGAAAAAAGTCGCAAAAACTCCGGCAGATCCCGGGCATGCGCTGCCACCGTCGCCAGCTCCATCAGTTCGTCTGCGCGTCGCATACCTGGGCGAGCCCGCACAGAGCCGCTGGCAGCTCGCACCGCTTTTCCGTTCGATGTTGATTTTTGCCGTCTCATGCCAATGAAGAGCGGGCGGTCCGTCTCAGAATGAATGATTGCACGCTCTTCCACGCTAATCGGCAATCTCAATCTGAGTCAATCACCCAACCGTGCCATGGTGTTCATCACGGCACGCTCCCTGTACCAACGGACAGGTTGCAAATCTCAGCGTGAGACCGCCATCGTCTGGAATCATGGCGTTTGAGACAGATATGCTTTCTCATGGAATTTCATTTTCTACGAAAACAAATATAAGTACTTCTTCTTGAGTAGCTTCGGGAAGATTCGCGCTCCAGCTTCGTGTCCCTGAATCCGCTCCCACGCTGGCATCACACGTGCCTTTCTCATCGCGGGGTCGTTCTGTCCCCACTTGGGAGGATTTTTGCAATGAGATTTCGTTGGGCTCGGATCGCTGCGTCGTTCCTGACTTTCGCAATTTTGGCTTCGCTCACTTTTTCGCAAACCGCAGCCACGGATGAGGGCAAGCGTAAGGTCAAATCCAAGACCGCGCCCGCCTATCCGGAACTTGCTCGGCGCATGAGCGTATCGGGCAGGGTGAAGATCGAAGTCATCATCACGCCGGATGGACATGTGCGCAGCACCCGTGTTCTCGGCGGCCACCCGCTGCTGGTGCAGGCTTGCCAGGATTCATTGAAGGAGTGGAAGTTCTTTCCGGCTGCGGAAGAAAGCACGCAAATCGTCGAATGTGATTTTCACGGCAGCAATTAGTCGCGCTGGGTACGCACCGTTTTTGTTTGTTCGAACTGTTTTGAGTGGGGAAGCGGAGGGATTTTGCGATGAGTATTGGTAAGAAACTTTATGCGGGATTCGGCCTGGTATTGGCCATTCTCGTCGGCTTGTTCCTCGTGAACACCTTCGCGGCGTTGCGCGGGCGTGCTTCTCGTGCGGATTCGGCGGCCTCGCTGAAAGGCGTGCAGACCATCGAGACCGTTCGGCTGCAGATCATGCTCAATCGCCTGAACCTTGATAATTTTCTGCTAAGCGGCGATCCCCGTGACGAAGAAAAGGTCAACAAAGGCATGACCGATCTGAACGATGCGCTCAAGCAAGGCCAAGCTCAGCTTTCCACGGACAACCTTCGCACCGCGCTGATCCAGGTTGAGAGCACTGAAGTCAGCTGGGCCGACAATTTTGCCAAACCCTTGCTCGCAAAACGCCACCAGGTCGATTCCGGCGACTCCACTGTTTCCGACTTGCAGATTTTTTATCTGCAAAAGGATCCCACCTCCTGGCTGACCAAGTCTTCAGCGGTTCTCGATCAGACCACGGCCGAGATCACCAAGACTTTTGACGAAACGACCAAATCGGCCGACAAAGCCAGTAACTGGAGCTTTGTCCTCAGCACCGCGGGCACGCTTCTGGCGATTCTGCTTGGCATCTTGGTTGCCTACTACACCGCCAGGTCCATCGTTCTTCCGCTTACGCATCTCATCACCGTGGCACGCGAGATCGGCGACTCCGGCGACCTCAATCAGAACATTGACATTCATCGCAACGATGAGATCGGCGCTCTCGCCACTACTTTCAACAACCTTGTCGCTTACCTCAAGGAAATGGCTGCCGTTTCCATGGCGGTTGCCGAAGGCGATTTGAGCGTCGAGGTTGTTCCGCGTTCGAAGCGCGACACCCTGGGCAACGCTTTCCGCCGCATGTCCCACGGTCTGCAGGAAATCGTGCGCACCACTCGCGATTCCGCCGGACAGGTTTCCGCCGGTTCGAATCAGGTTGCCGGTGCCGCCGATGAATCCGCCAAAGTTAGCGTGCAGGCGTCCTCTGCCATCGAAGAAGTTACCAGCACCATGCACGAGATGAGCATCAACGTGCAGAATGTCGTGAAAAATACTCAGGTACAAGCTTCCAGCGTTGCAGAAACATCCGCTTCCATCGAACAGATGGTTACGTCCATTCAACGCGTGGCCGACACCGCAAAAATTCTGCTCGATATCGCCAATCGCTCGCGCGAAGAAGTCGTCGTCGGCATCCAGACCATGGAAAAAACCACCGACGGCCTCAATCGCACCAACAAAGCCATCCAGTCTTCCGCCGAAATCATCAACGTCCTTGGCCACCGCGCCGACGATATCGGCCGCATTATCGAAGTCATTGACGACCTTGCGGAACAGACCAACCTGCTCGCGCTTAACGCGGCCATCGAAGCCGCGCGCGCCGGGGAACACGGACTTGGTTTCGCCGTGGTTGCCGACGAAGTTCGCAAGCTCGCAGAAAAATCCACGCAATCCACCAAGGAAATTGCCGAACTGATCTCCAGCATTCAGCGGGAAGCGCGCCAGGCCGTGGAAAACATGGATCGCAGCACCCGCATCGTCGAAGAGGGCCTCAGCCTCGGCAACGACCTCGGTACCGCTCTCCACAAGATCTCCAGCGTGGTCACCGAAGTTTACAAATTTTCCCAGGAAATCGGCGCTGCCACCAACGAACAGTCCGTCGGCTCTGCGCAAATCGCCAAAGCCACCAACCGCCTCACTGAAATCACTCAGGAAATTAATTCCGCCGTTGAAGAACAGGCCAGCGGCGCGCAAGCAGTGGTGCGTGCCATGGAAAAGATGCGCGAACTGGTTCAACAGTCGGCTTCCAGCTCTACCGAACTTTCCGCTGCAGCCGAACAGATGCTTAAACTCTCGCGCAACTTACTTGACAGCATGGACCGCTTCGTTCTCGATCGTGCCGCGCAGCCCAAAAAGCGCGATTTTTCATCCCACCGCCGCCAGCCTGACCAGCAAGATTCACGGGAATTCGAATATTCGGAAATGGCGCGTTCTTAAATGCCTGGAGATCGCGTGATCGAAAAGGACCTTCAGGTCGTTGGCTTTCGCATCGGCGACGAAACGTTCGGGGTGCGCATCGGCTCCGTCCGCGAAATCGTGCGCGTGCCGGAAATCACCGCGGTTCCCAACGCTCCCGATACCATCGAAGGGGTCATCAATCTTCGCGGGAAAATTATTCCCGTGATGGACTTGCGCAAGCGTTTTGGCCAGGCCGACGTTCAGCACGATAAGAAAAACCGTATTCTGGTTGTTGAACTGGATGGCAAACTGGTCGGACTGATCGTCAACTCCGCTTCGGAAGTCCTGAAAATTCCACCCTCCGAAATTGAATCGCCCGGTACCGTCTTCGCCGACAGTGAATCCAGCTATGTCACCGGAGTGGGTAAGCTCAAAGGCCGCCTGATTATTCTGTTGGACATTTCCAAGCTGCTGCATCGCCCGGAGTTCAAGAAACTCGAGGAGGCCGCGGAAACTGTCGCCTCCGTGAGATAGCTGTCATCTCCGGCCCGGTGCCGCCACGCGCATTCGAATGGGAACGATCACCGCACAAATTAATCTGACCGAAGCGGAACTGAAGCTTCTGCAGACCCTGGTCTATCAGGAATGTGGCATGTTTTTCGATGAGCGCCGCTCCCATTTCCTGAAGGATCGCCTGCAACGCCGCCTCAAAGCCGTGCAGGTGGATTCGTTTTACAGCTACTACCGGCTGCTGACCAGCCGCGAAGGTCGCGCGGAACTGGCCTTACTGCTGGAAAATCTGACCGTCAACGAAACCAGTTTTTTTCGCAACAAGCCGCAACTTGATCTTTTGCAGAAAACCGTTCTGGAAGAACTGCTTCGCAAAAAACAGGAACGCCGCGACTGGACGTTGCGCGTGTGGAGTGCGGGATGCTCCTCGGGGCAGGAAGCCTACTCTGTCGCCATTCTGATCTGCGACGCCTTGGCTTACTACTATCTGCGAAATCCGCTTCCCTTCGACATGCCCACGCCCAAACCGCTGATTCCGCCGCCCTGGAAGCTGGAAATTCTTGCCTCGGACATCAGCTATGCCAGCCTGCGCGCTGGTGGCGAAGGCCAGTACACCGAAACTCAGATGGAGCCTGTCGACTACACTTGCCGGCTGCGTTATTTCGAAAAAAGGGCCGACAAATACGGCGTAAAACCGCAATTGAAAGAACTTGTACAGTTCGACTTTCACAATTTGAAAACTGAATTCCTACCGCGCCGCAACGACATGATCCTTTGCCGTAACGTCATGATTTATTTTGATGAAGCCGAGCAGAAGCGCCTGATCGACAAGTTTTATAACTGCTTGAATCCCGGCGGCTATCTTTTTGTCGGCCACGCGGAAAGCCTGTTTGGTTTGACCAAGAAATTCCGCATGGTGCACGAAAACAACGGCACCGCTTATCAGCGTCTTGAGGTGACTGGTTGAGTTTTATGCCCGAGGATCGCAACGCCGAGCTGCGCGCTCTCTTCTTTGAGACCGCCAACGAGCTCCTCCAGTCTCTCAACGAGTCTGGACTGGAACTCGAAGCTCGTCCCGCGGATGAAGAAATCATCCGCAGCGTTCGCCGTGTGGTTCACACACTCAAAGGCGATTCCGCGGCGTGCGGTTTCACCAGGCTCAGCGAAGTAGCCCACGAACTCGAAGACGTTTTGACGCCGCAAATGGGCAAATTACACGGGGCAAAATTCGCCGAACTCGTTCTGGTCGCCGCCGACACTTTTGAAGCTGTGCTCTCCGCGTATCAACGAAACGCGGAACCGCCCAGCGGCGACCACCTTCGCGGCTTGATTCGCCAGATGCAGTACGCGCCTCAGGAACCGCTGCCGGACGTGTCTTCCACAACAGTGGCCTCTGCCGCGCCGGCGCGTTTCGATTGGAGCGAGTACGAGCAGCTGATGATTTCCGAAGCCATTCATCGCGGCGAAACTGTTTTCAATATCGCACTGCGAGTGGATCAGGCCAGCGGCATGCGTGCAGCGGCCTTTCAATTGATTCGCAACGTACTTCACGGGTGCGGCACCGTTATTGCCCTCCGTCCCGAAGACAACATTGCAGCCGCGAGCGTGGAAGTGATCGAAGCCTCGCTGGCCACAAAACAGTCTCTCGCACAGATCGAACAGCGCTGTCGTATTCCCTCGATTGTGGCTCAGGTCTGGGTGGAAACAGCAGGACACGCCGACTCTGCCCAACACGAATTGCTCGGCGACCTGCTGGACGCGCAGGCAGCGCGGGGTCACGCCGCAGTTTCTGAGACCGCCGACAATTTCGCCGCCAACAAGGCTGGCGCGCTGGGCTCCGCTGTCGCCGCAGTTGCCGAAAGCACTCTTCGCGTTGACGCTGCGCGCATCGACTCTGTCATGAACCTGGTCGGCGAACTGATCATCGGAAAATCCATGCTCAATCGGGCGCTGTCGGAGTTCGATCAGAAACATTCGCGCGATCCGGTCCGGGCAAAACTGGTTGACGCGCTTTCCTTCCAGGCTCGCGTGCTCGATGAGCTGCACAAATCGGTGCTCAAGATTCGTATGGTTCCGGTCGAACAACTCTTCCGCCGTTTCCCGCGCGTGGTGCGCGACGTTGCCAAACATTGCGGAAAAGACGTGGCTCTCGAACTCGCCGGCGAAAATACCGATCTCGACAAGGGCATTCTCGACGCTCTGGCCGAGCCCATGACCCACATTGTTCGCAACAGCGTCGATCACGGCATCGAATCCAGCGAAGACCGTATCGCCGCAGGCAAAGGCGCTCGCGGCACGATTTCTCTCAATGCGTTTCACCAGGGCACTCAGGTGGTCATTGAGGTTCGCGACGACGGGCATGGCCTCGATCTCGATCTCATTCGCAAGCAAGCCGTTCAAAAAGGCCTCATCAAAGCGGAAGAAGCGGCTAAGCTGCCCGACTCCGAAGTCACCAATCTTATTTTCGAACCCGGCTTCAGCACTGCTTCCGAAGTTACCGAGGTTTCCGGACGCGGCGTGGGCATGGATGTAGTTCGAACCGTGCTCGATCGCTTGAAGGGCACCGTCAACGTCATCAGCGTTCCCGGAAAAGGCACCACCATCCAGCTTCGCGTGCCACTCACCTTGGCCAGTATTCAGACTTTGCTTTTCCGCGTCGGCGGACGTTTGTTCGCTGTGCCGATTTCTTCCGTCGTGGAAATCGCGCGCTGTGCGGGCCAGGAAATTCATCGTGTCGAGCAGCGCGAAGTTTTGCGTCTGCGAGATCACGTGCTCTCGCTCGTCCGCCTGAATGACTTGAAAGGTATTCACGCCGTTGAACGTGCCAAGGCGGCAAAGAAGAATTTTGTCATCGTCATCGGCGCCGCCGAAAAACGTTTTGGTTTGCTGGTGGACCAATTGGTTGGCGAAGAAGAATTGGTCATCAAGGCGCTCCCTGCCGATATCGTCGCCAGCGATTTGGTCAGTGGCGCATCTATTCTCGGTGACGGCACCGTCGTTTTGATTCTGAATGTTCCCGCAGTTCTCTCGCGCCTCTCTCGCGCAATTCCTCTTGGAGCAATTGCATGAGCGAACGCGTTCGAGTTCTCGTGGTGGACGATTCCGCACTCATGCGGAAGCTCATCCCTACCATCCTGGAGCGCGACCCTTCGATCGAAGTCGTGGGCACCGCCATGGACGGCGCCTTCGCGCTCAAGAAAATTGAGGAACTTCGTCCCGACGTGGTTACGCTCGATCTGGAAATGCCGCGCATGGATGGTATGGAAACGCTGCGCATGATTATGCGTAGCGCTCCGCTTCCCGTGGTCATGGTCAGCACCCATTCGAAGGAAGGTGCCTACGCTACCTTCAAAGCGTTGGCCCTGGGCGCGATCGACTTCGTTGCCAAACCCAAGGAAGCCTCCTCCGGCCATTTGGATACCATCGCGACGGAGTTGATTGAGAAAATTAAAGTCGCCAAGCGCGCCACTGGCGGTCGCATTACCGCTCCGGTGATCGCCGATCGGATTCGGCCCGTAAAGAAGAATGCCCGCGTGGCGGCGCCTCCCCATCGCATCATCGCTATCGGCATTTCGACCGGCGGACCAAATGCTCTGCAGTTTGTGCTTTCGCAAATTCCCGCGGAATTTTCCGGCAGTTTGCTGATCGTGCAGCACATGCCGGAAGGATTCACGGAAATGTTCGCACGGCGCCTCGATGAATGTTGCGCGCTCGAAGTGCAGGAAGCGAAATCCGGCGATCTGTTGCTTGCGGGACGTGCCCTGATCTGTCCCGGCAACCGCCACATGATGGCGCGACGCATGCCTCGCGGAGACATGGTGGTGCTCAGCGATTCCGCTCCCGTCAATGGTCACCGTCCGTCCGTGGATGTGCTTTTTCATTCCGTTTCGCAGGAATTCGGACCGATGGCGGTCGGCGTTCTGATGACCGGCATGGGTGAAGACGGAGCTGAAGGACTAGGCGCGATCAAGGCCGCCGGCGGTGCGACGCTTGCGCAAAGCGAAGATACCTGCGTGGTGCCGGGAATGCCGCGCGCCGCCATCGTCAAGGGCTACGTGAATCGCATCGTGCCTCTGGGCGCGATGGGAAATGTTTTGATTACACATTTCGGCGGCGAGCGCGCAGCGCAAAATGTCTCGCGCCTGGAAAAGTTCGATCGTTCCGATAAGAACCGGGACGACAAGTCCGACAAGAACGAAAAAGTTGAAAGGATGCCCGCATCCACCAACCGTTCTTGAACGGGAGCAGGAGTCCGGGGCCCGGGGTTTGTACTTACAAACCCCGGACTAAGAATGAATAGGGGTTCGGGGTTTGTACTTGCAAACCCTGGGCTAACCGGGTTCCAGGGTTTGTACTTACAACCCCTGGGGTGATAAGGAGAAGGTCATGGCACAGTTCGCAGCGTTGCTCAGAAAAGACAACCAGCCCGTCCGCTATCTCGTGGTGGACGACTCGGTTTTCGCGCGCAAGAACATCATCAAGATGGTGCAGCTCTTCGGCGGCGAAATTGCCGGCGAAGCCGGCGACGGCCTTACCGCCATCGCGGAGTACAGCCGCACCAAGCCGGACGTCGTGCTCATGGACATTACCATGCCGCAGATGGAAGGCATCGAAGCGGTCGAACGCATCGTTCGCCAACATCCCGAAGCCCGGATCGTGATGGTGTCTTCGGTCGGCTACCAAGAAAATATTCTTGCCGCCTTGCAAAAGGGCGCCAAACACTTTGTCCAGAAACCCGTGAAGCCGGAAGTGCTTTACGAAATTCTTCGTTACGTCTTGAGCGACGATCCCGCGCTTGCCGGGTCTCCCGTTGCTCTTGCCGGGGAGCACCGTTCATGAGAATGGATTTAATCCAGCCATTCATCAACGCGGCCGACGCGGTTTTTGCGGAATCGCTGCAAGGCCCCACCAAAATCGGCGACCTTCTCATGGAAGAGGGCGCGTACCACCGTAAAGGTGTGGCCGCGCTGATCGTCATTAAAGGCGACATTGAAGGCCGCATCATTCTCGATCTGGAAACCGAAGTGGCCTTGAAAGTCGCCGCGATCCTTACCGGAGCAGAAGTTGTCGGCAACGAACAAACTGTCCGCGAAACCGTTTGCGAACTAGCCAACATGGTCATCGGAAATTCCGTTACGCTGCTGAATGATCAGGGCTACCGGTTCAAAGTGTTTCCACCGGAAATTCACGCAAACGACCAAGGGCTCGCGGGTTCGCGTGACACCGAGGCCATGGTGCTGGCGATTGAAACGACCTGCGGCAACATCTTCCTGAATATCGCCATGCACCACCTCACGCGGCGCCGTCACGAGCGCGACGCGGTGCCTGTCTCCAGCTGAATGAGTCTCGAATCTGCCTGGAGTGTGTAACAAAATCTCCTCCAGAGTCACAAGCCACCCTGAAGCCCGGTGCGCCGCAGTTAACTTCCGGCTCGCCAACAATCCGGGAGTCGGCCCGTAAATGACCACAAGGGCGTTAGCAGTACTGACTATGAACGGTGATCCGGATACTTCCGGTCGCCCGTTAACCGCTCGGGCGGTTGTAAATCCACAGGTCGGCGCTCGCATTCTCCACGAGCGTTGTGACGATCCGCTTGCCATCGGGCGAGACGCTCAAATCCTCGAACCCACGCACCTGCGTCTCAGCGGCTCAACTTTGCCCGCCATGTCCACACTGACCAGCGGCTGAATGCGCTGGCCGAGCAACAGCGCAGCGCCACGGGTTCGCAGTCGTATGGCGCGGTTCGTCAGCCAGATGGAATTTCGGTGGCCGTTCCGGATTCGCAGCGAACATCTCCAAGCAGTTCTTCGCCGCAATGAGTTTTTGCTAACAGAATAGAACTTTCTGTCGTGATCCGCCGTGCGGTGATATTCTCCGGCGTCGCTCGCGAATGTCGGCTGGAGGTTAGTTTGCGGAATACGAAACGAACGCTGATTGTCTTGCTGGTCTGCGTGATTGCCACCAGCTTCTCACCACTGCGAATCGACGCGCAGCAGGCTGTTCCACAGCCCTCGGGGAAAACGAAGATCATTCTGGATACGGATATTGGGGACGACGTTGACGACGCATTCGCGTTGGCACTGGCGATGCGCAGTCCGGAAGTGGAGATGGTTGGAATTACGACGGCGTGGGGCGATACAGCGCTGCGCGCGCGGCTGGTGCAGAGATTCTTGAAGGAGAATGGCGCAGCGGAGATTCCGATTGCGGTTGGTATCGAGACCAAAAGTAACGCCAACTTTTCGCAAAGTCGTTGGGCGCAGGATGGGTTGCCGTTCGAGAGAAAACTGGATGCGGTGGATTTTTTGCTGGAGCAGGCGCGGAAAGCCCCAGGAGAGATCACGCTGGTGGCGATTGGCCCGTTGACGAATGTGGGAGCGGCGATTGAACGCGACGCCGCGACGTTCAATAAATTCAAACGTGTAGTGTTGATGGGCGGATCGATCCGGAAAGGTTATGGCGATTTGGGTTTTGCGCCGGACCACGGGCCGCAACCGGAATACAACATCTATAGCGATGTGGCGGCGGCGCAGAAATTGTTTGCCAGCGGAGTACCGATTTTTATGATGCCGCTGGATTCGACGGAGTTGATGCTGGATGAAGTGAAACGGAACATTCTTTTTAGCGCGGGAACGGCGATGACAAATTCGCTGGCGGCGCTGTACTACCAGTGGGTGGAGCGCAACCGCACGCCGACGGCGACGTTGTTTGACGTGATGGCGGTGGTGTATGTGGTGCAGCCCGAATTGTGCCCAGTGACGGAATTTCATATCACGGTGGACGCGCAGGGATTTACGCGGCCTGGTGCGGGGGCGACGAATGCCTCGGCGTGTCTGGCGTCGGACTCGGAGAAGTTTTTTCATTTTGTGTTGCCGAGATTGACGCACAAATACCAGCCGCAGTGAAACTTCGCCGACGTCGATTGAAGGATCGGTGAGCGCGTTTGTCGCGGCTTTCGACAACTTGGATTGGCCGGCGTTCCGGGCGCGTTTCAGCGAGAAACCGACGATTTTTCATCCGTCCGCGCCGAATATCAGGCGGATTGATACGCCCGGAGAATTTGAGAAGGCCTGGCTCGGAGTCTTTGAGCGGATCAAGAAAAACTCCCATCGGATCGTTGCGCCGTACATGGATTTGCAGCCGCGCGACTGTCGGAGGACGTAGCACTGGTGACGTTCCACATCGAAGACAGAAACGTACTGGACCGGCGGACGCTGGTGATGAAGCGCGAAAGTGGCGAATGGAAAATTGCGCACATCCACGCGTCGAATCTTGAATGATTCTCTTCCTGCAGACACATCATTGAAGTCACCCGCAAACTATTGGCCAGTAGCGTCAGCCGTTGATGTTTCGCCGGATTCGGCGGCCGTGAGTTGAGAGGTGCGACAGAAGTCAAAGGCGAAGAGAGATTCCTCTCTTGGCTCGGAATGACGGGTTTGGGTGGTGTTGGAATGGTGGATGTGGCTTCGCCTGGCAGGCTCCTGCGACGAGGGGGGGGCAGGCGGAGTGGCGGGCGCGCGGGTAAGAGGCCCTTGGTGGCGTCCAGCATTTTGTTCCAGCTTCAAACTTGTAGCTGAACGGGAACTGGGTCTTGATACCGGGAATGGTGCCGAGCATGATGCGGCCGATGCGCGCGAGAGCATTGGCGCTGCGAATAGGGATACGATCCTGCGCGACGGCGGTATAGAGGCGGCCCATCGCGTAGTCGATGTCGATGGCCGTCATGAAATCACCGGAAATAGTTTGCGCGAGTTCTGAGCCGAAATTTTCGGTTTCCACGAGCTGAGATTCAGCGCGGGCGTGAAAAAGGCAGAGGCGCGCGGGTGACCGGGATGGCGAAGCATGCGGCAGCGGCGACCGTCAGCGAAAGGGAACTGGCAGAGTTTGGATTCTTTTATGGCCGCGCGGGAACGGGAGGACTTGGTCCACTGGTACGCATTATCATCGGTAGCGTGCAGATAGCTCTAGTAGGAACACAAGGAGAACCGCAGTGAATCGAATTGCTTTGCGCACTATTGTTGCCAGCCTTGCATTGGCCAGCATGTTTGCTCCGGCCAAACTTTCGGCTCAAGACTCCGCGAACGCGCCGGAAACAAAGGCGCCCGGCACACAGCAGAACGCGCCCGAAAGCAAAGCCCCGGCCGCTCCACAACCGACCGCGCCGCTGGCACATCCCGATAACGATTATTGGCGGAAGCACGATGCGCAACTTTTAGTTGATTTTCCCTGGCTGGCACGATTCAAGGAGGCTGATTTGAAGCTGGGTCCGCCTGCGCCGGGCGAATACCGCGTTGTGTTCATGGGCGACTCAATCACCGAAGGTTGGCACTTCGATGGGCCGTCACCTGCCTTCGCTGGAAAGCCCTACATCAACCGCGGCATTAGCGGCCAAACCACTCCGCAGATGGTGCTGCGCTTCCACCAGGACGTGATCGCGCTGCAGCCCAGGGTTGTCGTGATCCTAGCCGGGACCAACGACATCGCCGGAAACACCGGTCCCATGACGCTGGAGCAGACAGAGGACAACCTCGCCGCGATGGCCGAAATGGCCACCGTCAACCACATTCGAGTCGTGCTGTGTTCAGTGCTCCCGGCCTTCGACTACCCGTGGCAGCCGGGCCTCACGCCCGCTCCGAAGATCAACACCATCAATGCATGGATCAAAGTCTACGCCGAGAAGCATGGATACATTTACGTCGACTACCACTCGGCGATGAAAGACGAGCGCGACGGCCTACCGGTGAATCTTAGCCGGGACGGCGTGCATCCAACGCCAGCCGGTTATGCAGTCATGGCGCCACTGGTCGAAGCGGGAATCGCAAAAGCGCTGGCGCCATAGCGGGCACGCTATGCGCATTGGTAACGTCCAAGAAAAGCGCGGGCTTATTCGGAGAGCAGGACTACGTCCACGGTGGACTGAGATTGATTGGGAACGAGAGTGCTGGAGATTTTGGCGCGGCGGCCTTTGGAGTTGGCCAGGGCGGAGGAGAGTTCTTTTTTCAGGAAGTCCGAGAGGTAGGAAGCGTCGAAGACTTCGCCAGTTTTCAGTTTCCAGCGCGACTGCAGGCGTTCGGCCAGCGCTGAGGAAAAACCTTCAGTTGAGAATGCGGCCATGTGGAATTGCTGGCCTTCTGCTATTTGCACCTGAAAGCGGACTTTGCGGTTGGCGTCGTCGTAAAGGGGGCGAGGGCGCAATTCGGCCTGCACGTAGCCATGCTTGCCGTACTCGGCGGAAATCGATTCCCAGGATGATTCGATTTTTTTGCTGTTGGCGGCTTCGCCGGATTTTAGCGCGACGAGGGATGTGAGCCGGTCATCGGCTAGGAATTTGTTACCTTGCCATTGCGGGGCTTCCCATAGATAGGCGAGACCTTCGATAACTGGAAAATCGATTTGCACGTTGTAGGTGTCAGAGACAGTTTGCGGCAGCAACTTGGCGGAGGGATCGGCCAGCTTTACTTTGAGGAAACCCCGTTCACGGTAATAGGGAACAAACGAGTTGAGGGAAAATTCGCGGCAGATTACGTCCGAATAATCGCGTCCGAGGAGAGTTTGGGCTTCGCGAAGCAACTCTGATTCGGGCACACTTTGCGCGCCGGTGAAGCGGACATTCGCGATTTTGATGGAAGGCCCGGAAAGTTTGAAAAGGTATTCGAAATCTCCGGTACCGAGTTTGGTGTACGGGAGATGGGTGACAGTCGCCGATATGCACTTGGAGTTTGCGAGCGCCTCGAGAGAGGTGGAGATGGCGTCCAGCATGTTTCCGGAATCGGGCGCGAAACCGTCGTAGAGGGGAACTTTGCCGGCGATGAAGGTGCGAATTTCTTTGTCGGAAGCGAAGGGGAAATTATCGAATGTGCAGCGGCGGAAGCGTACGGACTCTTTGATTTGGAATTCGCCGGCGATGCCTGCGCTAACGGAGCGGTAGGAATTTCGGACTTCGTCAAAGGCACCGGTGGCGGCGAGGGTCTGCGTCGCAGATTGCAGATGCGCTGGGTCGAATGGTGAACCGGGCGGAAGGTCCGGCGCCCAAATTCGATCAACCAGTCAAAGTCTCGGCCACCCGCCTTTGGCATATCGATGCCCAACTTGTCCAAAAGCCCTGGAGCCAAACCAGCGACGGCAGCAAGAACCAGTAGTGCGATGTCTTTGATAGTCCCTGCATCGTCCACCTTGTAGACCTCCCAATGTGTCGGCCACCCGCCGCGCAAAAATCTATGGAAAGCCGTGCGCGTCGCTGATTTGTCCAACGCAGTGCATGAAGTTGACTCTAAATCCGGACCCTTAAAAACCGAAGCGTCCGGCACTCAAATCCGGCCAACCAGTCAATGTGTTTGCCACCCGCCCCAAGAGAAGAATGGCCTACCCTTGCAAGCAACCAAGGGTAAGCCACCCGAGAGGTCTTAGCGCATTAAGGGAGCACCACCCGGCAGCGATCGAAATATCGTCGGTGGCGTCTGCCAGTGTGCCCCGACTTGCGTCACGGGCGGCGAACGAAGTCCCGCTAACAGGAAGTAAATCTTGTTCACGTAGAGTGACGAGAAAAATACACCATGCTGGGAAAAAGGACGACCCGAGAGCTGCGGCAATTTTACAGGAACGAGACTCGGCGATGACACTTCGCTGGCGCTCCGCCTCTAGGCTGATTGAGGTGGGTAGTCTGCCGGACGAGAGAGAACGAGCTGGCTCCTTGCAGAGCCCCGTGCCACCTCGCTGCAATCCGCAAGGTTACCTTTCAGACAGTTCATATCAAACGATGGAAGGAAGAAGGAAAAAATGAAATTTAAATGGAAAGCCCTGCCAGTGCTGGCACTAGCAACTCTGATACCTAGTCTGGCTTCGGCGCAGTATACGCGCACCGATCTAGTGACCAACTCCGGCGCAGGAGGCACAGTTCAAGATTTCCACCTGATCAATGGCTGGGGCCTGGTGTCCACATCGACGAGTCCGTTCTGGGTTAGCGACAACGGAACGGGATTTTCCACTTTATACGCGATTAGCAACGCGGGTGGGACGGTCACGGCGACTCCGTTAGGACTTGTCGTGAGCGTTCCGTCAGTAGCCGGCGGTCCGGGTACGCCAACAGGAATCGTGGCGACAGAACTCCCGGCAGGCAGCAAGGCGTTCACGGTTTCGGGAGTAAATCCGGTTACCGGAAAGCAAGCGTCAGCGTCATCGATTTTCATTTTCGCGACGCTGGATGGCACGATCAAGGGATGGAATCCCGCGGTCGGCGGTATCAGCGCGACCGGGGCGAGCACGGCAACACTGGCCGCCGACAGGTCTTCGGCCGGCGCCACGTACACAGGCTTGGCGATTGCCACCAACAACGGGCAACCGTTCTTGTACGCCGCGGACGATGGACAGAATCGCAGGATCGATGTGTTTGACTCCAATTTCAAACTCGTGGAATCGAATCCGGAGGCTTTTGTTGACTCGAAAATTCCGAAAAAATTCGCACCTTACGGCATCCAGACCATCACGGACGCGGATGGTATCGAAACGATCTGGGTCACCTATACGGCGCTTGACAAGTCGCAGGGCGGTTTTGTCGATTCGTTTACGCCGGCGGGTGTTCTGAAGACGCACTTCGCAGTAAGCGGACCGCTGCATTCGCCGTGGGGCGTTGCCCTGGCGCCCAGCGATTTCGGCCCGATGAGCAATGCGCTGCTGATTACGAACAATACGCCACACGGACGGATCAACGCGTTTGATCCGAAGAGCGGGGCGTTCCTTGGCCCGCTGCGTGACCAGAGCGGGAAGGCGATTGAAATTGACGATGTGTGGGCCATCCAGTTCGGTCAAGGCGGTCCGGCCGGCGCGAACGGAAATCCCAATCAATTGTTTTTCACCGCGGGCAACAACAACTACGGTAACGGCACATTTGGCGTTATCAAGTTCGGTCAGTAAGGCCGGCCCCTCAGCAAAGCGCAAAGCCCGGCGAGGTGATCCTCTCCGGGCTTTTGCTTTTTTGCGAGATCTGACCGAACGGCAATTTCAATGACAGGCGGAACCGGCGGCACTGACCTTCATGAATTCTTCCCGAAAGCCAGGAAAAGCAGGATCGATGACCATAGCGCGCTTCCTGGTGAGGTGCGATTAATCGTAGCGGCGAAAAGCGCGCCCTACGAGAAATCCCAAGAAGGCAGCAGCTGCCAAAGTCTGCGCCGGATAACGCTTCAGAGTATCCCCAAAGTCATCAACCATCCCCTTGAGGTTGGTCTGACGAACGTAGTTGGCGGTGGCGTGTATCTTGTTGGCGGCTGAGTGGGCGGCGCCGGAAATTTGCTCGCCGCGAGTATGGAGAGTTGAGTCTGTGGCGTCGAGAGCGCCTGCAGCTGTTTCGCGGGAATCGTCGAGTTTGTCCACGGTTTTGCGGCGGTAACGCGATCTTTCATGTCGGCTGCCTTATCAGCAAGTTTCATGCGCGCGGCGGTTCCCGAGTTGGAACTGGCTCAGGCCGCGCGGTTTTCAGGATTCCAATACGGCTGCTGGCTGGTAGATTCTTTGTTGAAGTTCTCCATGGCGGATTCTCCTTTTTATAATTCCGATCTCGTTGCCAAATAATTCGTTGCCCGAATAACTCGTTTCTCAAATCAACGAGGGTCGGTGGTCTGCAACAGGTTAAATTGCCGCGTCTGCGAGCCGTTCGTACAGGTAACGATGCAACTCCTGCGCGTCGCAGGAGGACAAAGTATCGGGGTGAGGGCGTATTCGCAAAGGCAAATTGCTGCAGTTTTTTGACGGGCAGAGGAATGATGCAGGAAGGGCGCCGATGCACTGGACTTGCGGGGGAAACTTACAGAGGAAAGAGGACGTGGACGTGAAAGGGACAGACGAGGACTTTCCGGGATACATGAAGCGGAATTTGGAGTAGGGTAGGCGAGACGAAAGTGGCTTTAGGGAATCTTGCGGAGAGGCTTTCAGGGAGAGAGTGGACCCATGGTGATGGTGACGACAGGGAGTGCTCCGGCAACAAGCGGACAATCGGGCGGGCAGACGTACCGGGCGGCGTTGGCGATGGTCACAACGCTGTTTTTCTTCTGGGGATTTGTGACGGTGCTGAACGACATTCTGGTGCCGCATCTGAAATCGATTTTTGATTTGAACTACACGAAAGTGATGCTGATCCAGTTTGCGTTTTTTTCGGCATATTTTATTTTTTCGATTCCGTCGGCGAAGGTGATTGACACCATCGGTTACAAAAAGACCATGGTGGCCGGCTTGGTGACGATGGGAGTGGGAGCGTTTCTGTTTATTCCGGCGGCTAGTGTGCCTTCGTTTGCGTTGTTCTTGGGCGCGTTGATGGTGCTGGCGGCAGGCATTACCGCTTTGCAGGTGGCTGCGAATGCGTACGTTTCGGTGCTGGGGCCGCCGGAGACGGCATCAAGCAGACTGAATTTGACGCAAGCGTTCAATTCGTTAGGGACGACGATTGGGCCGTACCTGGGCGGATTGTTCATCTTGAATGCGAATGCCAGTTCTTCGGCGACCATGGCGAAAATGTCTACGGACGCTTTGCAGGCGTACAAGATTCAAGAAGCGTCGTCAGTAAAGCTGCCTTACACGATCATCGGAATCGCGCTGATTTTGTTTGCGGTGTTGATTGGAATGTTCAAACTGCCGCCGATGCCGGAAGCAAGAAGAGAAGCCCATCAGAAATCCGCCGCGAGCATCTGGAAATATACGCACCTGGTGCTTGGCATGGTGGGAATTTTCGTTTATGTGGGAGCGGAAGTTTCGATTGGAAGTTTTCTGATTAATTATTTGAGCCAGCCGAACATCGGGAACTTGAGCGAGGTTGTGGCTGCGAAATATGTTGCTTATTACTGGGGTGGCGCGATGGTCGGGCGGTTCGTGGGCTCGGCGTTACTACAGAAGATAAAGACTGGAACGCTGCTGGGGATATTTGGCTTGGTCGCGGCGCTGCTGGTATGCACGACGATGCTTACCACGGGAATGATTGCGATGTGGAGCGTGATTTTGGTCGGATTTTTCAATTCGATCATGTTCCCGAGCATTTACACGCTAGGTATTGCCAGACTTGGACCCTTAACGGGAGATGGCTCGGGATTAATGATTATGGCTATCGTTGGGGGAGCGATTCTGCCTGTGGTGCAAGGAGCGATCGCGGACCGCATCGGAATCCATCACGCATTTATTTTGCCGGTGATTTGCTATCTCTATATCGTGTACTACGCGTTTCGCGGGTCGAGGCCGGTGGTTCCTGCCTGATTGAGAAAAGAATGGCATGGTGAAAATCGGAGTGACGATGAACGCGCGCGAAAGTGTTCGCTGGATGATTGGCGTGGATGTCGGCGGCACCAAGGTGGCCGCCGGGTTCGTGAATAGCTGCGGCGAGATGGGCGAACATTTGCGCGTGGCGATGAATCCGCGTGGTACGGCGGAAGAGGGATTTGCGGCGGTGACGTCCGCGCTTGATGGATTGTTGCGGCAGGGGGGCTTAAGCAAAGGCACGGAATTTCCTATTGGGATTTGCGCGCCGGGGCCGCTTGATCCGCGGACCGGTGTGGTGCTGAATCCGCCGAATGTGCCGTGCTGGCGGGACTTTCCGTTGGCGGCGGAAATTCAACGGCGCTATGGCGTGAGCGCACGGGTGGATAATGACGCAAACGCGGCGGCGCTTGCGGAAACTTTGTGGGGCTCGGGCAAGGGATATGGCAATGTGTTTTACGGGTGCATTGGAACAGGTATCGGCGCTGGAATTATTTTTGATGGAAAGATTTTTCACGGACGGACGGGTTCGGCGGCGGAGGGTGGGCATGTGAGCATTGACTACCGCGGGCCGCGTTGCAATTGCGGAAAGCGTGGGTGCATCGAGGCGTTGGCTTCGGGCACAGCAATTGCGCGGCGAGCGCGTGAAGCGATTGCTGCGAATTCGCAACGTGGCGGGGGGTTGTTGGCGCTTGCGGGCGGGAATGCAGCGGCGATTCGAAGTGAGATGGTGGCGCGCGCGGCTGACGCGGGAGACGAATTAGCGCGGGAGATTTTGTCCGAGACGATTGAATATTTAGCGGTTTGGCTGGGCAATATAGTGGATTTGCTGGAGCCTCAGGTGATGATTTTGGGCGGCGGCGTGGCGGAAATGTTGCGTCCGCATTTTCAGGAGATTCAGGCGCGGATGAAGAATTGGTGCGTAAACGCGAGACATGACGAGATTGCGTTGGTTCCGGCGCATTACGGGGAGAATTCTGGGATTGCGGGTGGTGCGGCATTGTGTTGCATCGAGAGGAAGTAACATTTTCTGGGCGAAACAAACCGCGCGCCTTCCCAGCCGTTTTGGGGCTTAGCAGACAGCGGTTGCTTCGAAAGAAAAACAAAGAGCAGCGGCATAAAGCCGCTGGCACAAAATCGTCCGGACCTTGCTGCTGGATCAAATTTTCTTGGGTTGTTGGGGCGGGATGTCGGCGTAGCCAGGAGTTGCCGTTGCAAGATTTGTGGGGATGCTGGCGTTTACTTCGCCTAAGCTCCAGCGGATTCCGCCTGCCAGATGATTCAGAAAAAATGGATTTTGCCAGTTTTCCGGGCGGTCACCTATTGCCGTGAAGAAAACGCGACCGTTGCCGTGCATGCGCGCCCATGCGCCGGGATAGGAATGGCGTTGATAGCACGCGCCCTTGAGCTTGCTGGTGTCGATAGTGAGAATCACGTGAAGATCCGGCGCAAAATCTTTCAGCGAGTACCACTCTTCGTTGAATTCGACGGGAGAAGCGACGCCTTCGAGTCCAGGAAATTTCGGATCGTTGACGATGAGATCGGTGGTCTGCAGGCGCGGGTCGCTACCGTGAATGATGAATTCGCCGCCGAGCATGCGCAGGTAGGGATCGGATTTTTCGCCGTAGGCGACGTAACGGGTTGAGAGGTCTTTGGAGTCCGGCTGGGTGTGAAATGTATCGCTGGCCGCGTGGACTCCCGTGAAGCCCATGCCGTCGTGAATCGAGTCGAGAAGTTTTTGTTTGCCCTGCGATGACATTGCGGGATTTTTGTCGGTGCCGGATTCGGTGAGATCGCCGGTAGTGAAAAACAATGCGCCCTGGAAAGAATGAAATTCAGAGGAATCGAAAATCCTGCCGTCCTTGGAGCACTCAACCTGGAAGCCGTGTTTTTTGCCCAACTCGGTGACCACCGTTTCGCAACTGCTAAGTTTGCCGTCGCTGCGTTTCACCACCTGGTGCTCGAAGCCGGAAGATTTTGTGAAGACGAGTAGAGATTTCGCGGAAGGTTCCGCCGGAGATATCGGAAATGTGACCGCAGCGCCAGCGAGAGCGCTGGTTTTGAGGAATTCGCGGCGATTCGAGGGGTTGTTCACAGTTTTCTCCTTTGATGATGGAAGTCAAGAATGGCCTTCTACATGTGAACAGGGCGGGAAAGCTGAGAAGACGCGATCGGGTGTCCAGCCGAGTTCGCGCATACCGATTTCGGAGGAGTAATAGGCGCCGGCAATCCACTCCTTGAGAAAATTGAAATGCTTATGGTCGGCAGAGTCGGGGCGCGAGGTGGCGACCAATAGATCGTGCAACTGTGCCGGAGTGAGGGCGATAATTTCCGCATGATAGCTGGACTGCGAAGCTGATTCGAACGCAGTTAGCGAAGCGAGAAACTCCTGCTGGACGTTTTTTGTGTCCGCGCTTAACAAAAGATCAATGAACCCGGCTGCGCGCGCTTTGCGAGAGCCGGGAACGATCGCTTCAGAAAGAATATCGAGCTCCGCAAATTGTTGCGCCGATAGGAACAAAAGTTTGTTGTTAGCTGCGGAAAGATTTGCGTCCGCGGAATCAAGCAGCGCGGCATTCAAGAAATGTTTGTGGATGGGATGGGCCGCAGGAGATAACGGAGAAATCATACCGGCAGCAACGCCGGCGAGCAGGGTTTGTGCAAGTTCGCGGCGCGAGATGCGGCGCGGAGCGCTTTCGTCATGCTGCAGAACCTGAAGTTTGTCGGCGGACTGCATGATGGAAGCTCTCACTCCTCCGGCGCGAAATGTTACCATTCCGCGGGTCTAGAAAGGAATGCGCCGCGTGCAGAGAGAGGAAAAAATCGAGTACGACGCGATTGTGGTGGGATCAGGCGCGTCCGGCGGCTGGGCGTGTAAGCGGCTGGCGGAGGCCGGGCTGAAAGTCGCTTTGCTGGAAGCCGGTAAGCCGCAATCCGACCGGAATTTTAGCGAACACAAGCCGTCGTTCGAACTCAAATACAGAAATCGAGCGGCGGAGATGATTCGCAAGACGCGGCCAGTGCAGTCTGTTTTTGAGGTCTGCAATGAATACACCTCTGACTGGTTCGTGAACGATTTGGAAGAGCCGTACACCACTCCGCAGGATCAGCCATTTTTGTGGATGGGGCGGCTGCGAGTAACCGGCGGTCGGACGAATGTTTGGGGCCGAGTGAGCCTGCGTTTCAGCGATTGGGATTTGCAAGCGGCTTCGCACGACGGATTCGGCGAGGACTGGCCGTTAAGTTACAAGGACCTGGAGCCCTATTACGACCTGGTGGAAAAATACGTTGGCGTTACGGGAATGGCGGAAGGACTGGAACATTTGCCGGACGGACAATTTCAGCCGGCGATGCCGCTGACGTGCCAAGAAACGCTGGTTCGCAATCGGGTGAAGGAAAAACTTGGGCGGACAGTAACGCTGGCGCGTTCGGCGAATCTGACGCGGCTTCAGAATGGGCGCGGGCCCTGTCACTACTGCGGTCCATGCGAGCGAGGGTGCGTTACGCACTCCTATTTCAATTCGGCGTTTACGACGGTAGCGGACGCGGTGCGCACAGGGAACTGTACGCTGATTTCGAACGCGATGGCTCACAAAGTATTGTTGAATGAAAAGACAAATCGTGCGCGGGGTGTGCTTTACGTAGACCGCAACACGAAAGAGACGCGCGAGATTCTTGCGCGAGTAGTGATTTTGTGCGCGCAAACGCAGGAGAGCACGCGAATTCTGCTTAATTCCGCGACGCGAGAATATCCGAACGGGCTAGCAAATTCGAGCGGCGTGCTGGGGCACTATCTGACGGCGCATGTGCGCAGCGGCGGCGGGAACGGCGAGCTTCCAGCGCTCGGCGAAAAAGCCTCGCTGGGCGGGCCCATTAAGCCGGTAGGAATTTACGTGGCGCGGTTCCGGAATCTGAAAGGGCAAGCGCCAGCCAAAAAGTTCCTGCGCGGATTCGGATATGAGGGCGAATCGAACATTGACTTCAACTGGTGCGCGCCGGGATTCGGGGAGGCATACAAAAAAGCGTTGCGCGAACCGCGTGCGAGATTCGGCATAACCGGGTTTGGAGAGGTGCTGTCGCGCTGGGAAAACCGCGTGGAGATTGATCCTGATGTAAAAGACATTTACGGAATTCCGGTATTGAAAATTTATATGAAGGACAGCGACAACGAGCGAGCGATGATAAAGGACATGGGGGACTCGGCCGGCGAAATGCTGGAAGCCGCGGGTGCCAAGAATATTCGCACCTACGCGCATCCTTCCGCGCCGCGCTGGGCGCTGCATGAAGCCGGAACAGCACGCATGGGGAGCGACCCCAAAAAGTCAGTGCTGAGTCAATTTCAGCAAACGCACGACGTGAAAAACTTGTTCGTAATGGACGCATCGGGATTTACTTCGAACCCCTGCCAGAATCCAACGCTGACGATCATGACTTTGTGCGTGAGATCGTGTGACTACCTGATGGGAGCGATGAAGCGCGGAGAAATCTAGAGCAAGCGAACAAAATGGTTCCGGGACCTGGACTCGAACCAGGATACTCAGCTTCAAAGGCTGATGTCCTACCGATTAGACGATCCCGGAACTGCAGAGAAAAGTTTAGCAGAGAGGTTTCCATTCGCCCAAACACAAGCCTCAAAAATGTTTGGAAACCGGGTGATTGCGGCGCAATGCGCAGACACAAGGATTCTGCTAAACTGAAAGACTTGCAATCGCGCGCTGTGGCGACCTGCTGCAACCAGTTGCAATGACGTCGGAGAGGTGGCCGAGCGGTTTAAGGCGCACGCTTGGAAAGCGTGTGTAGGTTAACCCCTACCGTGGGTTCGAATCCCACCCTCTCCGCCATATCTTTAGAGTACGGTCCGAAGAGATCCTTTACAGAACGTACC
>WNFE01000160.1_pt1 | contig 49557 bp, 46 predicted proteins | sample 5400451 | NCBI WGS metagenome assembly WNFE01 (sample SAMN13153344, study PRJNA577476) | soil metagenome | isolation source: 200 cm saprolite under Douglas fir tree site 2 hole 2 | place: USA:California | collected 2015-04-18
CCGGACCGTCGCCGCCGGGATGGCCCTGGTCGCCGCGGCGGCCCTCATGCTGGCCGGCGGCGTCATCGCCCTGCGCACCCTCAGCGGCCGCAGGCCAGCCGCAGAGTTCCAGCCGTCGGCCGCGGTACACGCAGGCCCGCGCCAGGTCACGGACGCCATCCCGGTCGTCACCGCTTCAGCCGCACCACGTCACCTGGCGGCGCAGGCAAGGCCGTGCGCAGAGCCCGCGGCGGCCGCTGCCTGATGGCCGGCCAGCGCCACGCCGGGCGGGAAAACCAGCGACCACTACAACGGAAACGAACACTGCAACTGAAAGGATGTGCCCGGAGATGATGGCCGGAATGTACGGAATCGGCGTGGCAATGATGATCACCGGCTCGGCCGCCGCGCTTGCGGTTCTCACCCTGACCGTGCTCGCGGCCGTATGGCTGGCGCGCGGCCTCAGCATCGGCAACCGGTAAAAGGCCAGGAGCCATGAACGACACCCGCACCGCACCATACGAGGTGGCCATCGCCGGGCGCGGCCCGGCACGGCTGGCTGATTCCAGGATGGGCCCGCCGCCGGGCCCCAGTGGCCCGGCGCCAGTTGCGGCCATGACCCGCATCAGCAAGAAGGAAAGGGAACAGGCGATGCCGCAAGCAGGCCGCGAAGAGCAGCTGCGCCGCTACTGGGACAAGCACGCGCGCTCCTACGACAAGCAGATGGGATTCTTCGACCGGCACCTGTTCGCCGGCGGCCGCGACTGGATCTGCTCCAGGGCCACCGGGCACGTCCTGGAGGTCGCCATCGGCACCGGCCTGAACCTCGCCCACTATCCCGTCGGCGTGCAGCTGACCGGCGTGGAGTGGAGCCCGGCGATGCTGGACATAGCCCGGCACCGCGCCGGGCAGCTGGGCCGGGCGGTGGACCTGCGCCAGGGTGACGCGCAGGCACTGGACTTTCCCGACGCGACATTCGACACGGTGGTCTGCACGTTCTCGCTGTGCGCGATTCCCGACGACCGCAAGGCCGTGGCCGAGATGGCGCGGGTGCTGCGCCCTGGCGGGCTGCTCCTGCTGGCCGACCATGTCGCGGCCTCACCCTGGCCTGCCCGCGCCGCGCAAGCGCTGATCGAGCTGATCAGCGTTCCGGCCCAGGGAGAACACTTCCGCCGCCGCCCGATCAGGCACGTGCAGGCCGCCGGGTTCACCATCGAAGACCACGACCGGTTCAAGCTGGGCATCGTCGAGCAGCTGGCCGCCCGCAAGCCATAACACAGCGGCGACTGGCAGGCCGGGCCGGTAACGCCGCTCATCGTCAACGGCCTCAATTGCAAGGATGCACTTAACCGCAGAGCGCCGGGCCCGGGCACTGCGCCGCGGGTACTGTCGGTACAGACCGGCCGGACGCCCGAACGGCCAGGAGGACAGCAAGGCCGTGAGCTTCAACCAGCTTCTCGTTGACCAGCCCCAACCTGAGATCGCCGGCTCCGCAGTGCTTCTGGGTGAGGCACACGTCGGTGCCGGCGCGATACTGGCGCAGGGCCTGGTCGTGCGGGCACACGGCGCAGCAGTGAGCATCGGCAACTACTCGGCCATACTGGAGAACGGGGTGGTGATTGGCACGCCCGGGCATCCGGTCCGGGTTGGTCAGCGCACCGTTTTCGGTCACCGCGCCACGATCGTCGGCGCCACCATCGGCGACTTGTGCGAGATCGGCAACGGTGCGATCCTCATGCCGGGCTCGCGTCTGGGCAATGGCTGCATCCTTGGCGAGGGCACGCTGGTTCCCCCGGACACCGTGATCCCCGCCAACACGGTCCTCGTCGGGCGCCCGCCACACGTTATCCGGTCGGCCATGGACGCCGACCGCGAGCGGCTGGCGGTGCTGCGCCAGCATCAGACCAACCTGACCGACTACCCGGGCACGATCCTGCGCGGGCCGATGCAAGCAGGAGAACGCATGGGGACGTTGTACACCTACCGTGACAAGACTCCTTCCATCGGCGCTGGCACGCTGCTGTTCGACTCGGCGGAGATCACCGGCGACGTGGTCATCGGCGCAGACTCGCTCATCGGTGCCGGCGTGAAAATCATCGGCGACTCGCACGGCCCGGTCCGCATCGGCTCTCGGGTACAGATTCTGGAGAACACGGTGCTGCATCTGCTGCCCGACAACGAACTGATCATCGACGACGACGCGGTGATCGGACCAGGCGCGATGGTCCACGGCTGCCACATCGGCCGCGGCAGTATCGTTGAGCCGGCCGCGATCGTGTGCGACGGCAGCGTGGTCGGGGCCGAGTCGGTGGTACGCGCCGGTGCCTGCGTTAAACAGCGCGACCGTTTCGGTGACCGGTCCATCCTGGATGGTTTCCCCGCCAAACTCGTCGACACCCTGACCGGCCCGCCGTCGCGGCCAGGTTGGGCCCTGCCCCCCGACGCTGTCGCAACTCTGCGCAGGGTCCAACGGTGATCGCAACGCCGACGAAGAGATGGGTGCTCCCCAAACAGTGTCCGGATCCATGACCTGATGACCACTTGCCCGACGCGATCACCGGATCCGCGGCAGCACGCTGATCGAGACCGCAAGGAGCTCAGCGGCTTGATTGACCCGATGAGAAGACGCTCGTGACTACCTTCCAGGCCGACCTGGCCGAGACGCAGTATGTCGAGGGATCCACCGCACGCCGCGGAGCGGGCGAGTGGCCTCATCCTGATGGATCCCGCCCGGCGACATGAGCCTGCGGCCGGCGCGGCGCCGCTGCTGATTCGCCCGCGTTCGCTAGCGTTTGTTCGCCGGAAGGGGTGGGGAATGGCACGGGCGCGCGCGCGACGACGGCTTCGGGCTTGATGCTGGGCCACTCACACGCGCTCTCGGGCGCAGTCACCGGTACCGCAGCGGGGATCTTCCTGCAGATGTCACTACCGCAGACGGCGGCGCTCGCCGGCTTCACCGCGGGCATGGCGCTGCTCCCGGATCTGGACAAGTGCGGATCCTCGCCGGCCCGGTCCTGCGGCTTCCTCTCGGAGGCGGTCGCGTGGACCATCGCCAAGATCAGCGGCGGGCACCGCCACGCGACGCACTCGTTCCTCGGCATCGTGATCTTCACGGGCCTGGCATGGATGTCGTGTCAGTTCCGCGCCGACTGGGCCGGGAAGGCGGGGCTTGCGCTGCTGATGACGCTCAGCGTCGCGGGCGCGCTTAAGGCGCTGCACATAGTCCGCGGCCATGCCGCCGACCTCATCGGGATCGGCGTCGCTTCCTGGGAGGTCTGGTACGGGTACGGCCTGCGCCTGATCCCGCTTGCGGTCGGGGTCGGCTGTGCTACCCACATCGTCGGGGACATGCTGACCGACTCTGGCTGCATGCTCGGGTACCCGGCCTTCCGGCGCCGCTTCCGCCTGCTGCCCGAGCCGCTGGCGTTCACCACGGGCACCCGCCCCGAGCTCCTGATTGTTGACCCGGTCCTGACCGGGGCGCTCGTGGTTCTCGCCGGATGGGCCGCCGACCCTGCATTCGTCACGGCCCAGTGGCACTCGCTCGCCGGCTAGTCCCCTGTGATGATCCACGAACGCGAGGGCGCGCGGTCGATCGGCCATACGCTCACCCGTGGCACCGTTCGTCCGATAGTTTGGGGCTGCGTTCACTACGCGAGGCCGCGGAGGACGCTCAGCCACTGCCCGGAAATCCGGCGGGCATGCGAGGCCTTTCTAGCTAGCCTCGGTGGCGCTATGCGTATTTCGTCGAGCAGTCCCGCTCCCGAACTGAGAGTCTCAAGCCTGCCCAGGCAGCTTGACCCGTATCCCAGCTCTTGACGCTTCATTGGCATGTATGGATCCGCCATGCGGTGACGTCCCAGCCGTGCGACCAGGAACGGTGCTCGCAGCCGGGCAATTTCCGTCGTCTGCGCAGTCCGCAGCGGGCCGGTCCCGGACCGATCCCGTCAGTTGTTCGGGCGAGGAGAAGATGCGCTGGCACGCCGCAGCCTGCGTCGCAGTAAGCCCGACAAGGAGGACCCTTATGCCCAAGGCGTACGCGCTACTTGGCACGTACCCGCCCACCCAATGCGGGCTGGCGACCTTCAGCGCCGCCCTGTTCGCTCATCTTGGCGGGCCAGGCGATCATGTAGGCGTAGTTCGCGTGCTCGACGAGCCGGCGCCGTGTGATGCGCCTGAGGTCGTGCATGACCTCGTGAACGGCTCCGTCCCGAGCGCGGCAGCTGCCGTCGATGTGCTTAACGGCTTCGATGTCGCGATCGTGCAGCACGAGTACGGCATCTACGGCGGGCCCGACGGCCAGGACCTCATTCCATTGCTTGACGCGTTGCGCGTTCCGAGCATTGTGGTCCTGCATACCGTCCTGGCACAGCCCACGACACAACAGCGCGTGATTCTTGATGACATCATTGACACCGCCAGCGCGGTCGTCACGATGACGCAGACGGCGCGCGCGCGGTTGCTGGACATTTACCGTACGAGTCCTGCGAAGGTCTTTGTCATCCCACACGGCTCTGCTGACAATCGAGTCGCGGCCACTCCGCGCGGGAGAAACTCTCGGCCCATGGCGCTGACCTGGGGACTGCTGGGGCCGGGCAAGGGGATTGAGCATGCGATCGACGCGGTCGCCCTGCTCCGGGACCGGGGGCTGCAAGTCGCCTATACGGTCGCTGGTCAGACTCATCCGCGTGTGCGTGCGCGTGACGGCGAGGCCTATCGCTGTTTGCTCGAGGCGCGAGCACGCGCTCAAGGTGTAGAGGATCTCGTGCGCTTCGATGCCCGGTTCCTGCCCCCCGACGTCCTGAGAGATCTCATCGGCGCCGCGGACGTCGTGCTCCTGCCCTATGACTCCCTGGAGCAGGTCACTTCCGGGGTCCTGATCGAGGGGGTCGCTGCGGGAAAGCCGGTGGTCTCGACCAGTTTCCCGCATGCCGTCGAGCTGCTCACCGGCGGCGCGGGACTCCTGGTCGAGCGGCGAGACCCGGCAGGCATCGCCAGCGCACTGAACCGGGTGTTCACCGAGCGGGGCTTGTCTGCGCGCATGAGCCGCCATTCGGCGGACCTCGCGCCGCAGTTGCTGTGGCCAGCGGTCGCGAGCTCCTATCGGGAACTCGCATCCGCGCTCACCCAGACGCGCGAGGCAGCCGCCGTATGACCTACCCGGCTGCGCCGTTCCGGCATCTACTGCGGCTGACCGATCACGTTGGCTTGCTGGAGCACGCTGAGGGCATCGTGCCCCGGCATGAGCACGGTTACTGCGTCGACGACGTTGCCCGCGGCGTGGTGGTGGTGTGCCGGGAGCTGTCGCCAGCCCCGGAACTCATCAGGCTGGCGCGACGCTATCTCTACTTCCTGGCGCAGGCGCAGGCGCCCGACGGCAGGTACCGCAACCGTCTCGCTTACAACGGCCGCTGGAGTGACGAGCCAGGCACGGAGGATTGCTGGGGCCGCGCTCTGTGGGGCCTTGGCACCGCTGCTGCTCGGGGTCCCACTACAGGGATCCGTGTGGAGTCACTCGCCCGATTCGACCAGGGCGCGCAGGTCTGCTCTGAGTGGCCGCACGCCATGGCGTTCGCGGCGCTCGGTGCCGCCGAGGTCCTCGAGAACTGGCCTCACCATCCCGGCGCGCTGAATCTCCTCACCGGCGCCATCGCCGTCATCGGCGAGCCGCTCGCGAACGCCGCCTGGCCCTGGCCGGCACCGAGGCTCAGCTATGCGAACGCGGCGATCGCTGAGGCTGTCATCGTGGCTGGCTGGAGACTTGGCAGTGATCCAGTTCTCCGGAACGGCCTACGCATGCTGGAATGGCTGCTGGCAGGCGAGACCCGAAACGGCCACCTCTCGGTGGTGCCGGCCGGAGGCTGGGGTCCGGGGGAGCCGCGTCCTGCTTTCGACCAGCAGCCGATCGAGGTTGCCGCGCTGGCGGATGCGTGCATGCGCGCGGTGGCGGTCACGGGCGACTCGAGCTGGCTTACCGGCGTTGACATGTGCGTGGCGTGGTTCCTCGGTGACAACGATGCCAGGGTTCCCTTGCTCGACGAGCGGTCCGGCGGCGGCTGCGACGGCCTCGGCCCTACCAGCCGCAATAGCAACCAGGGCGCGGAATCGACACTGGCGATGATCTCCGTGATGCAGCAAGGCGGTCGCATGAGCGAGTCGGGGGGGCGCGGCGGCGCCTGGACTGAGGAGCGAGGAACGAGCGACGAGGGAAGGCGGCACAGTGAAGGGGGAATGGGGAGGCGGGCGGGGCCTCGCAGGCGAGCGGGAGACGCAGCGTGAGCGCCGCGCAGCTGTGAGGGGCGCCGGCTCCGCGGGCCTACTGACCCGGACGCATCATCGGCTGATGCCCGACGCCTCTCGTACGCTGAGTCGGCTGTTCGTGCCCGGCCAGGAGACCTTGATCCGAGGCGAGTCGCGGGCCCGGGCTGTTATCGATCGCGTTTTGGCCATGAGCGAAGCCGAGGTGGATCGAACGCTCGCCCGCACGAGTGCCCGATTCGCCGATCGATACCGCGACCTCGGGGACACCCTGGAACGCAACTTCGGGCTGGTCGCCCATCGGCTCGGTGGCAAGATCATTGTGGGCGGCGCCCGGAAACGGCTAATCGGTGCTTATTTCACCCAGGAGTACGCGCTGGAGGCCGCGGCGCTGTTCAATCCATCGATCGTGCCGCATCCCGACCAGGTCGGCTGCAGGCCCGGAGGACTCCGATTCGTCATGAGCCTGCGGGCTGTGGGTGAAGGCCATCTGTCGAGCATAGAGTTCAGGACCGGCACGATCAGCAGCGAATCCGGGATCAGTATCGAGAAGCCCGGCCGATTCCTCGACACCGGGCGCTCTCGCGCCGTCGCCTACGATCGCAACCTCTTCCAGGAGAAACTCGCCGAACTCGGCCATGAGGGCGAGGACGCACAATTCCTCTGGAGCCTGCTGCCGCCCCGCTTCAGTATGGCCGAGCTCGATGTCGCCGTCCGCGAGCTGTCCCTGCAGCAGGTGACACGCGGAGACTCCGTGGCGCTCGTCGACTGGGTGCGCTGGATGGCGGCGTCCAACTATGAGGTCGAGTTCGATGAACGGCACGATCTCTCCGAGCGAGTTCTCTGGCCCAGCGGTCCGGCCGAGGGCCACGGCATGGAGGACGCGCGGTTCGTGCGCTTCATCGACGGCGAAAACCAGGCCTACTACGCGACGTACACCGCGTTCGATGGCCGGAGGGTCGCATCGCACCTGCTGGAGACCACGGACTTCCGGACATTCACCGTCTCCCAGCTCTCGGGTCCCTCGACGGGGAACAAGGGCATGGCGCTGTTTCCCCGGCGCATTGGCGGCCGCTACGCCGCGCTATCCCGCTGGGACAGGGAGAGCAACGCGATCACGTACTCGGGCGACCGGCATCGCTGGGGCCCGGCCGTCACGGTTCATGCGCCGGCCCGTCCGTGGGAGCTGGTCCAGCTCGGCAACTGTGGCTCGCCGATCGAAACTCCGGCGGGATGGCTAGTCTTCACGCACGGCGTCGGGCCCATGCGGGAGTACGCCATCGGCGCCATCCTGCTCGACCTTGACGAGCCCGAACGCCTGATATCCGCGCTGCCAGAACCGCTGCTCATGGCCAACGAGTCGGAGCGCGACGGATACGTTCCGAATGTCGTCTACTCCTGCGGCTCGCTACTACACGGCGAGACGGTAGTGCTGCCCTACGCCTGCAGCGACTCCTCGGTGCGGATCGCCACCGTTGACCTGGCCCGGCTACTCGAACGGCTCGGGGCAGGCTGATCCGGCCAGGGGTGACCAGCAGGGGTCAACCTGCGACGCGGCCGTCCTCCAGCCGGAGGACCTCGTCGGCCAGATCGATGAGCGCCTCGTCATGGGTGGCCACGAGAGCCGTGATCCCCTCGGTGCGAACGACGGTCAGGAGCAAGCGCATGATCTGCCGCCCGGTCTCCAGGTCCAGTTGGCTGGTCGGCTCGTCAGCGATCAGGAGTTCAGGGCGGCCGGCCAGTGCCCGTGCGATGGCGATGCGCTGCTGCTGGCCGCCCGATAGCTCGTTCGGGCGGTGCGCGGCGTGCTCCGAGAGGCCCACGATCGCCAGCATCGTCGCGACCCGTTCCTCGCGCGTCCGGGATTGCGTGCCGGTGATGCGCAGCGGAATCCCGACGTTCTCCGCCGCGGACAGCATCGGGATGAGCCCGAAAGACTGGAAGATGAAGGCGACCGTGCTGCGGCGCAGCGCCAGCCGTTCGCGTTCCGTCATCTGAGTCACCTCCCGGCCGGCAATCTCCAAGCTGCCGCTGGTCGGACTGTCCAGGCCACCGATGATGTTCAGGAGCGTGGTCTTACCAGAACCGGACCGCCCGCACACGGCAACGAGCTGGCCCCGGCGGACCGTGAACGACACCTCGCGCAGGGCATGCACCGCCGTGTGCCCGCTGCCGAAGGTCCGCGATACCTCGCGGATCGCCACCATGATCTGCGAAGGCTCGTCCGCGATACCAGCGGCCGCCAGGGAGGCCGCCTCTGCATCGTTCGATGGCCTGGCCACCTCAGGTGCCGGTGTTCTCGCCGCGCGGGCGCGGGGGGAGAACAGCCCCACTGCCGGGGCGCGCGGGCGGCTCTGGCCCGCTGCCCGGGGGGCCGGCCCCCCCGTCGGGCCAGACTCCGATGTGATCGGGCTCCTGCTGCAACCGCACCCGATCCCTCATGGCGAGCGCATCGGTCATCTCACGAGGTAGCTGAACCCGCCCCGCCCGGTCCAGCACCGCATATTCGACCGCATAACGGCTGGCATTGCCGTGCTCATCGGCGGTGTCGTGGCGCAGCGTCTCGGTGCTCGTACGGCCGTCCCGGATCGCGATCGTGCGCCGGACCTCGGCCGATACCGCCGGATCATGGGTCACCACGAGCACTGTCACGCCGAGTTCGGAGTTCGCCGACTGCAGCGCCGCAAAGACCTCCCTCGCGGTAGCGCTGTCGAGTTCGCCGGTGGGCTCGTCGGCGAGCAGGACCCGCGGCTGGTTCGCCAGCGCGGTGGCTATCGCGGTGCGCTGCTGCTCGCCGCCGGACATCTGCGCCGGTTTCCGCCCGGCGCAATGGGCCAGGCCCAGCATCTCCAGCAATTCACCCGCCCGCTGCGCACGTGGCCGGGGCGCCACGCCGGCGAACCGCATGGGCATGATGACGTTCTGCAGCGCGGTCAGATAGGGAAGCAGGTTCCGGGAGGTCTGCTGCCAGAGGAAGCCAACCGTGGCCCGCCGGTAACCGAGCCGCTCGCGCGAAGTCATCATGCCCAGGTCATGCCCGGCCACCCTGGCTCTTCCAGCGGTGGGCGTGTCCAGGCCCGCCAGGATGTTCATCAGCGTTGACTTTCCGCTGCCGGACGCCCCCACGATCGCGGTCAGCTCACCCTGGGCAACCAGCAGGTCCAGTCCCTGCAGCGCCTGCACTTCGATGCCGTCCGAGGCGTAGATCCGCACCAGCCGGTCGCACATGACGAGGGCATCCTCGCCGTAGGACGTGCGGGTGTGCTCTGCCTCGGCTCCGAGCTGGCTGAGCCCGGCCGCCGGGGCGACGCGGCCACCATGCCCGGGACCGTCGGCTGCTGTTGCCGTCATCTGCCTCGCCTCCGCGTCATTCACCCACCCGCAGCGCCTGGATAGCGCCGCGGCCACGGGCCAGCCTGGTCTCGATGGTAAGAGCCACCCCCGCCAGGAGCAGCAGCCCGCCCGCCGCGGCCGCGATGGCCACCGGGTCAGCATTCAGCGGTACGGTCACCGGCGTCCCGGTGAATGCGGCGAGGTTCACCGCTGGCCCGACGAGCGGCACCAGCGCCAGCGCGCACGCCGTCCCGCCCACGGCGGCGGCCAGGATCGCCGGCAGGATCTCCACCGCCGTGATGCGCCGTGACTGGGCCGGCCCCAGGCCCATGGTGGCCAGCCGGGCCAGCGTCAGCTCCCGGGAACGGGCGCTAAGCACGAGCGTCAGCAACAAGGTAAGCAGGCTGAACGCGCCGGCGGCGATGGTGCCCTGGGCGAAGGTAACGAACCCGCCGTGCGGCAGGGGTGCGCCCGATATGGCGGCCAGCAGGCGCGATCGCAGGGTGATCTGGGCGCCAGGTACCGCACGCCGGGCGGTGCGGATGAGCGCCGCGCTGTCCAGCCGCGGGCCGACAATCGCCATCACCGTCGGGCCGGGTGCTTGTTTCCCGAGCGCCCACCGTGGCAGCACTGCGAACTGACTGCCGGCTGGTGCGCCCGCGATGCCGGCCACAGTACCAGCGACCCGGATCCGCAGCTGGTGGCCGGTTACCCACAGCCTGCTGCCCGGGCCGAGGATGGCCCGGGCAGCAGGCGAGAGGAGAGCGGGCACCGCCCCCGCCGGCGCGCCGCTGATGGCACGTGGCGAGGCCAGCGCCCTGACCGGAAACGCCGGCGCCGGCGCCGCGGCGGTCAGCGCCGCATACTGCTGCGGATCGACGATGATGACGGGCAATTGCAGGCCCTGGCCCGACGTTCCGGTGACCACCGATACCGTGGCGGATCGCTGGGCACCGGGCACACCGGTGATCAGGTGCTGGGCAGCGAGGGTGATCCCCGGGCCCACAGCCGGCGCGGTGACGACGGCATCAGCGCCTGCGGCCTGCCAGGACGCTGAGACGTCGGCGCGGGCCACCGCGCCGCGGGCCATCACAGCGAAGGCGATCACCGCGAACGCGAGGACGAGCGCAAAAGCGGGCAGCATGCCGGCCTGCGCCGCCGCGCTTCCCCGGGCGAAGCCGACAACTAGCACGACGCCACGCCGCCGCCCGGCGAGCCGGGTCAGCAAGCGCAGAATGAGCGGGTACGCGCGCATGACGAGCAACGCGACCGGTATCGCCACGAGCACGGGCGCCGCACTGGTGAACAGGTCCATGCTGCCGGAGGCAGGCAGGCCCTGCTGCCGGAGGATGACCAGGCCGCCGACCGCACCGCAGACGAGCGCGCAATCGAAGATCCATCGCCGTGCCGCCGCGATCCGTCGGCGGGCATCTGGAGCGAATCCAGCGTGGGTGGCGTCGCGGCGAGTGCGGTGCCACCACACGGCCAGCAGCGGGGGGCCCGCCAGCGCGGTCACGATGATCACGCCAGCCAGCCACCACGACAGCCGAGAGGCAGGCCCCGGCGTGGCCGCCACGGCGGCGCCGACCGCGGCGACGCCAGCTGGCAGGACCGCAGCAGCACCGCCCCCCAGGGCGACCGCGGCGATCCGCCTCAGCGAGGCACCGCGCGCCCGCATCATGGTGAACTCTCCGCGCCGGTGCCTGGCGACGAGCCTGGCACCGAGCAGCACCACCACCGCGGCGATGACAGCCAGGCTGACGAACAGCAGCGAAAGCGCCCGCTGCACGGCGTCGTCGGTCGCCACGAAGGACGAGAGCGTGGTCACCAGGCCGCTGCTGAGGCTGATCTGGATGGTGGCGGAGGCGCCTTCCGTGGCGTTGAGGTTGGTACTCACCGAACTGGCGGCGGGCAGGTAGGACACGGCTTGGAGGGCTTGCTGCAGGCTGGCCGCCTGCTCGGCATCAACCTGGCCAAGGTCAAGCGGAAAGCTCCACAGCCCGTGCAGTGGCTGCACGCTCAGGTACGTTTGCATGGCGGTGAGACCGGCTCCGCCGACGAACGCGGCGGAGCTCCAGTAAGGCGCGGAATTGGGCGACGGGTAGGTCAGCTGCGGCGCTGCGGCGACCGGGTCGACCGTCCAGAAGGAGGATGTGGCGCCGAGCGGCCGGATGATCCCGGTGACCACCATCATCTGGCCACGCGCCTGAAGCCGGGACCCGACGCGCAGGCCGAACCTGGCCGCGGTGGCCGCGCTGACCGCGACCTGGAATGTCCCGGGCGTCGCCCCCGCCGCCGCGCTGGTGGGCAGGGATCCCGCGATCAGTGTTGCGTTGCTGCCCAACCCGCTGCGGTAAACGAGCTCCAGCTGGGGCGGCGCCATCGTCTTGGTAGCTGGCTGGTCGGCTACCGAAAACGGGTTTGAGCCAGTGGCCAGGCCGGACCAGTCCGCTCCCGGCGGCGCCAGCGGCAGGCCATCGCGGCGCAGCCCAGCCACCAGCTGGCCGCCGGCCGATGCCAGCTGCGCTGCGCTCAGATAGTTCGAGGCCGCACCGCTGATGGCCGCATCCGCCAGCACCGTCGTCGCCGACGAGGACGCGGCACGGAAATCCCGCTGCAGGACCTGAGTGCGGTAACCCAGGCTCGCCCGCGGCACGGCGACCGCGACGAACGCACAGACCAGCACGAGGATCGCCAGCGCGACGCTGGCCGCCGCCCCGGTGCCGGTCACGGCGGGCCACGACACCCGGATCCAGCCGGTCAGCGCGGGCCGGGCCGATTTCGCCCGGCCGGCTACGAGTCTCACGCCGTGTCTCCCGCTAGCCGGCGGGGCCCCGCCCGCCTCCCCATTCCCCCTTCACTGCGCCCCGTCGGCTCGCTCATGCTGTCTCCCCGGCCCGAAGCTGGGCGGCCGGATCGGGCCGGTAGGCGGCGGCGGCCGCGGCGGCGAGGACGGGCACGGCCGCGACTGCCAGCGCCAGCAGCACCGTCCAGCCAATCGGGATCACCACCCGCACCGGGGGGAACGGCGCGGCCGCTCCGGTGGTGAGCGTAACGGCGGGCACCAGCAAGCGGGCGAGTCCCGCGCCGATGAGTGCCCCGGCCGCCGCGCCAGGCACGCTCAGCATCAGCTGCTCCAGGCACAGCTGGCCGGTCCGGGCGGCCCGGCCCACGCCGAGCGCCGCGAGCAGGGCGTCCTGAAGACGGCGTTCCCGCACGGCGGCCACCACGCTGACCACGAAACCGATGCCCGCCAGCAACGCGGCCGCGGTCACGATCACCAGCAGCGCTAGTTGCGGCACGTTCGGCAGCGGGTCATCCAGCAGCCCAGCCGCTGCCCCGGCCCGGCTGGCCACGGTGGCACCTGCAGGCAACCCAGCGGGTACACCATTCCCGGTCTGCAGCCACCACTGGTTGACCGGCAGCGGGGGCTGGAGCTCACTGGCCACCGCTTCCTGGAGCGAGGCCTGGTCGACTATCAGCACGGGCCCGTCACCCCCGGCGGTGGGGAAGGCACGGACATCGGCCACGAGTCGCACCGGAACATCAGCGTTGCCGACGGGAAGCTGGACGACATCCCCGAGATGGGCGCTGGCCGCGCCGAAGAACGCGCGGGTCGCTATCCCCGGTATCGCCGCGACGCTGGACCCCGCGGTGAGCGCCAGCTGGCCGGAGACTGGCAGTGGCGGCTGACCCGCGACCTGGATGAGCTGCCCAGAGCCGACTGTGAAGGTCAGCGAAGCAGCTCCTCCCGTGGCCCGCCAGGCGGCGATAACCGGCCTGATTCCGCGCGCATGCGGGTCGGCGAGGTCTGCGGAAGCCGCCGTAGCGTGCCAGCGGATGAGCGCGCTGGACCCGGCGAAAGGGGCCGGGAAGCCGCCCGTGGCGCGGGGGGATACCGCCAGGGCGCTGATGGCCAGCGACGCGCGGCCTGCCGCCGTCCGTGCCTCCGCGCGCATGGCGGCCAGCATGGCCGCCTGGCTGGGATAGGGAGGCGGCGGGAATCCGGGGAGCCGGTAGCTCAGCGAAAGGCCCAGCAGGCGCAGTGGGTAGCGCGCCTGCCCGTCGGCGGACAGATCAACTGCCAGGCGGTGATGGCGGCCATCGGCGGGCAGGTTCCCCGCCGGAACCGAATAGACGATGCCCCAGCCGTCCTGCACAGTCAGGCTCGGCGACAGCGCGCCGAGGCGGACGGCCCGGGGCGCGCGGAGCATGAGGGTGATAGCCACCCGGACCGGCCTGCCCGGGAGAACCAGGCCCGGGCTGGCGCGTCCCGGGGTGATCCGCTTCCAGAGCCCGGTGATGGGCAGCCCCGACAGATCCGGCCGGAGCAGCACAGTGCCCGCAGCTGTCCGCGCGTCGAGGGCGTACACGTCAAACCCGGTGTAGAAGCTGCTGACCGGCATCGCGCTGCGGATGCCGCGGGCATGCGCGAGCGCCCCGGCGCGGCCGACGGGAAACGGCGCAGCCAAGCTCACCCTGACGTCGGCTCCGGTCGCGAAGGCCGCCTGGTCCAGCTGGGACTGCCGCCAGCTCTGGTGCTGGGCGAGCACCAGAGTGCCCGTTCCCATGGCCAGCACGACGAGCAGGATCGGCCCACCCTGCCGCAGCGGGCGCCTGCTCACCTGCCAGCTGGCCAGAGCCGCAGCGAGGCTCCGGCCGCGGGCACTCACCCTGTCCAGCAGCCTGGCCGCGGCAGGCAGGGCCCGCAGCGGGAGCAGCGCGGTCCCGGCGAGGGCCAGCGCCGGGGCGACAGCGAGCACCGGGTCGATGCCGAGCGTCCCCCCGGACAGCCGGGGGGACGCCGAGTACCTGCGCAGCTCCCAGAACGCCAGCACTCCCAGGCCGATCAGCGCCGCGTCGAGGCCGGCCCGCGCTGCGGTGGCGCCCGCCGCCTGCCTGCCCCGCCGGAGCCGGGCGGCGCCGGGGGTGGCCGGGCGGAGCGCAGGCCACATCACGACGATGATGACCAGCACCACGAGGGCGGCGGCCGGCCACCAGGCACCGCCAGCGAGGCCGCGGCGCACCATGCCGGCCAGCCCGTTCCCGGGGCCGGCCGGGAGTCCGCTGACCGACATCAGCAGGTTCGCGAGACCGCTGCCGAGCACGATCCCGGCGACGGCACCAGCCACGGCCAGCAGAGCCGCCTCAGCCAGGGACGCAAGCGCGAGCTGCGCGCGGGCCACTCCACGGGCAGACAACAGCGCGTCGTCTCCCTCGCGCTGGCCAGCCAGCAGCCGAGCCGCCAGGGCGGCCGCCGCGGTAGCCAGCAGTATCAGCTGCAGCGAGCCGACGAGCAGCAGTGATCTGGACACCACCAGGCTGCTGCCCAGCGCGGACAGCGTCTGCGGCAGGCCCGTCGTCACCTGTAGTCCGCCCAGGCTCTGCCGGGCATGCAAAGAAGCGACCGCGGCGCCCAGCCGGCTGCCCAGCCCGCTGATGCCGCCCGGCGGTATCCGGGCGGTGTCAACAGTGATGAGCCAGGACGCACCACCGGCCGTGAGACCTCCGGCCGCGAACGCGGTCGGGTCCACCAGCATCGGGCCATACGTGACGAACGTGCCCCGCACGACTCGGCCAGAGGTCCCCAGCAGGCTGAGACCCCAGTAGGGCGCAGCCGGGTCACGCGTCCGGAACAGCCCGGTCACCCGGAGCCGGGCCGGGACACCGGTCACGTTGTCGCGCAGGTCCAGCACCTCGCCGACAGTGAAGCTGAGCATGCGCGCCGTAGTGACCGGCAGCGCTACGTCTATCGGCTGGCCCGGACTTCGCCGGCTCGGCCAGGTCCCGGCAGCCAGCTCGGCGTGCGCCCGCACCCCGGCGAGGAGCGCGGCCTGGATGAGCAGAATCTGGCTCCCGCCGTGCGGCTCGGGCAGCGCAAGCACATCGGACCAGCGGCCAGCGACCATGGTGAACGGGACCTCACCCAGGGCCGACCGCATCGCGGAGCGGATGACGGGCAGGTCGGCGCTGGCCGTGGCGGCATCTATCTGCCCACTGACCTGGATCGAGGTTCCCGGCGCGATCGCCAGCCGCTTGTGCACGGCCGCGGAGAGCGCCCGGGCGCCGAAGCTGGCCAGCGCTGTGGTCACAATCACCGAGGTCAGGACGGCCAGCAGGAGGCTGGCGGGCAGCAGGGGGGCGAATCGGGTCCTCCGCAGCACGAACGACGCCCGGACTCCGCGCGCCTTCTCATTGCGTCCTGCCCGGGCGGCCACGCCGGAGGCGCCCCGGCCCAGGCTCCTGCCCATGGTGCCGACGCTACGCAACCGGCGCCAAGCTCCAGATCCCTTCCGGGAATGGTTATCCGTTTGGCGCGCAATCGTTGCGAACACCGAGCACCTGGCCCGCTAGGCAGAATCCGTCCGGCAGCGGCTGAGGGCATGGCCGCCGGCTGGGCCGCGGGCTCAAGCGCAGGCCGTTCCCTCCCGGATCTGGAGGAGTCCCGGTGCTGAACGCCCGGGAAGCTGTTCTCAGCGACGTCCGCTGGATGATCGGAGCGACGGCCCGTGTTGAACATGTCGTAACCGTTAAGGAGACGAGATGCCAGACACCTACAGGAAAGATCCGCAAGCCATCTCGCGGCTGACGCCCGAGCAGTACCGGGTGACGCAAGAGAATGGGACCGAGCGGGCGTTCAACAACGCTTACTGCGACAACAAAGAGCCCGGCATCTATGTGGACATCGTCTCCGGCGAGCCCCTGTTCGCCTCCGTCAACAAGTACGAGAGCGGCACCGGATGGCCGAGTTTCACTGTGCCTATCGAGCCGGGCAACGTGATCGAGAAGGTCGACTCGAGCCACGGCATGCGGCGGACCGAGGTCCGCTCGGCGCATGCGGACAGCCACCTCGGCCACGTGTTCAACGATGGGCCCGCGGAAGCCGGGGGACTGCGGTACTGCCTGAACTCAGCCGCCCTCCGGTTCATCCCACTCGACGACCTCGAAGCTGAAGGCTACGGGGACTACCGCAACCTGTTCGAGGATGCAGACGGCACGGTGCAACGATGAGCGAGACGACCGAAAAGGCAATTCTGGCGGGCGGATGTTTCTGGGGAATGCAGGACCTCATCCGCCGCCGCCCAGGCGTGCTGACCACGAGGGTCGGCTACACGGGCGGGGACGTACCCAACGTGACGTACCGGAATCACGGGTCCCACGCTGAGGCGATCGAGATCGTCTTCGACCCCGAGCAGATCTCCTACCGCGACCTTCTGGAGTTCTTCTTCCAGGTACACGACCCGACAACGAAGAACCGCCAGGGCAACGACATCGGTCTCAGCTACCGGTCGGCCATCTTCTACACCAACGACCAGCAGAAGCGGGTCGCGTACGACACCATCGCCGATGTCGACGCCTCTGGCCTGTGGCCGGGGAAGGTGGTCACCGAGGTGGAGCCGGCCGGGCCGTTCTGGGAGGCGGAGCCTGAGCATCAGGACTACCTCGAGCGCTATCCCGACGGCTACACCTGCCATTTCGTCCGGCCAAACTGGAAGCTCCCGCACCGGAAAGAGACTGTCGGTCACTGACGACTGACTCAAGACCGTCGGTCGGCCTGGAGCTCGCCGCCAGCTTCAGAGTGGCCGACGGTGCCGCGCCTGAGGTGGGCTTTCTGTCCGCAAGGCACTCACCACCGCAGGCGACGTCGGGCCCGGCGAATATTACTTCCCCCCGACATAACGGGTGCTCACCGCGAAATCGGCGAAATAGGCGTGCTCGGTCTTCGATGGACCCCAGGAAGTGTCGTGCCCGCCGAAGAACGTGGAGAAGAGGATGCCCGAGAACGGGACACTGGTCACACCACCGAGGACGCCGGGCCTGGACATCACCCGAAGCCCGTCGTACCAGACCGTTATGTTCCCCGTGGCGCGGTCCACCCGCTGTTCGATCATGTGCCACTTCCCGTCGCCCTGCCAGTGCCAGGCACCGCCGATGTCAAGACCGTAACCTTGGGCGACCTGCGGGGAGTACAGGTAGACCTCGGAGCACGCGATGGCTGAGGAGCACGTGTCCAGGCTGCCCGCGACGGTATGGTCCCGCCACATGTACCTGGTGCTGAAGGCCTGCCCGTGGCGGCCGCCGCTCTCCTGGCTGATCGGCCCGCCATACAGGCCGGGCAGCTTTCCGCCGCGGCCGAAATCGAAACCCGCCTGGAACTTGACGTAATAGCGCAGGTAGAGCACCTCGGCGCTGGCGAAGCCAGGATGGCCCATATTGGCGAACGAGGTATAGAACTGCGCGCCGCCAGGATTGGGACAGTTTCCGCAGGAGTTGGCGGATGAGCCCTGGCCATAGACGACCCGCAGGGCCGGACTGCCCCCCGGCGCGGTAGGGTCACTGATTTTACTGAGCTGGCCATCCCCGAAGCTGCCCTGCGCCGCATACCCCCATGAGCTCTGCCAGGCGGAGCTGCCATAGCCGGCGAACTGCCCATGCCAGGTCACGGCGGTAGAGGCTGACACGGGGCTGCTCGGTGCGGAAGCCGTGGCCGGCCGTGAGACAGCGTCGGCCGGTGACGGTGATGGTGACCGAGACGACGCGACTCCCGACCCAGCATGTGAACATGCGGCGACGAAGAGGAGGAGCCCGCTCGCCAATCCCGCCGTCACGCGCTTCATTATGGTTGCTTGCCTTCTGAGAGTCCGCGAGCAAGGGCGAGGAGGCCGCGGCCCGGCCCCCCGCCACCTTTGCCAGCGGCGACAACTCCAGCGGGCATCACAGTAGGGCCAGTACCGGCTCGACGTCCAGAGGGGCTGGCCTGTCACGTCGGTGCCGCTGTGGAACAAAGCCGGGATCCCGGAGACCCGCATGACCGGGCCGGTCATGCGGGTCCGCGGGGGCGATCATCGCCTGCCCCGATGGTCTATTTTGGCAGGTGGTTCGTCCACTCGGCGATGATCGTAGCGCTGGCGGTGCTCGGGAATACCCAGCTCTCCGCTCCGTCGGAGCCGACGAAGAAGTTCGTGTCGCGTACCCGCGAGGTCGCTGGATCGACGACGAGTCTGGCCTGCTGGGTGAGGGAGATCAGCAGGCGCGGGTAGCAAAGAGTTCGTGACTTGGTAGCGGGTTGATGTCCGGGCTGGGCCGTTGGCCTCGACGTCTCTGGTGAGAAGGCACTGAGTGGGTGCCAGCAGGGAGGAGAGAATCGTGAAGTACATCATCTTGACCTACGCCTCGCAGCAGGACTACGACGGCATGGCCGGGAAGGCCAGCGACAAGTCGGCCTGGTCCGCGGGGGACTTCGTGGCGCTGGGCGCGTTCATGGAGAAGTTCAACAAGGATCTGGAGGAGTCCGGCGAGCTCGTTGAAACGCGAGGTCTGGCCGCGCCGGTTCACACCAGGCGAGTGGGCGGCGGGTTGCAAGAGGGTGTTCCGGTCGTGACGGACGGGCCGTATGCCGAAACCCAGGAGGTCCTCGCTGGCTACTGGGTGGTGGAGTGTGAGAGCTTCGACCGGGCGACTGAGATCGCCGCTCGATTGGGGAAAGCTCCAGCTCCGGAGCTTGTCGCCGCGCGTGCCTTCGCGGACGTTCGGCCGATCGCCGAATCCCGGGCTGATCTGGAGCTCTGATAGCTTTCGTGCCTGACATCGAGGTTGAGGACCTGCTGCGCGGGCTGGCGCCGCAGGTCCTCGGCGCGGTGGTCCGGCATTACGGGCATTTCGACACCGCCGAGGACGCGGCGCAGGAGGCTCTCCTCGCGGCCGCCACCCAGTGGCCGAAGGATGGCATCCCGGACAACCCACGGGGCTGGCTGATCACGGTCGCCTCGCGCAGGCTGACCGACCTGCTGCGCAGCGAGCAGGCCCGGCAGCGCCGCGAAGACACCGTCGCCCGGTGGACACTACCCGGCCAATTGCTGGCGCCCGCCGCCGACAGGCCGGCCGCGGAGTCAGACGACACGCTCATCTTGCTGTTCATGTGCTGCCACCCCTCACTGTCGCCGGCATCGCAGATCGCGCTCACCTTGCGGGCGGTCGGCGGCTTGACCACCGCGGAGATCGCCCGCGCGTTTCTCGTGCCTGAGGCGACCATGACCCGGCGCATCAGCCGGGCTAAGCAGCGCATCAAAGACAGCGGCATTCCCTTCCGCATGCCCCCGGGCCCGGAGCGCACCGAACGGCTCGGTGCGGTGCTGCACGTGCTCTACCTGATCTTCAACGAGGGCTATGCCAGCACGTCAGGGCCGACCCTGCAGCGCACTGAGCTGTCGGCCGAAGCGGTTCGGCTGGCTCGCATGGTCCACCGCCTGCTGCCCGACGATGGCGAGGTGACAGGGCTGCTCGCGCTCATGGTGCTGACCGACGCGCGGCGGCCCGCGCGGACCGGGCCCGACGGCGATTTGATCCCGATGGCCGAGCAGGACCGAAACCTCTGGAACGCGGCCTACATCGCTGAAGGCGTGGCGCTCATCACTGACGCCCTTCCCCGTGGGGCAACCGGCCCCTACCAACTCCAGGCGGCGATTGCTGCGATCCACGATGAAGCGCCAACCGCCGGGGCTACCGACTGGCCCCAGATCATGGCTCTGTACGAGCTGCTGATGCGAATCTCCGACAACCCCATGGTGGCCCTGAACCGGGCCGTCGCGGTAGCCATGGTCCGAGGCGCACGCGCAGGGCTCGACCTGCTCGCAGAGCTCGAGGCCGACGAGCGGATCGCCGAGGACCACCGGCTCCACGCGGTCCGCGCCCACCTGCTGGAGATGACGGGTGATCGCGTGGCTGCACACGACTGCTACCAAGCGGCGGCCCGGCGAACAACCAGCCTGCCGCAACAGCGCTACCTCAACGCCCGGGCCGCCCGCCTAGCAGAATGATTCTGGAACCACGCGCCTGCCACCTGTTCGTAGCGTTTATCGCGTGGCCACCCTGCGGCTCTCCTCGTGATGATGATGACATCGCAGGCTGGATGGCCGCACGCCTGCTGTACCAGGCCGTGTGGGCTCCCGGCTACACCCGCGCCCTGCGCTGGGACGCCGGCAATCTGACCCGCCACCGGCGCAAGCTCTCCGTTCCCCGAAGGTGAGGCTGCGTGCATAATCCAGGGGTGCAGGAGGATTCGACTGCTGCCATGAACGCCGTTATCGCATTGGCGACGACATCGGGGGCCCGCCTGGGCAGGTGATGACCAGCGCCTTCTACCAGCTGCAGGCGAGCATTCGGCAGCGCCTGCGCCAGCTGGCGGGCGGTGCTGACGGGAACCAGGGTGTCCCTAGGGTCGGCGAGCAGAAGCACGGGTGCCTGTACCGAAGGGACGGAGGACACCAGTTCGTCCAGTTCGCGCACCAGGGCGCGTTGCTCGGTCAGGAACGTGCGCCACAGCGGGCCGTGTTCACGGCTCGCGTGTCCCCAGATGTGCAAGTTGACGTGCTCGTCCGGGCCAAGCGGGCGGCCCCGCCGCCGGGCGGCCCGGGCCAGCCGGGCACGGGCGATCCATGGTGTCAACCGCCAGGCGACCAGCGCGCAGAGCGGTCCTGCGCCTGGCGCGGCCAGCAGGCTGTCCCAGCCGCTCACGCACCCAGGGCCCACGCTCGCGAGCAGGACCACCGCCTCCACCCGGTGCGGCGCGAGGCTGGCGGCCGACAAGGCCACCCCGCCGCCGTAAGAATGCCCCACCAGCACCGCGCGCTGGATGCCCCGGGAGTCCAGCTCATCGAGCACGGCGCGCGCGTTGGCGGCGAACCCGCCGGCTGGCAGCAGGCTGGAGCCGTATCCGGGCCGGTCAGCAGCGACGGCGTGCAGCGTGGCCGGCAGCAGAGCGGTCACCTGCTCCCAGTCGGCGCCCGAGCCTGGCTGCCCGTGCAGCAGCACCAGCTCGTGAGCACGCAACTTGCCGACGGCCCCCTGGATTGTGGCGTCAGCAGACACGGCGGGATCCTGTTCATGGGCGGCGTGTTGGTCGAGTTCATCTTCGGCGCCGGCTGCCGTCATCATGTCACCGAGCCGCCGGATCGGCCTGCTGCCGGATCCTGGGACGGCGGCGTCAGGGCGCTGGTGGTTGGCGCACCGCGCTCGGCGGCGATGCTGCAGCCAGAGCAAGACCAGCCATCCGGCGAATGCAACCAGCCAGAAACTTGCGAGGCGGTATAGCAGGACCGCGGCCAGTGCCTGGCGGGCCCGCTGGGCTCAAGCTGAGGGCGCGCTGGGTGTCAGCGGTCCAAGGGGGCACCTGGTGGAGGGTGCCGGCCGGGCCGGGTGGTCTGGCACCCGGCCCGACCGGGGGTGACAATGCCCAGCAGTGGCGCCCGGGCTGTCCACCTGGCCCGGCTGAGCATCCTGGAGCCCAGCGTCCCGACAAAGGCCGCGTACGCAACCAGCACCGCCCCGACGGTCACCCGGCCCCCTCTATGTCAGTCTGACCGCGCGCCTGATCGAGCGCCTGCTGAAGCAGGGCGGCGTCGTGGGGGCTCATCTGGAGGACGAAATGCGCGAGCGCCGTGCGCCGGTCCGCGCTGGTGCCCAGCGCTTCGTTCATCAGCGCCGCGGTGTACCCGGACCGCGACCCGGTGGGTTCGTAACGCCACGCACGGCCATCGCGCTGCCGCCGCAACCACCCCTTGCGGTGCAGGTTCTCCATCACCGTCATCACGGTGGTGTAGGCGAGCGGCCGGTCAGCATGCAGATCGTCGACCATCTCGCGGACCAGCGCGGGCCTGCCCCACTCCCACAACCGGTCCATGATCACAGCTTCCAGCTCACCCAGCTGACGCATCCTCGACTCCCGGACATGCCCGTACCGCGGCACTCCTGCCGCTAGCTACTAACACGGATAGAACAAGGGGCTGGTTCACGGAACGAGGCCTAGACGATGGCGAAAGCGGTATTCCCTTTTCGCACGATGATGGCGTCTGGGCCACCGAAGGCCTGATCACCGACTGCTCGCTACCGGCCTGCGTCCGAAGGATGCGCAGGCGCATCCTCCACGTCGATGTAGAGTTCCCGGCCGCCCGGCAGAAACACACCGAGCGAGTACGAGATGGTTCCTTCGAAAATCTCGGTCTGGCCGAGAATCTCGATGTCGATGACGTCAGGGTGGCCGATCAAAAGGCGGCAAAGCTCGCTGCCCGCATGGTCGGCTGGGGCCGCCCGGGGTTTGCTGGCCTCATTCCGAGACGTCATGCGGCCACCGCGCAACCGAGGTTACAGCCGTGAACATGCTCCCTGGCTCCCGCAACAGCCTGATCGTGCCGTGGCCGGCCAGGTCGGTGCGCGGCGTTGAGCCGAGCGAGCGCGACAGGCCGGGACGGAACGGCGTATGGGCACACAATTCCCAAGGTAACTCGGCGTGAACACAGGAACCCGGAATGAGGCGCTAGAACGCTCCTGGCGTGTCATGTGCCAGGTGATGGGGCGGACACCGTCATGGGCCGGTGGCTGCCGGCCTGCAGGCCGCCGGCCGCGCTATAAGGCCGTTATAAAGCGAGGCCTTCAGTCACCCCATTGACCGGGACGGGTGAACATGCCACTGTGCCCGGCCGGTACCCAGCCGTGCTCGGCCATCGCCACCCGCCAGGCGTCGCCGAACGGCGCGCGGCGACCCTGGGCCGCCAGCATCGGTCCGCCGTCCAGGATCAGCCGGCTGAAGACCACCGTTACCGTCGTCCGGTCAGGCGACCACCGCAGCCGGGGATCATCGGCGCTGGCCTCGATCAGCCCCATGATCTCGGCGACCAGTGACTCCATGGCTTCCTAGCCTTTCCCGTGGCGAGTGCCCGGCCTGCCTCGGTGATACCTGGGTCCCCGTGGTGCCCCGAACTTTTCTATAAAGCTCCGGGAGGTCCCCAGGTGTTACGGCAGGCGCGGGTGTCACAGGTGGTGGGAAGGTCCGGCGGGGTCCGGGCCGTTACCTTTCCCCCGGCCGTGACCCTCCTTCGTCAGCTGGCCTGCAGCCTGGTGAGCAGCTCGGCCAGGCGCTCCATGGAGTCCTGAAGGCCTCGCTCCATGCCGGAGGCGACCATCCCGTCGCGGTCCTCGACCGACTGGAAGCTGGAGACCGCGCGCATCAGCGTCTTGTGGCCGTGCTGCTCCAAGGTGGTGGTGTCCAGGCTCACGTGGCCCGGCACGCCCTCGAACTCAAAGGTCTGCACGATGCCGTCCGGCGACGGGGTGCCATGGAAGACGCCGTGGAAGCCGTACTCGTTACCCTGGGCGTCCTTGTGTACGTAGCGCCACGTGCCGCCGTCGCGGATGTCGTAACGGTCGATGGTCATGGCCAGGTCGCGCGGCCCCAGCCACTGCACCAGCAGCTCCGGGTCGCTATAGGCGCGGAACACCAGGTCGCGCGGTGCGTCGAATTCCCGCGTGATGACGATCTGCGGGATGCCGGCCTCGGCGGTGATCTGCGTCTTACTCATTGTCGTCTCCCTTCGTGTTGGCCGCTTGATCGCGGCCGGAGTCGTCTTTCTGGTCGGCTTGCAGCGCCGCGAGCAATTCGTCGAGCTGCTCGTGGCTTTCGTCCCAGAACCGCTGGTAGCGGGCCAGCCAGGTGGTCACCTCGCGGAGCGGTTCGGCCTCCAGGTGGCTGAGCCGGGCGGTCGCGCGGCGGGTGCGCGAGATGAGGCCCGCGTTCTGCAGCACCTTGAGGTGCCGGGAGATCGCTGGCTGGGATACCTGGAACGGCTCGGCGAGCTCGGCGACGGTCGCCTCGCCCTCGGTCAGCCGGGTCAGGATCGCCCGCCGGGTCGGATCTGCGAGCGCTCCGAACACGAGGCTGAGCTGGTCGGCAGCCATTGATAACCACCTTGTTCTAGAACTGATTAGTTATAGAGTGCCTCAACCCGTCCTGCCTGTCAAGCCCGCCGCCATAACGATGCGTGGCGGCCCGCCCGGCACGTACAGTGCGGTCAGGAGGGTCGATCCAACCCGTCAGGAACCCGTTTGCTCAAGTGATCATCGCCCGCCGGTTCACAGGACCGCCGCCGCACGTGTCCCGGACGCAGCGCCTGGCCGTGGTCCTGGCTCTCAACCTCGCGCTCGTGGCCAGCCTGGTCGCGGTGGGCGTGAGCGCCCATTCACTCGCGGTGCTCGCGGCAGGCGGCGACTATCTCCTGGACGCCGCCGGCGTGGGCCTAGCCCTGCTGGCGATCCGCCTGTCGGCCGGCCCGGCCAGCCGGGCCCGGCCGGGCGGCTACCCGAACGCCACCAGCGTGGCCGCGCTCGTCAACGCCGGATGGCTGCTGATACTCGAGCTGATCGTGGCCGGAGCGGCAGTGGACCGGCTGATCAGCGGTACGCCTGCGGTGGACGGCCTGCCGGTGCTCGTGGTGAGTGGCATCGCCGCGCTGGTGATGACCGCCGGGGCCCTGATCCTGCACGGTGACGCGGATGACGGTGAGGGCGAGGGTGCGGGTGAGGCGCAGGAGCGGGACCTGTCTGTCGCGGCGGTCCTGCTCGACACCATCGCGGATGCGGCCGCGGCGGCGGGTGTGGCCGTGGCGGGCGGGATCATCCTGGCCACGGGCGGCTGGTACTGGCTGGATCCCGCGGTGGCGCTGGCCATCGCCGTCGTCGTCGCCTACCACGCTCAGGCCCTGATCCGGAAGGTCCTCGGCCGGCTCCGGTCCCGAACAGCCGACAGCAATACCTGATCTGGCGCGGGGGTGTTCAGCGAGCCCGGGCCTGGGCAAGATGGTCGACATCGCCTTCCCACACAAGGCGGGTGCATCACATGGGAACAGGCAGATGGTCCCGGTCCGGGACGATGAGGCTCTGGGCCGCGGCAGCGGCTGTCGTCGCTCTGGTGCTATTACCGCAGCAGGCGCAGGGGGCCGGCGGGACGGCCAGCCCCGTGACCAATGACGGGGGGCTCACCAGCGCACAACGCGCGGGCCTGATGAGCATCGCCCGAGATACCTGGAAGTTCTACGGCGCGGATGTCGACGCGACGACGCACCTCCCGCTGGACAACCTCACCTTCGCCGGCGGCTCTGCCACACCGACCAGCTACGGCCGGTACACCTCGGCCGCCAACATCGGGGTGTATCTGTGGGCGGTGGTCGCCGCCCGAGATCTCGGCCTGATCAGCAGGCCGCAGGCCCGCACGCGGCTGGAGGCGACGCTGGGCGAGGTAGGCAGCCTGAAGCGGGACAACGGGTTCCTCTACCAGTGGTACGACACGACAAGCGGTGACGTGATCCGCAACCCGGGCGACATCGACTGCACGAGCGAGACGACGCCGACGTTCGACAACTGCTTCTTTATCTCCAACGTCGACAACGGCTGGTACGCGGCGGGACTGATCGTGGTGCGGCAGGCGATGCCGGAGCTCAGAGGCCTCGTGGACAGCCTGATGGCCCCCATAAACTTCGGGCTGTTCTACGACGGCCGAGCCGAGACGCACTGCAACACGAATCCGGGCATCGCCGGCAACCAGCCGACCGGGCAGATGTACGGCGGTTACTACGTCGGACTGCCCCCCGGCCAAGGCGACAACTGGATGCACTACTACCACAACGGCGCCTTCTACAGTGACCCGCGCATCTCCGCCTACATCGGCATGGGCCTGCACCAGATGCCGGGCAACGTCTGGTGGCGCAGCTGGCGAGAGCTGCCGCCGCCGGCCCCGTTCGCGGACTGCCAGAGCACGGACCCGGACTTCTCCTGGCAAGGGCAGTGGCCGATGGGCGGTTCCTGGCAGACCTACACCGATCCGCAGTCCGGCCAGCAATTCCCGGTCTGGGAGGGCCATTACACCTACCCCGGCTCCAGCCTGACGTTCATCCCCACCTTCGCGGGCGGGATGTTCGAGGGGCTGATGCCGAATGAGGTGGTGCCGGAAACCAGCTGGGGGCCCCGCAGCTTCGGCCTGGCTGACGCGCGTACCGTCCAGCTCCAGATGCGGTACGCCCGCGACCAGCTGAACTACCCGGTCTGGGGGATGTCGCCGTCGAGCACACCCGACGACACCGGCGGGTACGCAGGCTACGGCGTCGAGGGCCTGACCTTCCCGTACCACGGGACCGGAGCCGACGCGAGCCATCCCAACCTGGGACTGTCCCAGTGCCATGGCTGCGCGACCGAGGACGTGGTCACCCCGCACGCGTCGTTCCTCGCGCTGGACGTCGCGCCGCAGCAGGCCTACGCCAACATCCAGGCGCTGCGCTCGCTCTACCCCGGTGTGTACGGTGCCGACGGTTTCTTCGACGCCGTCAACCCGACGACCGGAGCGGTCGGCCACCGCGACCTCGTGCTGGACCAGTCCATGATCATGGCCGCGCTGGACAACGCGCTCGAGAACCGCGCCATCCAGCGCGACTTCGCCCGCGACCCAGTGTCCTGGGCGGCCCGGACCTACCTCTCGATCGAGACCATGTCGCTCCGGTAACCCGTCCGTGCGGGCCGCCCAGCCCGCGCGGACTGACAGAGCCTGGCGTGGGCGCATTCGCACAGCACGGTGTGCTCGTACACCGCCCGTGGCACATCGACATTGCTGTCGACCCGCACCGGCGGGAATCCTGCTCGCCAGCCGAGGAACGCGCTGTCACCGGTGACCGCGGCGAGCACGCTGAGCAGCGAGGTATCCAGCCGCAGTGAGTGCACGGCCCGCCGGTACTGGGCGGGGGTCAGGCAGAACGAACGGGATATTCATCACGCCCAGCGCGGTCTGGATGTCGAGGTGGAGGAGGCGGCGGGTTCGCGGTTCGGGATCGATGCCGGGGACGGCGAGCATTCCGAAGTCGAGGTCGGTGCGGGCTCGCTGGCCGGGCGCGCCCGCGCTGCCGAGGGCGAACAGCACGCGGTAGACATTCAGGTCGTGCTCGATCACGGCGCGGTTGCCGAGATCGGCCAGCGTGGTTGGCCGCAGGCTGACCTCCGATACGCCAGGCACGCCGGCGTTGCGCACGCAGCAGGCCCCGGTCCGCCAGCGCACGCTGCACGGCATGTGCCGCCAGTTCCTCGTTCAGCATCTGGGTCATGCCCTTGTCGTCCACGGCGTAATGCCGGGTCCTGATCCCGTTCGCCGCGAGCGCCCGTTTGCGGAGCGCGGCATCGCGCCTGGTGCCGTCGCCGAACCGGGCCGCGAGCTGTTCGTTGTCGACCGGGTCGCCGGGCAGATACGCCCCGACGCCCGTGATATAGGCCTGAGTCATAAGGCTCATTCAGCCACCGGCCTGGCCGCCCCACATCGGTACAAATACTCACCTCGGCGCGCGAACGTACTCAGTTCGTGCGTCACCAGCCACGGTGACTTCGAGCGCGCGCGGTGCGGCTTCTTCGATGAGCACAGCGGTCTGTCGATTTGGGCATGCCCGTTCGTCGTTCTGTCGACAGGCCGGAACCGCCGGCCACAACGCAGCTCAAGGAGAGGTCGTCATGGCTCATCCCGTCGTTCATGCCGAGATCCGCTCGGCGGACCCCGATGCGACTCGCGCCTTCTATTCCGAGTTGTTCGGCTGGAAGTATTCCGATGGCGCCTTCCCTGGATACACGTTCGTGGACACCGGGGCCGACGGAGCGCTCCCGACCGCGATAGGACCCTTGCAGGGCGGCGCCGATTCCGTCCTGTTCTTCATCGGCGTCGAGGACGTCGCGGCGACGCTCGCCCGGGCCGAGGAGCTTGGCGGGCGGACGATCCAGCCCGCCCAGAATGTGCCCGGGGTTACCTTCGGGGTGTTCGCTGACGCGCAGGGCCACAAGGTCGGCGTCGCCGCCAGCTGACGGCGATCCGCAGCGGATCTGTCGGCTCGGGACGATCAAGACGGCGTGGGATCCACGAGGGCGTGGGATCGCAAGGCGCGCTGCACGATGTCGCGCCGCTCGATCAGGACGCGCACGAGGCCGGGGTCACGGTCCTCCACGGCCAGGAAGGCATCGATCTGCGCAACCAGCGCCGGTGATGCTGCCGGGTACGGGAACAAGACCCGGGCGAGCAGGACGCGGATGTGCTCGCCGCGCGACGACCAGATCGTCGGCAGGACCTCGAAGTACCGCTCGGCATAAGGCGCGAGCAGGCTGGCGTGCTCGGGCTGGATGAAACCCCGGGAGGCTTCGGCTACGCCCAGGAACCCGAGATCCGCGGTCTCGGCGAGCAGATGCCAGGCGGCCGCTTTGTGCTCGGCGTCCGGGATGGCGGCGCGACACGCGGTAGCGTGCCGCGTCCCGGCGTCCGTGGCGTCCCGCAGCAGCTCGGCGTCGATCTCGGCGTCGCCGAGCCGGCCGGTGGTCGCCAGGCGGCGCAGCAGCGCCCAGCGCAGTTCGGTGTCTACTGTCAGGCCGGGGACCTGGGCGCTCCCGTCGAGCAATCCGGTGAGCAAGTCGAGCTGGTCCGGTGCGGTGGCGGTCCAGCTGAGCAGCTGCGCCCAGGCGAGCTGGTGGTCACTTCCCGGATCGGCCGCATGCAGCAGCCGGATCCCGGCGTCGGCGAGTTCGCTCTTGCCCTCGGGTACCCACTGCGGGTCACCGGCCTGCGTCATCATCTGGTCGGTCACCGAGTGCAGGATCTGCAGCGCCGAGACCGACGTCTCCATCGCCATGCTGCCCGCCAGCATCCGGACGAATGCGGGCAGCGACAGCTCCGCCTGCTGCAGCATGTCGATCGCCGCGCTCCAGCAGACCGCGCGGGCGAGCGAATCGGTGAGGTCCCCGACCGAATCAGCCAGCGTGCTGACCGACCGCGGGTCGAAGCGGACGATCGCATAGTCAAGATCATCATCATTGAGCAAGATCAGGTCGGGCTGCTGGACTCCTGTCAGCTGCGGGACCTCGGTGCGTGCGCCCCGGACGTCGACTTCCGTGCGGTGGGTGCGAGCCAGTCTTCCATCTGCCCGGTCATAAAGGCCTACCGCGATGCGGTGCGCACGCAGCGTGGGGTGCTCGGCCGGCGCCTCCTGCAATACCGCGAAGGATGTGAAGGCCCCGCTCTCATCCACCTCGAAGTCGCTGCGCAGGGTGTTGACGCCGGCGGTCTCCAGCCAGGCCTTCGACCAGTCCGCCAGGCTCACGCCTGACTTCGCCTCCAGCACGGCCAGCAGGTCCGCGAGCGCCGCGTTGCGCCACGCATGCTCGGCCAGATAGGCGCGGATGCCGACCAGGAACTGCTCCCGGCCCAGGTGCGCGACCAGCTGGCGGAGCACCGCGGCGCCCTTCGCATAGCTGATCCCGTCGAAGTTCGCCAGAGCGAGGCTCAGGGTATGCACCTCGGCCGCGATCGGATGCGTCGAGGGCAGCCGGTCCTGCATGTAGCCCCACGTCTTGCGGCTGCTGGAGAACGTGGCCCAGGCGTCGGTGAACCGCGTTGCCTCGGCGCTGGACAGTGTTCCGCAGAACTCCGCGAACGACTCGTTCAGCCACAAGTCGTTCCACCACCTCATCGTCACCAGGTCGCCGAACCACATGTGCGCCATCTCATGCAGGATCACCACGGCGCGCAGCTCATTCCGCGCGTCGGTGACCCGGGAGCGGAACAAGAACTCGTCCGAGATGACCACGCAGCCGACGTTCTCCATGGCGCCGGCGCTGTACTCGGGCACGAACACCTGGTCGTACTTCTCAAATGGGTAGTCACCCTGGAACAGGTCGGTGTAGAAATCGAAGCCCTGGCGGGTGATCAGGAAAATATCCTCGGCGTCGAGGTACTCCGCGAGCGACGCGCGGCAGGCGAGGCCGAGCGGGACCACCTGGCCCCGAGCCGTCGTGTGCGAGGCACGCACCACGTGATACTCACCGGCCGCCACAGCGGTCAGGTACGTCGAGATCCGCGGCGTCGGCGGGAAATGCCACACCGCGCTGCCCTCGCCGACCGGCTCAGGTCCGGACCCAGGCTGGTTCGACAGCACAGTCCAGTGCGCGGGCGCCGTGACATGGAACGTGAACGCGGCCTTCAGGTCCGGCTGCTCGAAGTTCGCATAGACACTGCGGGCATAGGCGGGCTCGAACTTCGTATACGTGTAGACCTTGCCGTCGGAGGAGTCGACCGCCCGGTGCAATCCCGTGCCATCGCTTGAGTAACGGCATTCGGCGACGACCTTCAGCTCGTTGCTCTCCGCGACCCCCGCCAGCCTGACGCGTCCATCCGTGAACGCCCGCGCCGGATCGATCGCCATGCCGTTCAGGGTGATCTCATGCACCCTCTCCGCGGTCAGGTCGACGTACGTGGAGACGCCGGGCGGCCTGCAGCTGAACCGGATCACGCTCGTGGAGCCGAACACCTCGCCGCCCTGGGTCAGGTCCAGCGCGACGTCGTAGGAGTCCACTCGCACCAGCCGCCCGCGGGCCTCGTTCTCGGCCTGGGTGATCTCAACCGAGGGCATCGGGGCATCCTCGCGGACGGTGGGTCACTGGCCGCCAGCCGAGCACGGCATGTGGCAGTCTACTGCCGTAGCCATGAAGCCTGCGGAGAGACGTGCCCTGGCCGGGATCCAAGCCGAGCTGAGCCGGGTCGTCCGCTATGACGACGAGTCCATCGTGAACGACACATGGATCAGGCAACGCTACGACTGCGGCTGCTTTCCCAGCCTCGGCCCGGCCCGGAAGGCAACCGTGAAGACGGCCTGGCACGAAGCCGGTCACGCGGTAGCCGCGCTGGCGGTAGGGGCGCGCTTCAGCTCGGCCAGTATCCACCACGGCCGGGACAACGAGGGCCGGGTCCATGGCATCAGGGCGGCCGGTGACCTCGCGTTCGTCATCGACGCGGCCGGCCAGATCGCGGAACGGCTGATGAACTGGACCATGCTCGACCGCGATGACGAACTGCGCGAATGGCTGCAGGCGTGGAAGGGCGACGGCGGGGACGCCAAGCACTTCCGCCGGTCCCTCGGCAGCCGCTTCGGCAACGATGAACGTGGCGCATGGCGGTGCAGCGAGCACATGCTGACCCCCCTGCGGCTGACCGTCCGCCAGGTGGCCAGGGCCCTGCTCGTCCATCCCCGGTACCTGCCGTACAACGTCGTGGCCGCTATCGCCGATGGCACGCCCGCCATGCGGGACCACCGCAGGGGTCGGGAGTAGGCCTCGACCTGGCGCTGGACCGTCGCTGACCGACCGCTAGGGCACGGCCTAATGGCCGTCCGGCAGGTACCAGCGGTGCGGCGCGATCAGGCGGTGCACCGAATCGGGGCCCCAGGAGCCGGGGGAGTAGAGCTCCACCGGAGGCGGGTTCTCGATCAGCGGCGTGGAGATCTCCCAGAGGCGCTCGATCCCGTCCGACCGGGTGAACAGCGACTGGTCGCCGAGCATCGCGTCCAGGATCAGCCGTTCATAACCTTCGAGTCCATGCGCGCGGACGAAGGAGTCGGCATAACGGAAGGTCATCTCCGCCTCGCCGAGGCGCATGGCGGGGCCGGGTTCCTTGGCCAGGAAGCGCCCGGCGATCCAGCCCGGATCGTCGAAGTCGATCACGAGCTGATTTCCCCTGCCCTCTCGCTTGGCTTGCGCGTCGACGGGGAACATCCGCAGGGTCGGCTCCTTGAGGGTGACCGTGATCACCTGCCGGCGCTGCCCGAGCGACTTGCCCGAGCGCAGGTAGAAGGGCACGCCAGCCCAGCGCCAGTTGTCCACCTCGACGCGAAGGGCGCTGAACGTCTCGGTCTGCGATCTCGGGGAGACGCCGGGCTCCTTGCAGTAGCCGCGGTACTGGCCGCGCACGACGTGCGCCAGGTCGATCGGCTGCATGGCGTCGAACACCTTGGCCTTCTCATCACGCAGCGACTTGGCGCTCAGCGAGGTCGGCGGCTCCATGGCCACGAAGCCCAGCACCTGGAACAGGTGCGTCACGATCATGTCCCGGAATGTGCCGGTTCCCTCGAAGAACTGGGCGCGGCCCTCGATGCCGATCGTCTCCGGCACGTCGATCTGCACATGGCTGATGTGCTCGCGACGCCAGATGGGCTCCAGGAACCCGTTGGCGAAGCGGAGGGCGAGGATGTTGTCGACCGACTCCTTGCCGAGGAAGTGATCGATGCGGAACACCTGGGACTCATCGAAGACCGCGTGGACCGTCTCGTTCAGAGCCCGGGCCGAAGCCAGGTCGGTACCGAACGGCTTCTCGATGATCACGCGGGAATTCTGCGCCAGGCCGGTGTCGCCGAGCAGGCCGACGACCGACCCGAAGGCGGCCGGCGGCACGGCCAGGTGAAAGATGCGGCGCGGGCTGCCGCCGATCTCCTTCTCGGCCGCCTGCACCGCCGCGACGAGCGGCCCCTGGTCCGTCGGGTCGGCCGCCCCGAAGTGCAGCGCGGACTCGAAGGCCTGCCACGCCGCGCCGGCCGGTTTCGCGGAACCGAACTCACGGACGGCGTCCTTCGCGCGCTGGCGGAAATCATCGTCGCTAAGTGCGGACGTCGCCGGGGACGAGCCGATGATCTGGTATTTCGCCGGCATCAGGCCGGCTTTGGCGAGGTGGAAGAGGCCAGGGAGCAGCTTGCGCCGGGCGAGGTCCCCGGTGGCTCCGAACAGGACGATCACGTGGTCGTCCGGGGGGGCCATCTCCATGCCCCGGCGTCTGGTCTCCCGCTCGGCCGCCGCCGGGGGCTTCGCCTCCGGGCTCATCAGCTAGTCCGCCTTCTCTGCGTGCCCGCCGAACTCGCTTCGCATCGCGGACAGGATCTTGTCGGTGAACGTGCCCAGCCCGCGCGACTCGAACCGCTGGATCAGCGCGGCGGTGATCACCGGCGCGGGGACGCTCTCGTCGATCGCGGCGATCACCGTCCAGCGGCCCTCACCGGAATCCGAGGCGTGCCCCTCGAAGTCGTCAAGCTGCGGCGACCGGGCCAGCGCGTCGGCGGTCAGGTCGACGAGCCAGGACCCGACGACCGAGCCGCGACGCCAGACCTCCGCCACCTCGGCGACGTCGATGTCGTACTGGTAGGCCTCCGGATTGCGCAGCGGCGCGGTCTCCGCGTCGGCGGCGGCCATGTCCTGCTTACCCGCGTTAGCATGCTTGATGATGGACAGGCCCTCGGCGATCGCGGCCATCATGCCGTACTCGATGCCGTTGTGGACCATCTTCACGAAGTGCCCGGCGCCGTTGGGCCCGCAGTGCAGATAGCCATCCGGGGCCGTCCCCGTCGTCCGGGTCCGGCCGGGCGTGGGCTCGGCACTCCCGGCGCCGGGAGCGATGGTGCGGAAGATCGGATCCAGCCGCTCAACCGGCTCGTCCTCGCCGCCGATCATGAGGCAGAAGCCGCGCTTCAGTCCGTACACGCCGCCCGAGGTGCCGACGTCCAGGTAGTGGATCTGCTTCGGCTTGAGCTGCTTGGCCCGGGCGATGTCGTCGATGTAGTAGGAGTTGCCGCCGTCGATCACGATGTCGCCGGGGTCGAGCAGTTCGCCCAGCTGGTCGACCACCGTGCCGGTGACGGCCGCGGGCAGCATCAGCCAGGCGGCCCGGGGTTTTTCCAGCTTCGCGACGAACTCCGCGAGTGAGGCCGCGCCGGCCGCACCCTCGCCCTCAAGCTGCTTCACGTGCGCCTCGGTGTGGTCATAGACGACGCAGCGGTGGCCGTCCCGCATCAGTCGGCGGGTGAGGTTGCCGCCCATCCGGCCGAGCCCGATCATGCCAAGCTGCATGGGCCTGTCGGTTGTCATGTCTGCTCTCCTATTTTCGGGCGGTCAGCTCTTCAGGAAGCGGTAGCGCCGGATGAGGGCGTTGGTGGACGAGTCATGGGCCAGCTCGGGCTCGGCGTCGCTGGTGAGCTCCGGGATGATCTGGGCCGCCAGCACCTTGCCGAGCTCGACGCCCCACTGGTCGAAAGAGTCGATGTCCCAGATCGTGCCCTGAGTGAACACGCTGTGCTCATACAGCGCCACGAGCACACCGAGCAGGCGCGGGGTCAACTTCGCGCCCAGTAGCACATTGGTCGGGCGGTTGCCTTCCATTACCCGGTGCGGCGCTATCTCAGGCGGAGCTCCCTCGGCGAGCACCTCCGGCTCGGCCTTGCCGAAGGCGAGGGCCTGGGCTTGCGCGAAGACGTTGGACGACAAGATGTCGTGATGGTCGCCCAGCGGGTTGAGGCTCACGGCGAAGCCGATCAGGTCGACCGGGATCAGCTTCGTGCCCTGGTGGATCAGCTGGTAGAAGCTGTGCTGCCCATTGGTGCCCGGCTCACCCCAGTAAACGGCGCCGGTCTGGTAGTCGACCGGCGTTCCCTCGATGGTCACATGCTTGCCGTTGGACTCCATCGTGAGCTGCTGGAGGTACGCCGGGAACCGCTTCAGGTACTGCTCGTAGGGCATCACGCCCGCGGTCTGCGCCCCGAAGAAATCCCCGTACCAGACGGCCAGCAGCCCCAGCAGCACCGGCAGGTTCCCCGCGAGCGGGGCGGCGGCGAAGTGCTCGTCCATCTCGTGGAACCCGGCCAGCATCTCGTGAAAGTGCTCCGGCCCGATCGCGACCATGGTCGACAGGCCGATAGCCGAATCCATCGAGTACCGCCCGCCGACCCAGTCCCAGAAGCCGAACATGTTCGCAGTGTCGATGCCGAACGCCGCGACGCGCTCGGCGTTCGTCGAGACGGCGACGAAGTGCCTGGCGACCGCCTCCTCGGTGCCCAGCTGGCCGACCACCCAGTCGCGCGCGGAGCGGGCGTTCGTGAGGGTCTCCAGGGTGCCGAAGGTCTTGGACGAGATGATGAACAGCGTCTCGTCGGCCGACAGGTCGCGGGTCGCCTCCACGAAGTCGGTCGAGTCCACGTTGGACACGAAGCGGAACGTCAGGTCACGCCGGGAGTAGTAACGCAGCGCTTCGTAAGCCATCACCGGGCCGAGGTCCGAGCCACCGATGCCGACATTGACGACATTCTTTATCGTTTTGCCGGAATAGCCTTTCCATTCGCCGGAGCGAATGCGCCGGGCGAAGTCGGACATCCGGCCGAGTACCTCGTGCACCTGAGTGACGACATCGACCCCGTCCACCACCAGCGAGCTGCCTGTCGGCATCCGCAGCGCGACATGCAGCACGGGCCGGTTCTCGGACACGTTGATCCGCTCGCCCCGCAGCATCATGTCCCTGCGCTGCTCGAGGCCGGATTCCTCGGCCAGCCGGATCAGCAGGCGCAGCGTCTCGTCGGTGATCCGGTTCTTCGAGTAGTCGAGATACAGGCCCGCCGCCTCGGCGCTCAGCCGCTCGCCGCGGCCCGGGTCCTCGGCGAACAGCTCACGCAGGTGCCGCCCGCCGATCTCGGAATGGTGCTGCTCAAGCGCCTTCCACGACGGGCGCTCGTGGAGCGGGATGGTCGGCATCGGTGTGTCCCTCCAGGTGGTCATGCGGGCACCGGTCAGTCCGCGGCCTCGCTGACCCGGCGGTGAACTGGTTCTCGCCCCGGCGGCTGGGCCGGGCGGGGACGGGACGGCGCCGCGGGGACCGGATGGACCTGCGGCTTCCCGACCGAGAGATTCACCTCCTGGCCGTGGTGCAGGATCACCAGCGGCTCGCCGTTCGCCAGGACGTACCGGGCCACCGCGTCGGTGACCTCGACCCGCAGGCGCCTGCCCCGGATGAGGAGGGTGAACGCGAGCCTGGTGAGGCCTTCCGGGAGCCGCGGCGCGAAGCTGACGGTCCCGTCCCAGTGGCGCACGCCGCCGAAGCCGCCGACCAGCGCTATCCAGGTGCCAGCCAGGGAGGCGATGTGCACGCCGTCACGGGTGTTGTTCTCCAGGTCATGCAGGTCCATCAGGGCGGCCTCGCCGAGGTAGTCAAAGGCCAGGCCCAGATGGCCGACCTCGGCGGCCATGACCGCCTGGGCGCAGGCGGACAACGACGAATCCCGCACCGTGAGCGGCTCGTAGTAGTCGAAGTTCCGCGCCTTCTGCTCAGCGGTGAAGGCGCTTCCGCACAGGTACATGGCCAGCACGAGGTCAGCTTGCTTCACGACCTGCTTCCGGTACAGGTCGAAGTAGGGGAAGTGCAGCAGCATCGGGTACTGGTCGGGGGAGGTGTGGGCGAAATCCCAGACCTGGTGCCGGGTGAACCCCTCGGCTTGCGGGTGCACGCCGAGTGCCTCGTCGTAGGGGATGAACATCGCCTCGGCCGCGTCACGCCAGCTCGCCGACTCCTCCGCGTCGACGCCCAGCTCGCGGGCCCGGTCGGGATGCCGCTTCGCCGCGTCCGCGGCGGCCACCAGGTTCTGCCGGGCCATCAGGTTGGTGTAGATGTTGTTGTCGGCGATGGCGCTGTACTCGTCCGGGCCGGTGACGCCGTCGATGTGGAACCGCCCCTGAGCATCATGGTGGCCCAGGGAGCGCCACAGCCGCGCGGTGTGGGTCAGCAGGTCGATCCCCGGTCCCCGGTCGAACGCCTCATCACCGGTGGCGTCGACGTAGCGGATCACCGCGTCGGCGATGTCCGCGTTGACGTGAAAGGCGGCGGTGCCCGCGGGCCAGTAACCCGAGCATTCCTCTCCGGCGATCGTCCGCCACGGGAAGGCCGCACCTTTCAGTCCGAGCTGGGCGGCCCGGTCGATGGCCGCCGGAAGCGTCGCGTGCCGCCAGCGCAGCGCGTGGGCGGCCGCGTCGGGGGCTGTCAGGCTGAGCACCGGCAGGACGTAGGTCTCGGTATCCCAGAAGGCGTGCCCGTCGTACCCGGGCCCGGTCAGCCCCTTCGTGGGGATCGGCCGGTTCTCGCTCCGGGCGCCGGCCTGCAGGACGTGGAACAGCGCGAAGCGCACCGCCTGCTGCACCTCGGTGTCCCCGTCTACCTCCACGTCGGCGCGGTCCCAGAAGTCATCAAGGTACGCGCGCTGCTCGGCGAGCAGCCCGTCCCAGCCGCTCTGCCGGGCCGCGCTCAGCGCCGCCCATACCTGATCGCGCACGCCTTGCAGGGATCTCGCCCCTGACCAGCCATACGCGACGAACTTGATCACGCGCAGCCGCTGCCCCGGCTGCAGGACGGTCGTCGCCGTGACCACGCCACCATCGACGAACGCCCGCGACTCGACCTGCGTGTCGGCCGGCCCGTCGATCACATGATCCATCGACGTGCCGACCCGCAGCCCGCTCTGCCTGGTCTTATGCACCAGCACGACGAGGGTCCCGTCGGCGGCATAGTACTCGCTGACCAGCGGGTTCTCGAGCACCACGGCGACGCGGGGATCGCCGCCCGGCGGCGGGAGCTGCTCGTTGGCCAGGAGCTCGGACTGCACCGCGATCCGTGCCGGGCCATCCAGCGGCTCCACCTCGTAGCTGATCGCTCCGATCGCCCGCTGCGTGAACGACACCAGCCGGGACGAGGAGACCCGGATCGTCCGCCCGGCCGGCGACACCCACTCGGCGCGGCGGCTGAGCACGCCCGCGCGGAAGTCCAGCAGCCGCTCGTGCGCGAGCAGCTCGCCGTACCGGACATCGAACGGCTCGTCGTCGACAAACAGCCGGATCAGCTTGCCGTCGGTCACGTTGATGACCGTCTGCCCGGATTCCGGCAGGCCGTACTGAGCCTCGGCGTAGGGCAGCGGCCGCACCTCGTAGACCCCGTTGAGATAGCTGCCCGGCAGTGCGTGCGGCTCGCCCTCGTCCAGGTTGGCGCGCCAGCCCAGGTGACCGTTGGACAGCGCGAACACCGATTCTGTCTGGGCCAGCAGGTCCAGGTCCAGCGTGGCCTCCCGGAGGGACCACGGCTCGACCGTGAACGCCGCCTGCCGTATCACGGCCGGTCCAGCAACTCGGCGAGATCGGCCACGACGATGTCGGCCCCGTGGGCTTTCAGCGCCTCGGCCTGCCCGGCGCGGTCCACCCCCACCACATAGCCGAACCCGCCCGCCCGCCCGGCCGCCACGCCGGCCAGCGCGTCCTCGAAGACCGCCGCGGCCGGCGGTTCCAGCCCGAGGGCGCGCGCCCCGGCCAGGAAGGTGTCCGGGGCCGGCTTTCCGCGCAGATGCTCCCGCTCGGCGACCACACCGTCGATCCGCGCCTCGAACAGGTCCTCGATGCCCGCCGCGACGAGGACGTCGTGGCAGTTGGCGCTGGACGACACCACGGCGCGGCGCAGCCCCGCGTCCCGGGCCGCCCGGACATATCGGACCGAGCCCTCGTACGCTTCCACCCCGTCCTCCCGGATCCGCCGCAGCACGATCTCGTTCTTGCCGTTACTGAGGCCGTAGACAGTCGGTGTGCCCGGAGGATCGTCCGGGCTGCCCTCCGGCAGCTCGATGCCGCGGGACGCCAGGAAGGAGCGGGTCCCGTCGGCCCGGGGCTTGCCGTCGACATACTCGTCGTAGTCCTTGACCGGGTCGAACGGCACGAACGGCGGGCCGGTCTGCCGCGCCCGCTCGCGCAGGAAGCTGTCGAACATCTCCTTCCACGCGGCGTCGTGCACCTTGGCGGTCTTGGTGAGGACACCGTCCAGGTCGAAGAGACATCCACGTATCGCATCCGGGAGTCCGAGCACGCCTCAAGCGTATGAGAACCCCCCTCCACCGGTCCGACCGGACACCCCCCGACCGGGCCACGCCGATCAGCACGGGGTCACGTCGGCGTCACCATCCGTAGATACGTACCGGAAGCTCATGCAACGGCGCCTCATCCGGGCCCGGATAAGTGATCATCAGGACGATGTCGTCCGGGTCGCGGCCCTCCACCACCATGACTCCTCCGCTGCCGCGGGTCTCCCGGTGGGCCGAGCGCTCCCGCAGCACGCGCTCGCACCGCTCCAGGCCCTCCTTCCCGTCCGCGGTCCAGATGACGTACTGGACTCCCACGCTCCCGAGCGCATGGGAGGCGTTGCTGCCCATGGCACGCAAGATCAACTGCGATCCGTCGCCGCTGATGAGCAGCGCCGCGGTCGGGCTCTGATCGGCGACCTCCAGGGCGAGGACATCCAGGTAGAAGCTCACCGACCGGTCCAGGTTCTGGACGAACATGACCACTGAGCCGAGCCGGGCGCCGTGCGCCATCTGCTGACCCTCCAATCCCGGTAGATGCGCGGGCCGCTACCGCGGCCAGCACCAGTGCGGGCCACCAGGGCGGCGGCCAGCACCAGTCTCGCGTGCCCGCGGCCTGGAAATTCAAGCGCCCCAGCGGCCACCTGGGAGGGCCGGGTCCCGGCCTTGGTGACGCATTGCTATGGCGCCGCCTGCCCAGCGCCGTCCTGCAGATCGGCCTGGTTCTCGTATTCCAGGCCAAGGATCTCAGCGCCACCGGATGACGGGACCATCTCGCTCTTATCGTGGTTGCCTATCTCGGCCCGGACGCTCATCCGTTTTTCAGTGACATGATCCCAGAGCTCCAGGCGCGCCTTCATTGGCTCCGCGAGCTTGTCGAAGTAGTACTCAGGTATTTCGTAGACAAGCTGCCCGCTGACCGTTTCGCCCGGTGACAGCGTGAAGGGCATGCTAATCGGGTTCAGGTTCAGCGACGGAGGCAGGGCCCAGTCTGGCGGCGGGCAGATGGCTTCCCCTACACGTCCCCACGATCCAGGGACCAAGGTGACGTAGAGCAGCACCGTCAGGTTCGCCTTCTGCTCCGCCTCCGTGTTGGTGAGGCGCACATTGAACGACCGCAGGTGGGCTGGCCCGACGAGGCCGGAGCCGGTCTCACGTTCCGTGTCCATGGAGCCAGTGCCATAGATTTCAACCTTGATACTGGGAAACTCTGGCTTCGCCAGCGGCGGGAAAGGCCAGACCCTGACGGCCCCGAAGAAACTGGTGAACGCGGCCACGAACGACACGCCCGCTCCCAGCATCCACCAGTTCCCGAGGAGGGAGTAGTGAGGTTCTTTTACAAAATACGCAATGGCAATGGCCGTCAGGAACGCGAAGAGCGTCAGAAGCAGCCCGCCGAGCCAGAGCCAGAGTTCGCGGTAGGATCGCACGGCCGGGATTCTACGCTGATCAGGGCAAAGGGCGCGCCCCAGTCAGCCCAGCAGACCCACCGCGCTGGTCCCGGAGCGAGCCTGCCTGGACGTCTTGCTACGCTCGGGGGGACGGAGAGGCAGGCAGCATGATCAACTGGGTGATATCGGGCGTCCTCCTGATCATCATCGTGTCCACGCTGGTCACGCTGAAGAGGGCTGAGCGCCGCCGCGGTCGTTAGCTCACTCTGGGTGACCGCCAGCACGGCATCCGGTGTCATCGCGCGGGCAATTCCGGGCGATCCGGTCAGCCGGACCCGAAGCAGACGAAGGGGCTGAATGGCTCCGCCATGGCCGCGCCAGCCAGCGCCTCAGCCGGCCTGGCCCCCACCGTGAGCGCGCGGTGGTACGCGGTCATCACGCCCACGGTGGCGTCGTCGGGGACCCGGGTGACGCTGGAGATCACGGAGGCCGTCCCGGCGTAGAGCAGTGCCGCGGTGAAGCCAAGAAGCTCGTCGCCCGGGCGCACGATGGCCCGCCCGACATCGCAGGCCGAGAGGATCACCTGACGGGGAGCGGCCGTGAGCCGCTGGATGTCGTAGGCCATCAGCGGGCCATCCGCCAGGTCGAGCCGGGAGAACAGGACATTCTGGCGGTCGTGGTGCCCGTGCGCCGCCAGGTGCGCGATCGGGGCGCCGTCGAGTGCGTGCAGCGTGGCGTCCACGGTGGCCGCCTTCGCGAGCAGCGGCCGGCAGCCGGGATAGACCTTCGCTATCTCAACGATTTCCCGTGGCGCGTGCCGTAGGTCGGGTCCAGCGACCAGGGTCGGCGGCCTCGTCCCCACCTCGCCCGCGGCGTCCTGGCCGCGCCGCCACGCCGCCAGCCACGCGGACGCGGACGGGCAGACCGTGACCGGGCGGCCACGCAGGTCGGGCAGCAGGTTCCAGGGGATGCTCGCCAGCGCGCCCGCCGGGACCACCACGACGCCGTCCTCGCCCAGCCAGTGCCGCAGCGGCGCCGTGATCTCGGCGGTCAGCAGCTCGGTCTGGTTCCGGATCGACTCCCTGATCACGGCCTCAAGACGGGCGGGCAGCCGCCGGCCAGCGAGCGTGTCCAGATCGGCGCTCAGCCGCCTGGCCGCCTCCGCGGCCGCTTCGAAGTCGCCCAGCTCGATGAGCCGCGCGGACTTCTTGCTCACAGCGACCCCGAGCAGGCGGCCGCCCTGGGCCAGGAGGCTGACCAGGCTCTGCCCGCTCTCGCTGAGGGCCGCGGTCACCTCGCCGAGGCTGGCCTGGGCGCTGGTCTGGCCGTCACCGTCGGCCTGCCAGCTGTGTTCCCTGAGCCCGCGCTGCAGCTCGGCACGCCTGGCGACGCTGGCCGGGTCGCGACGGCCGTTCATCTCAGCGCTCCGGATCAGGTGGCTGAGCTGGCGCAGCTCGGCCACCGCTGCGGCGGCCCGCGGGTCGGTGGGCGGCCGCACCGGCCGGATCCGGAACGCCTGCGCACGGGAGCGTTCCAGCCAGGCGAACACCAGCGGCGCGGATCCGCGGTCCAGCGCCAGCCGCAGGCCCGCGGCGGCCAGCTCAGCGCCCCGGGCCGCGGCGCCGGTCTGCAGGTCAAGACTGCCCAGCCGGCCACGGCGGGCATGCACGGTGGCCAGACCCGCCCGAAGCTCGGCCAGCGCCGCCCCGGTCCGCCCGCTACGCTCCGCAAGTTCGGCCCGGGCGAGCCGGCGCAGCAGGCTGACATCCAGCGATACCGCCTGCCCCCGGCACCGCACCGCCGCTATCCGGCGCTCCGCCTCGCGGCTGCGGCCCGCCGCGAGCATCCCTCGGGCGGCGATCAGCTCGGCCACGGCCGCGTCGTCGCTGAGCCCGCAGCCACGCAGCCGTCCGGCCAGACGTACCGCCTCGGCCGCGGTGCTCCCGGGCCGCCCGGCCGATGCGGACCTGGCCCGCAGCCGGGTGAGTTCGGCCACGGCGGCCCAGGCGTCGTTGCCACGGCGGCGAAAGCGGCGCCCGGCGGTGGCCGCCCAGCGGCGCGCGGCGGCATGGTCGCCCGCGCCCAGCGCCGCCTGGGACCGGGCCAGTTCCGCCTCGGCCTGATCCTGTTCGAGCCGCTGGCGCCGGAACGAGCTGATCGCGCTGTCCAGCTCGGTTGCGGCGTCGGCGGCCAGTCCGGCCGCGAGTAGCGCGCGGGCCCGGTCCATGGCCAGCACGGGCAGGCACCCGGGTGCGTTCTGCCGGTACGCATCGGCGGCGGCGCTGAACAGATGCAGCGCACCGGGAATGTCCCCGGCCAGCAGATCGCAGTAGCCCTGGTTGTGCATGGCCTTGGCCGCGATCAGGTCGAGGCCGTCATCCGTGGCGATGCGCTGGCACGAGCGGAGGTCGGCGCGCGCGCGCCGGACGTGACCGGTGGTGAGCTGCAGGACCCCGCGGTTGAGCAGCACCCTGGCCAGGACGGCCGGCTCCGCGTAGTCCGCCAGCAGCGGCACCGCCTCGTCGAGCATTCTCAGCGCGTCAGCGCCGCGCCCTGTCCGCATCAGCAGCAGGCCGCGCTGGGAGAGCAGGACCCCCCGGTCATCCGCCGCCGCCAGGGCCTCGGCCTGGTCCAGCAGCCGCAGGCCGTAGTCCGTGCGGCCCTGCTCGGCCTCGAGGTGGGCCAGGCTCATCAGCAGCCTCGCGGCCAGGGCGTGGTGACCCTCGCGTAGTTGCTGTGCGCCGGGCGCCTCCTCCTGCTTCGCCTGCTTCGCCTGCACCGTCTGCTTTGCCTGCACCGTCTGCACCGTCTGCTTCGTCTGCGCTGCCTGCTCTAGCCAGCCCAGCTCGCGAAGCCCGGCGCGCAGGTGGCGGGCGCCGGCCGCGGGATGGCCGGCGGCGCCCGCCCGCAGCCCGTGGTGATGGGCGTCGCGAGCGCGGTTCTCGGCCTGGGCGGCCGATCCGCCTGACTGGGCCGATCGCCGCTCAGCACGGAACATCGGCCGGCGCCTGGTCAGAGGATCAGCGCCGGGGTTACCACGGATCGCCCGGAGTCGCCCGGCCCGTCTCCGGCTGGCCGGACAACCAGCTGGGCGGTTCCGCGTGGTACCTGGCCGAAGGCGAAGCGTCCCTGCTCATCCGCGACCGCGGTGAGCGACCCGGCCGGGAGCTTCATCTCGACCGTGCGGCTGCGCGGCGGCGCCAGCCAGCCGTCGACACGTGCCGTACCGTCGCTGTTCGAGTCGATCCGGATCATGATGGTCAGGCTGTCGCTGTCGAAGGTGATCATCCGGCTCTGCTCGTCGCCGCGGGCGGCCGGCACCCGCTGGTCCTCGTCGGCGACCAGGCGGGCCACCTCGACCTCCAGGTCGCGGAGGGCGAGCGAGAACCGGATCCGCTCCGGCAGGTCAGCGGGCATCGGGTCGACCGCCTGGAACACTTCGCGGATGCCGTCCAGGATCGCGAGATCGACCTCATCCAACGCCCCGTCGGCCGCTGGCCGGCCGCCTGCGTCCGGGGGATTCATGACGGGCTTCCCTCCAGGTCACTGGGCAGTATGGCGCGGAGCTTGGCCAGGCAGCGGCCCCGGGTCGGGCCGATGCTGCCGCGAGGGATGCCGAGCACGCCCGCTATCGCCTCATAGTCGGGCCGGGGCACGAAGGCGACGATCCGCAGCAGTTCCTGGCAGCGCGGGGAGAGCTTGCCGAAGGCGGCCCACAGCGTGCGCTGCTGATCGTCGACGATGACACGGTCCTCGGAGCCCGGCCCGGGGTCTGGCACCGCGGTGAGCCAGTCCTGTTCTGCCGGAAGCTGCCGGCGGCCCGCGGCGCGCACCCGCCATGCCTCCCGCCTGGTCGTGGTGACCAGCCACGCGGCGAGCGCCGCCGACGTGTGGATGCCGTCCAGATGAGACAGCAGCTGGACCCAGGCCGTCTGCAGCACGTCCTCGGCGTCGCCGCAGGTCAGCCCGGCCGCCCGGGCCACCTGCCAGAGCAGGGGGCTAAGCTCCCCCACGATCTCGGCTATCGCTTCGTCGCGGCCGTCCCTCGCGGCGTTCAGCAGGCTCGCGATCCGGGCATGGCGGTCCGGCCGGCTAGGCGTCGGCTGGACCGTGGAAGATCTGCGGCGATCCACAGTTGTCAGGCCTGCCAGCCCAGGCTCCGCAAGGCTTGCGTCACCCGGTAGGCGGCCGCCTGCGCCCCGGGCCGGTCCAGCCGTAGCGCCGGATCGGCCGCTGCCCCCGCGAGCAGCGACCTGGCGATCTGCGCGGCCAGTTGGGGAGCCGAGAACGAGGTGCCGCTCCAGACCGCGAAGCCGCTGGAGAAGTCGTCGGGATCGAGCGCTTCCCGTTCGGCGGGCAGCGAGAGTCCGGCTGGGACCGTGTTGGCGGGGTGCGCGGGCATGCTGATCTCGGGATCGCGGCTGCCGTTGACGTCGGTCGGGAATGTGCTGATCATGGCCGCCCCCGCGGCCCAGGCCGTTATCCATCGGCCGCCATCGCTGAAAAGTGCCTTCGAGCCGTTCGGGTTGAGCGCGCCCACACTGATCAAAGGCGCGTGATCAGCCGTGCTGCCCTGGCCCGCGAACGCCGCGGGGTAGAACCGCCGGCTCGTTGCGTAGTTGCCCGCCGCGGCCACGACCACGACGCCCATCCCGAGCAGCGTGTCGATCACCTGCCACAGCCCGGAGCCGTAGGCCACGTCCGCCGCGGACTCGCTGAAGTAGCCGAGTGAGAGCGACACCACGTCAACCATCGCAGCCAGGTCGCCGGCCTCGGCGGCCGCGATCCGGCCGGCCAGCAGGCGCAAGGCGCACATGAGATCGCCCTCGTAGACGATGCCGTCGCCGTGCATGATCCTTAGTGATAGGACCTGGGCATCGGGCACGACCTGGCGCACGATCCCGGCGATGAACGTGCCGTGGCCGGTGTGCGTGTCCAGTTCCCCGATCAGCGGCTCCGCCGTGACCGGCGTGTCCCAGGGGTGCTTGATCGGCCGGCGCGGGTGGTCGCCCGACCCGGCCGCCCGCTGGCTGTCCGCATGGATGGCGTCCTGCATGCCCTGATCAACCGCGACGAAGCCGTCATTGACCGTCACGTAACCGCCGGGAGCCTGCGGGTCCGCGAGCACGTCCAGCCACCGTCAAGCAAGACCTCGACCGGGGTCCGGCCGTCACCGCCGCTGTACAGGTAGGAGTCGGCACCGCCGGATCCGGTGACTGGGTTGCCCTCGGTGATCGGGTTCCCTTCTGTGATGGGATTCCCCTCGGTGATCGGGGTCCCGGTGATCGCCGAACCGATCAGCAGGTGCTCCAGGGAGATCCGGCGGACGGCCCGGGTATCCATCGCGGCGTCCTCCCGCGCGCTGGCGGCCGCGCGCAGCATCTGCAGCGCGACCCACGCGTCGACGACCACGGGAGGCGCCGCCACGCCGTCCGCCGCGGCGGACGGCACCAGTACCGCGGTGCGGGGCAACTGCTGAAGGACGTCGGGGGAGGGCCCCCGCCCGTTCGGGGTGCCGCCAGGCGCCGGGTCATCGCCCGCGCCATTGCGGCCCGCCGTGTCACCATCCGGCTCGGGCGGGATCATTCTCATGCCGACACGGGCCAGCGCCCTGTTCATCACGGCGAAGGTTGGCTCCTGCAAGAGGTCGCCAGGGACCATCAGCGTCCTGGCCCGGTACACCGTCGACCGGGGTGCCGGCCAGCCAGGAACCGCCGCCGCGTCGGCGGGGTGGAGGACCCGGGCGCCGTGCCGCTGCAGCAGCGCCGTCGGCAGCCCATCGAGACCTGGCGCCGAGTCATCATCGCCGTGCCCGGCCCGGTCATCGTCACGACGCGATTCGAAAAAGCTACTCACGCTAGCGCCCCCCATTCGCCATGCCATCTCATGCTGTGTCCGTTGACCGGAAACGTCCGGTCAACGGGCTGACGCCGCCACAGTTGTCAAGAGCTTTCCCAGCCAGGCCAGATACATGGGGGGATGTAACGGCCTGGTAACGATGTGTGAAGAAATTCAGTCTGACCAGCGTAACTGCTGGCCGTTCCGGCCGTCAGCCGACCGCCCCGTACGGGGGCCCGGTCATAGGAGTGGGGGAGGTGGGGTATGCCCGGGGGGTCCGGGGTTGTCCCCCGGACCCCCCGGGCTAGCAGGGCACCGCGATCATGGAAAACCCTGGCGATCAGGCCGAAACGGGATCGGGCAGGCCGTCGCGGGCCTGGCGAAGTGATCGCCAGGAAGGCCGGCTATGGCCGCCAGCTCACGGTCCGGTCGGCACGGACAGCAGGCGCCTCGTGGTCGCAGATCGGCGCCGCCCTTGGCACGAGTAAGCAGTCCGCGTGGGAGGCGCACAACCGGTGGATTGACCAGCAGGCCGAGCAGCACGGGCGCATCGGGTATCAGGGCATGGACGAGCAGGAGGCCGCAGCCGCCCGGGCGCTCGCCGGGCCGGCCGATGATGACCAGCCAGGATGAGCCGGCGCCGGGCGGCGACCATCCCGGGCCGCTGCCTGCCGCCTACCGGAGGAGGAAGTCGAGGGCCACGGCGGTGAACTCGGCCGGCCGGGCTTCGTGCACGTTGTGCCCGACGGGGATCGTGACGAGTTGGCAGTCGGGGATACGGCTGGCCGCGTCCACCAGCTTGTCCTGGGGGATGTGACTGGCAGGCCCGCCACCCACAATCAGGGTGGGAGCGGTGATCTCGGCGAGGCGATCCCACCAGGCCGGGTCGGGGTCCTTGAACTGCCCCCGGATGGCTGGCACCACCGGCCAGTCGAAAGGCAGCGGTCCCTCCGGGCGCTCGGGAAGGTCAGTCTCCCTGGGGAACAGCGGCGGGATATCTTCGAGAATCAGCCGTTCGATGCGTTCTGGCTGCTCCTGGGCGATGAGGTACGCGACTGAGCCGCCCATCGAGTGCGCGACCACGGTGACCCGGCCGATGCCCAGCGCGTCCAGGAAGCCGAGGATGTCGTCGCGCATCAGCTCGAATGAGTAGCTGCCGGGCCAGTCGCTGCGCCCATGACCGCGCAGGTCCGGCGCGTACACCCGGAAGAACTTGGCTAGCTCGGCGGCCACCGGGTCCCACGTCCCGCCCTCATCACCCAGCGCATGCAGCATCAGCAGCGGCGGAGCCTCCGGGTCGCCCGAGACGCGATACGCCAGGCGGACCTTGCCCACGAGGATCTCGAGTTGATCGCCCACCGAACTGACACTACCCACTGCCCGGTATGCCGATGAGCAAAGCCACGAGGTCGTGGCCAGCGAGCCGCCGGTCAAGGACGGCTGGCAGGTCGACTGCTTCACGTTCCGCATAACCCGATGCACTTATCCGCCCGGGCCGGTATTACGAGCAAAGAATTTGGCTTCGAATGACCAGTTGTCTAGCGACCATTAGGATCGCTAGGTAACGTCGCTAAGCGCCAGGGCCAGCCTGGCCCGGCGGAAACTCAGGTGGCCTCAGCGCACCATCTGGGTAGTGTTGGGCAGTGCCCGAGTTGCAGCGGCTACATGCTGGCCATGCCCCGGCGGTCCTAGCCTTCGAGCTGGCGAACCGCGGCTACTTCGCCGCCTCGGTCTCCGACCGCGGCGACGAGTTCTTCGACCAGTTCACCGAGCGGCAAAGCGCCTTGCTGGCTGAGCAGGAGTCCGGCATCTGCGCCTTCTACGTGCTCGTCGCCGAGGATGGCTCGGTCCTGGGCCGGTTCAACCTGTACGACTTCGAGGACGGCACTGCGGCCCTCGGCTACCGGGTCGCGCAGCACGTCGCCGGCCGCGGCGTGGCGACCGCGACCGTGCGGGAGTTGTGCCGGCTGGCGGCGGCGCGGCACGGGCTGCGCACACTCAAGGCGGCCACCGCCCGCGAGAATGCCGCGTCCCAGAAGGTGCTGACCAAGGCCGGGTTCGTCCCGGTTGGCCCGGCCGACCCGGCCGACCTCGGCGGTAAGCCAGGCACCTGGTATCAGCGCGACCTAGCCGCCGACTGACTCTGGCCGAGGCGGCGTGGCCTCCCTCGCCACGACACACCGGCTACATGCCTTATGCCGCAACCAGTCACGCTAGAAGGGCACGAAGTACGGCGTCCTACTAGGCTGGTTCAGCCAATCGGGACCGGGCTCCAGTGGCGAGATGGGAGATGCCGTGGCCGCGACGCAATCGTTCCCTGTTCACCGACTGGCTCCTGCCGGTCGTTCAGCGTGGCCAGGTCGGGCACGATGATCGCAACGCTGCTGGCCTTCGCCGTCGCCTCGACCCTGCTGATTCTCGCACCGGGCCCGGACAGCTTGCTCGTCATGCGCAACACCCTGCGCAACGGCCGGCGGGCCGGATGGGTGACGGCCAGCGGCACCCTGTCCGGGTTGCTGGTCTGGGCGGTGGCCGCCGCCCTCGGCCTGTCCGCTCTGCTCCGGGTCAGCCACCTCGGTTACGACATCCTCCGGTTCGTCGGCGCCAGCTACCTGATCTGGCTCGGAGTGAGCAGCCTCCGGCTTTCCCTCCGCAAGCACGCCAGCCCCGGCACCATCGCCAAGTCCGGCGAGCCCGCCGATGCCACCGTGAGCGGGGCGGGGTGGGGACGGGTGTATCTCAACGGGCTGCTATCTAACCTGTTCAATCCGAAGATCGGTGTCTTCTTCATCTCGTTCCTGCCCGGCTTCATCCCGGCCGGGGCCTCGCCGACGATGTTCTCTCTCGCCTTTGGGCTGTGGTTCATCGCCGAAACCGGTGCCTGGCTCGCCACCCTGGCATGGATGGTCGCCCACGGCGTCGGCTGGCTACAGCGATCCACCGTGCAGCGATGGCTCGAACGCGCCACCGGCATCGTGCTCATCGGCTTCGGCCTGCGGCTGGCCACCGAAACCCGGTGACCAGCCGTGTGCCGCACCTCGCACATCGGCGGTGAACGGACGGCAATCGCCGCTGGAGTAGCACTGTCAATATGTGCCATTTTTCCGACTGGCCGCCGTGCCTGGTGGCAGGCTGCGTCGGCTCCCGGGTGCGAGTTCACGATGGCTCGGTGGGTGGGCAGCGGTTTGGCTGGTGCTCCGCTGTGCGGTGGGGCGAGCCTTTGCTGCGGTCGTGCTGCGCCGCCCGGCGTTACCATGACAACAGTCACTTCTTTGAGGAGCCAGCCGAGATGACTCGGGCCGTGCATGTCCCCTATACCGTCGAGCAGGACGAAGACGGCGTGTGGTGTGCTCATGCTCAACTCCGCCCGGGCGTTGGGGCCAACGGCGAGGGTGACAGCCCTGAGCGTGCGGTCGCGGACTTGCGTGAGGCCCTCGCCGGCCTGATCGCTG
>WNFE01000149.1_pt1 | contig 49545 bp, 46 predicted proteins | sample 5400451 | NCBI WGS metagenome assembly WNFE01 (sample SAMN13153344, study PRJNA577476) | soil metagenome | isolation source: 200 cm saprolite under Douglas fir tree site 2 hole 2 | place: USA:California | collected 2015-04-18
CGCGCGGCTGGCTCACGGAAGGCATCGTGCTCGCTGCGATTCCCGTCATGGCCTACGTGCTTGCGTTCGGATTCGAATATGGATACTACATCGCCTACAGGTTTCCCCAAGAGCTCATCAGCGTGGATCTGAATCGGGTTTTCGTGGCAGGAGTGATCTTTCTCGCGGGCGTGTTATTCGTCGTGATCCTCGCCACCGTCGCCTTGGCCTTGCTCCCAAGTGACCATCCGCTCGCCCGAGCTGTCGCCCAGGCGCTAACCTTCGTCCTCCTCTATCTTGTTTTCCTCACGTATGAGGGGCGATTTGACATCTTCGGCAAGATCCTGGGGCTCGCGCTGGTTGCACATCTCCTGTACAAGTTCGCGGTGCCGTTGGTGACGCAGCGAGATGTCGTCGGATACGTGCACAAGTACCAGCACCAGGAAGAAGCGAAGCAGCTGCACCCCACACTCCTGCGGGCAATGCTGCATGCCATCGGCCCTCTCCCGGCGACCATCCTGGCATATTTCTGCATCGCCGTGATTCTATCCGTCACGCTGGGGTGGTATCTCGCAACTGAACAGGTGTATTACTTTGTGGTCGCAGGGCCGCCGGAACAAGTCGTCCTGCGCATTTATGGCGACTCTCTCATCCTCGCTCAACTCGACCGGCCAACGCAGCAAATCCTGCGTCAATACACCGTCCTCCGGCGGACCACCGCGACCGTGACCCTCCGCGAGGAGCGCATCGGGCCATTGACGGTCGAACCCTAACCGCGCGGTACCGCCGGTCGTGTTGCTAGATCTTTTTGCGTATAATTGGCGCGGAGGGGTGCAGGGAACCTGGCTATCCGGGCGGTCTTGAAAACCGCTAGGCCGCAAGGCCTGTGTGGGTTCGAATCCCACCCCCTCCGCCACGAACCCCGCTTCTAGTACGGCTTTTAGCGATAGAGCTCACCCGACCATTTCTCTTGGAATGCGGTTAGGACTCGATCCTGACGGGCTCCTCGGTGGAGACCCGAACACAGGCTACTGCCCGCGCGGTTGCCTGGTGATGCTTCCAAATCACAGCAAGACCCTTATTGATTTCGCCAGTGAGCGGCCGTTTTGAGCGAGGTCAAGAAAATCTGAATCTACGGTATCAAGAAAGAGGGAAATGCGGGGTACTGGCCGGGTCTTGACTGGTTTTTCCTTCGGCATACGAGAGTCGGAGAGTACTTTACGAACGGTTCCTTGCCTCGTGCGCCACTCATCTGCGCACGATGCGTGCGGCTCTATCAGGTACGAAGAATGGGCGAACTACTGACGAGGGTCAAGGATTGTGATCTCGCCTTCCACCATCGTCCCAGTGAAGATGGACTTCGGCCCGAAGATACTGTAGTTTGCGGGCGCTTCCTTGGGGTCGAAGAAGGCCGTGAAGGCAAACGAGTCTCCCGCCTTCCCACCCCCGATCCCCCCGTCCACCGCTTCGATGAGGTAGGTGGCGTGCTCCGCTGCGGTACGGGAGCCGATCGTGATCGTTGTTTGCCCGACCTCGGTGGCGCAACTTAGCCCGCCGCGCATCGTCACCTGTCGCTTCCCATCAGGCCGGGTCGACACCTCGTACTGGTCAATGGTCGTGGCTACCATCGACATGAAGAACTTGTGCGGTTGGATCGTCACCTCCCCCAGCTTGAATGTTCGCATCTTGAAGGCTATGCGATTCGTCTCGACCCGACACATCGCGTGGTTGCGGTCAAAGCTGAAAACTTCCTCTAAGGGTACGGTGGGCTGGCCGGTGATGGGGTCCTGCATCAATTTCACATTGACGCCTCCGCCAGAGGCCGTGCTGTAGGACAGCCGCCGGACCTGGTCCTGGAGAATCTTGACCTCTTCTTCCAAAGAAACGCGGCGCTGCTTCTCAGCGGAAGAAGTGCAGGCCGTGAGGGCAATAATGACCACCATGAGGAGACCATGAGCAGCCCTAGGCAAGGGGATTGCCACGGACAGATCTCTCCTGCTCCTTGTTCAGACGAAAATACGACTTCTGACGGGCAGAGCTTGACAAACGAACCGCAAGGTCAGAGGCGACGCACGTAGATGCCGGTAGGGTTCGTCCCAAGTGAGATGCGCTTGACCAGTTTACCGGTGGCCGCTTCAAGCACCGCCACGGCGCCTTCGTTCGTGACGATGGCGTAGACGAACGTGCCAGCCGGGTGGACGCCCAGCTTCTGGGCGTTGACCCCGACCTGGGCACGCCAGACTTCTTCGAACGTCTGCGTGTCCGAGGCGACCACAACGGGCGAGTTGTGGCCGGTGAAGCTTAGCTTGCCATCCGGGCTAAACACATTGTTGATTGGGGTCTGCCCCATCGGGATCCGATTCCAGACCGGCTGCAATGTGAGCCCGTTGACGACGAGCGTTCCGCCCGCCGCCTCCTGGACCCATAGTCGCCGACCGTCAGGCGTGGCCGTCAGCATGAAGGGCTGGGTCTTCTCGGGGAAGCTCAGCGTCTCCAAGACCGCAAGGCTCGTCGTGTCGAGACTGACCACGGTATTTCCCTGGTTTGTCGGCACAAACGCGCGCTCTTTGCCGTCGGCGGCGACCCCGAGCTCGATATCGCAGGCAACCCCCCCGCTCACCGGCACGTCGATCGTCTTCTCGACTGTGTAGGTCTTGACGTCAATGATGGCCAGCTGTCCCGACCCTTGCTTGGCGACAAACAGCTTCCCCGTCCGGGACGGCGCTGTGATGTACAGATTTATCCGATCCTGGCCGAGCGGAATCCTGTGCGTGATCTGGAGCGCGTCGAGGTCGAGCAGCACGACTTCGACGTCGTTCGTCGCAGGGGTGCGCATTCCCAACCAGAGATTCTTGCCATCGTAGTAGTTCTTTGCCGTGTTCCAGGTCCAAGACGTCATCTGCGGGAGGTTTGCGGTCCTGACGACCGCGTTCGTCTCAGCGTCAATGACGCTGATGTGGGGCGAGCTGTTGCTCAAAACGATGACTTGAGCTCTCGGAGGTTGAGTGGCGGGAGCCGCAAAGACCCACGTCGACGCCAGGACGAGGGGCGCAACCAGCAGCAAATACAACCGCCTCATACCCTTCACCCCCAATGACACAAACTCTGCCCTTAGTGGAGACAAAGGGCGAAAAGAACTTCAACGCGCTCCCTTCTGCGCGATCTACAGCCTCTCCTACCTGTGAATGGACTGCGTCAGCGGAAAGCAGCGCTGCGGGGTCACGGGCAAAGAATTCGTCGTAGGCGACCCGCGCATCAACCGCACCAAGCCCAACCTCGAGCAACCGCTGCTGTAGTGGAAGGCCCGGCCCCCGCATAAGGCTGGCAGCGCGGGGCAGTCGACAGGGCTTCCCAGGGCAGATAAAAGTTAAGTCTTTCCTCGGTTTGTGCCTTTCCCGTCGCCCGAAAATTCATTAACATGCAATTTATTTTTCCTCACCGATCAGCTCAAGAAGAGCAGCGAAGCGCTCGTTCATCTCAAGTTGGCCGAGTCCAATGGCGGCAACCGCTACGAGGAAAACCATACCTATTGCCGCAGCGAGGAGGGCGAAACTGCCCTTTCCTTGACGGATGACAACCTCATAGACTCCAAACATCTCGATCGTGGTACCCACTATCACAACGGCCGCGCTTGATTTGTTTTAACAGTTTGCTCCTTCTACCGGAATCCATGTTCATTGTGCGCTCTCCCTTCCAAGTGACCTCCGCAATTGTGTTTCGACGGGCGATCCCGCCTCTGCTAGGCATCTACTATCCTCGGCAGATCGCGCTCGGTGTAGCGTTTTCTTGCCATTGGTCTGGTCCTTTCCGGTGCATTGAAGCCACCTTCAGACCCCAACTTGCCAGTGGCCCAGTTTTCGAGGGGAAGGGCACCCATCCACGTGAAGGCGCCTTCTTTGCCCCCGGGAGAGGTACCTCCCTCTTCCCCCGCGCTGAAAATTTGATGGCCATGACATCCCGTGTCTCGGTTGCCATCCTGTGCAGGCTTGAGCCCTGGGCTTGCCGCCGCCATGCGAGTGAACGATTTGGGGACGATTGCCGCGCAGTTGCAAACGCAATTGCTAACTAACCACTCCTCACAGAGGACATCTGGTAGAAACCAGGTAGAACGGGGAGGCGGCTGGAGATCAACAGGCACGCACTCTTTCACACTCGACCCAACTGGACAGAGCACGAATCGCCGAACTTGAAAACCGCTAGGCCGCGAGGCCTGTGTGGGTTCGAATCCCACCCCCTCCGCCACGACATAAGTGGACGGTTCGCCAAGGACCTAATCCTCCGTCCCTCTCCTCTGAGGGACACAGGGGGACTCTAGGGACCCGCCAACGCAGCTGCCTGGTCCAGCAAGCTCTCTGCCTGGTCAATCCACCGCTTTGCCTGCTGCTCGTTGATCGCTACCTGTCTAAACTCCGCGCCGTCGAGAGCATGTCGGATGAGGTGCACGAGATCGTCCCGTTGCGCGGTGAGCGATTCGATCGCACTATCCATATTGGCATAGAAGCTGTCGTCAGTACTCGACCCGCTGGTCAGCGCGCGGGTTGAGGCTTGCAAGGTGTCCATACCGAACCGGCCGAACGGGGCGTTAAGTTGCTTATAGATCGTCCCGAGGCGCAGTAGCGTCCCATGGTGGGAGCGCAGCGTCTGCGGTATAGCCGATGCGAACAGGGTCTCCACGAGGACGCGCCCGTCGGTCTCATAATCATCGACAAGGCCGAGCAGCGTCAGCATCGTCGGGCGCACGTCGGTGTGATCGGCCCAGATGTCCTCTTCACCCCTGCCACGGACGCCGGGCCCCACGAAGCCAACCCAGACGTTGGCGATTTCATCCTGGATGCTGCCGTGGCCCCATGCGAAGTGGTAGTCGATGCACGGGTTGCTGCCGCACGACGGTCCAGTGCTTGCGGCGGTGATGAAGTAGTCCGGGTTGCCGAAAGCAGTGAAGCTCGGCGTCCGCGCCGGATCGGCGTTCACCATGTGCAGCGTCTTCTCCTCAACCTGGTCGGCCAGGCGGACGAAGACCGGCGCCGGGCTGGAACTCACATAGGGGTCGATCGCGTTCACCCCCGCAACGTCCCGCTCCATCTTGCGCAGCGTCGGGTTTGTGCGATCGGGCTGGCCGCTGACCCAGAAGGCCGGCGCCGCGTCATTGTGCACGACGAACGACGGCGTGCTCGCAGGGAGCTTCAGCTTAATGTTGAGGTTCACCTCGCCGATCTGGTTCGCCGGACAAGCGGGCGTAGTCGTCCACGAACAGTTTGTGTGCGAATACGCAAGCGTGCCGTCGGGCTGCGGCGTGCCGATGCCGCCGACGAAGTGGTCACCCTCATCCTCAGTGAAGACGAACAGCGTGTTGCTCTGGTCGATGCCGTCCGTCTTCAAGCGCTCGAAGAAGGCCGCGAAGGCATCGTCGTAGGCCTTCAGCTGAGCTTGGTAGTCCGCCTCGCCCGGCCCTGACGAACGCGGGAAGTTGGGGTTGAACGGAGCGGGGAACGAGGACGTGTGGTTGTCGTGCGCGTCAGAGATATAGCCCCAGGTGATGGGAATGCCGGCCTCCTGCATCTGCGCCAGGTAGGCGAGCGTATTCTTCGCGGAGGCACCGTCGAATCCCGGGAAACCGCACTGGCCGAACGGGTCGGTGATCGGCTGGCCCTCCGTGTTGTTCACGCAGGGGTTGCCGTCGGTGATCGCCGGGTTCACGTACTTTGCCCCGAAGAGGCCCAGGTAGTTAAGGTAGCCGCCCGGCTCGTCGGGCAGCTTGTCCGCCCTCGAGTTCGCCAGGTTGGTCGCGCTGGACGTGCAAATGCCGCCGCCCTGGGCGCAATGGACGGCGACCCCTACGAAGTCGGTCAGGGCCTTGGCGCGAGCGGCTGTTCCGGCCGGTGCGGCGTTCGAGGCGACGGCCTCGTTCCACTCCGGCGAGCCGGCGCCGAACACCTCGGTCATATCGCCGAACGCACCCGCGCCCGTGTTCTCAAGCTCGATGTTCGCCAGCGAGACAGCACCAAAGTCGCAGCCCGCCCGCGTGAACGGGACCCACGGCGCCGGGGTTGTCTTCTGCCCGTCCGTGACCATGTTAGGCAATGGGTCGCGCACGCCCGTGGCGTCGTCGACCAAGTCAGTCCAGTACTTGAACGAGGTTGAAAATGCCGGAATCTTACTGGGCGGGAAGTAAAAGTATGAGTTAGAGACTGCCTGTCCCTGCCGATCAGGATATAGGCCCGTCATAGCGGAGAGGATCCCCGCCGCCGTGTGGGAGATCAGAATGGTGTGATCGTTAGTCAGCAGCGTGCCGTTGTCACGGACGAAGTCCAGCAGGTGCGGCATCTGCTCGAGATCCGACGGCACGTTGGGGTTGTCTCGCCGGAAGTGTACGTTGTCGAACTGAATATAGATCACGTGCTGGATCTGGTCGCGCGCCGAGCCCAACTGGCACCCTGGCGTGCCCGTTGCCTTGGCGACGCGCGGGATACTAACGGGAGCCGCGGTCAGTGCCAGCCCGATCACGAGTATGGAGGCGAGCGCAGGCGTACCTTTCATCATCCTTCCTCCTTCGAAACGCCAGCCATCATCGGGGGGATGACTGCGGTCTTCTCGGCAGAGTTTGGGGTTCCTTCAGATCACCTGCAAAGTGGAAAGCTACGGATGATTCTGCAAACACGCGAAGAGATGGGGCGTGGCGGCACCGACTCGGAGCACTCATCTCAGCGGTTTGGCATCAAACGAAGTAACAACTTAGAAGCCGTTTTTTTTAACTCAGAGCACATGGCAGCATAACTTACAGCGAACTTGAAAACCTGCTGGGCCGCGAGGCCTGTGTGGGTTCGAATCGGACCCCTCCGCCAGACATGGTGGGAGGCCCCGCGAGGGGCCTAATCCTTTTCTCCCTCTCGCCCAGGAGAAGGCGCAGGGTGGGGGGATATGCGGCAACGTTCCAACGTAGTAATTGGGGGCGGCGAACGACCCTTGGGAGTTCAAAATCCCACTCCCTCCGCCATCTGAAGTAGCAGCAGTGTCAGTCAAGGAAGCTCGACCAAGACCTCATTCCGCACCACATGTACTGGAAAGGTCGCCACCGGTCGACGCGCGGGAGGCCCAACCACTTCGCCGGTTGTGATATTGAAAATACTGCCGTGCCAGGGGCACGTGACCTGGTTCGTCTCGACGGCCCCCTCGCCAAGGGGTCCCCCCATGTGGGTGCAACGATTGTCCAGCGCGTAGAACGTTCCGCCAAGGTTAAAGAGCGCCAGCGTTTTGCCCCCCGCCTGCACGACCTTACCCGTGCCCACCGGCACGTCACTGACTTCGGCCACCTTCACCGTAGCCATCGTTCTCCTCCCTTCGTGCTTAATAGCTCGGCCGTTAGCGTGCCCTTCTCTTCCCCTCCAGAACCTCCTTGATCACGACGGCCTGGTTATGGACCGGTTCACGCGCCCCGAACACGAGGGTGAGCTTCCCGTCGCGCGCATGCGCGTCGAGTTCATCGAATAGGGGACGTTTCGCGTTCAAGTCCTTGCGGTACCGCGCTCGGAACTCCTCCCAGTTCGCCGGATCATGGCCAAACCACTTGCGAAGTGCCGTGCTCGGCCCGAGATCGCGGAGCCAAGCATCGATTTTCATCTTTTGTCCGGTCATTCCACGCGGCCAAACACGGTCTACCAGAACGCGGGCGCCGTCACATGGGGACGGGGGATCATATGCTCGCCGCTGCCTGCATACCTCCTTCGGCTTCCCCTAGTTGGAGTCGTAGCTCTCGCCGGCATGCACGTCCTCCTCAGACCGACTCTTGTACCAGGCATTGTAGCCAAATTGCTTCTACCAAGCACGGCTTGGCGTGTCTTTGCGATGGAGCATCAGCATCATCAACAAACGGCTGTTTTCGTGGCGATGTCAAAATACCATCCTGGAGAGGGATCAGAAATGGCGACCTTAACCCTTACACCCTCAAACATGGCTTAGATCGAAAGCGATCGACGAAGCCAGATCTCTTTGCCGCTTTGCTTGGGTCACCGGGAGCGGAATTCATTCGCGGGCTTTGCAAACCTCTTCGCAAACGAACTGGTAGACAATCAGGGGAACTGGGACGAACTAGTCGAAGAGTGAAAGGGTAGAACCCTTACTGCGAAGCACTGTCTCGCACTCTAGGTACCTGAGTGAATTCGTCGCCGCCGCACTTGAAAGCCGCGAGGCCTTTGTGGGTTCGAATCCCACCCCCTCCGCCAGACGGCACGCCCCTGACTCTCCCGTCGGCCATCCCCCTGAGAAGTAACGGCTGCGTCGTCGGGTCACAGGGCCTAACACAGGAGGTAGCCGCCTCGGGGTAGAGAAACCCCGCCACTAGCCGCACCGGGAGGCGGCAGAGATGGCCAAGAAAAAGAAGAAGAAGATGAAGATGTAGCTCTCATCTGGCAGGAGCAGGGTTGTGGATGGTGTAGGTGCATTGAAAAATCGGAAACGGGGAACTGCAGACGCGGCTCCCCGTTTCGGGTTTCTGGGGTCGCGCTGGTATTCCCCAAGTTGAGGTTTCCGGCGAGACCTCCGCGTTCATCTCCCATTCACACTGCACTCGCTCGCGGCGCATCTACGTGACGCACAGCACTTACAATCAACTCTAGTCTGTATCATGAAGGTGTCTGACGTGATCCGCGCTGTCCTCTTCGATCTGGATGGAACACTTCTGCATGTGGATACGCGCGAGTTCATCGAGGCCTACATCCGACTGTTGGCCACGTGGTTTTCTCGCCGAGTGGAGCCAGGGCAGTTCGTGCGCCACCTGAGAGAAGCCACGCAGGCCATGATCAACAACCGCGATCCGTCTCGAACGAACCGCGAGGTATTCGCGCAGACATTTTATGGACCCCTCGGTCTCACCGAGGCCTCGGCGGCCGATCACCTCGCCGAATTCTATGCACGCGAATACCCGACACTACAGGCTCTGACCCGCTCCGATCCGACAGCCCGGCGCGCCGTGGTGGCGACACTGAACAGCGGCCTGCAAGCGGTCCTCGCCACCAACCCCATCTTCCCAGAGACGGCGATCCGTCAGCGCATGGCGTGGGCGGGCGTCGCCGACCTCCCCTTTGCGCGGGTGACACATTACGAGAATTCTCACTTTTGCAAACCGCATCTGGAATACTTCCTGGAGGTGTGCAGCGCGATCGACCGGAGGCCAGCGGAGTGCTTGATGGTAGGCAACGACACCGATGAAGACGTCGCGGTGCGGAGTGTCGGCATGCAGTCGTACCTCGTCACCGATCATTTGATCAACCCGCGATGGCAGCCGGTGCGCGCTGATTACGTGGGGACGCTGGCCGAGGCGGCATCATTCCTGGAAGCCGCCGACTTCGCCGCGCCTCGCAGTCAACGCTAACAGCCCCCTGGCGTGGAGAGGCTCGCTCCTCTATGCGACCTGTGTGAGGTCCCGGCTATAATGGGGACATCTCCCGACACACGTGGGTCTCTTTTCCGGAGGTCGCAGATGGTGCTCCCTGAGTTTCGCAACGAACCGTTCACGGAGTTCAGCAGCGAGACGAACCGCACGGCGATGCAACAGGCCTTGCGCACAGTAGCTGCGCAACTGGGTAAGGAGTTTCCGCTGGTCATCGCCGGTCAGCGTGTGACAACGAAGGACAAGTTCTCCTCCTATAACCCCTCTCACAAAGACCAGGTCGTCGCCGTCTGCCAGAAGGCTTCAATCGAACACGTACACGCCGCAGTCGCCGCTGGCGAGAAGGCATTTGCCTCCTGGTCACGCGTCCCGGCGGAAGAACGCGCCGCGACGATGCTGCGCGCGGCCGACTGGCTGCGTAAACGCAAGTATGTCGCCGAGGCGTGGCAAGTCTACGAAGTCGGGAAGAATTGGGCGGAAGCCGACGGCGACGTAGCCGAGACGATTGATCACCTCGAATTCTTCGCGCGCGAGGCACTCCGGTACGCGGCGGGCCAGCGCCTCGCCCCCCATCCGCAGGAGTTCAGCGAGTATATGTATCTGCCGCTCGGCGTGGTCGCGGTCATCCCGCCCTGGAACTTCCCCTTGGCCATCCCCGTAGGGATGGCTGCAGCTGCCATCGTCACCGGTAATACCGTCGTCTTGAAACCCAGTTCCGACTCACCCGCCAACGTCTACTTGTTCTGGGAGGCGCTGGAGGCTGCCGGGTTGCCGCCGGGCGTTCTCAACATCCTGACCGGATCGGGCTCCACAGTCGGCGATCCCCTGGTGACGCACCCGCGCGTGCGGATGGTGGCGTTCACGGGCAGCAGGGATGTCGGCGTCCGCTTGTATGAGCAGACCGCGAAGGTTCAGGCCGGACAGATCTGGCTGAAGCGGTGCATTGCAGAAATGGGAGGAAAGAACGCGGTGATCATCGATGAGGAAGCCGACCTAGACGACGCGATCTCGGCGGCCGTCGTGTCGGGATACGGCTTCCAAGGACAGAAGTGCTCGGCTGGCTCCCGGCTGATTGCGACCGCCCCCGTGTACCAGCGCGTCGTGCAGGCCTTTGTGGAAAAAGTCCGCGCCTTAGAGCAGGGACCGGCTCCGGAAAACTATGCAGTCGGACCTGTCATCAACGAAGCTGCCAAGAAGAAAATTCTCGAGTACGTGCAGATCGGCAAGACCGAAGGCCGCCTCGCGGCCGGGGGCGAACCGGGCGACGGCACCGGCCACTACGTGCAGCCGACGGTGTTCACGGATGTGGCGCCCTCGGCGCGCATCGCGCAAGAAGAGATCTTCGGCCCGGTCGTGGCGGTCATCAAGGCCAAAGATTTCGACGACGCGCTTACCATCGCCAACGGCACGGAATACGGACTCACGGGATCCGTCTTCTCCCGCAACCCGGAGAAAATTGCACGCGCGCGGCGGGAGTTTTTCTGCGGGAATCTCTACATCAATCGGAAGTCGACCGGAGCGCTTGTGGGCGTGCACCCGTTTGGCGGGTTCAACATGAGCGGCACGGACGCCAAAGTCGGCGGGCCGGACTATCTGCTGTATTTCCTCCAGCCCAGGGTCGCGGCGATCAAGCACCGGTAGCCTGACGCAGCGTGTGGGCGAACCGGTTGCCGAGCGGTACCACCACGGCCCACGCAAGCAAGGCGCTTGCGGCCTGCCCTCGCACGAGGACCGGGACCACGGCCTGATACGGCACGGCAAAGAGCACGGCCAGCCAGAGCGGGACCACGAGGGTCGGGACAATTAGAATCGCGAGCGGCGACACCCACGGGGTCACCCTGCTGCAGAGCCAGGACGTCAGCAACCCCACGAGCCCCCCCAGCACAATATCCAGAGGCCCCTGGGGCAGTCCGGCCAACGCGTTTCCGAGAGCCAACCCCGGAATGAGCCGCGGATTGAACGCCGCCAAGCTGTAGAGTGCCGTGGAGAGCCGGTAGTTCGCAAAGGCTGTCGCCGGCAAGACCAACGCCAGTGCGGCGTAGACTGCGGCGAGAATCGCATTGCTCGCCAGCCAGCGAGGGCTCACAGGCGACCTCCGGACGATGCCCTAAAGGTGCGGATGGCGTGCGCGGCAGACGGTGTGCAGTCCCCCACGGACCTTATAGTCCAAGGTGATTTCCATCCATTGGGGGTCTGCAACTTTGGCCAGATCGTCGAGGATGCGCACCACTGCGTGTTCTTGGAAGATCCCGACGTTGCGGTACGAGAATAAGTAGTACTTCAACGATTTCAACTCGAGAATCCGCTTCTGGGGGAGGTAGCGGATCTTTACGGTGCCGAAGTCGGGAAGCCCCGACCAGGGACAGACGGCGGTGAACTCGTCGGTGTCGATGTCGACGGAGATCTCCTTGCCGGGGTACTCGTAGGGGAACGTTTCCAGCGCCGCAGGATCGATCGCCTCGTAGCCCGCCACGTCGAATCGGCGGGATGGACCCGACGGCGTCTCGATCGTCTTGGCCATGAACATTTCCTCCGCGCCCCAGTATACCATCCGCTCTCAGACGACGATGGGACGGTTCACGCGCTGGGACCCGTTGACAGGAGGAAGCACTCGCGCATACGATGAATGCGTCCGGGGCATCGGAGGTGTTGGATGACGTACATCATCGCAGAACCGTGCATCACGGTGAAAGACCGCTCCTGCGTGGAAGTATGCCCGGTGGACTGCATCTACGAATACGTAGACGAAGTGGGTGCCTACGTGGTCCCCGATCCTTCCACAGGAGTCGGGCCCGACAAACCCGTCATCCCCCGCGGGGAAGCGACGCACGTGCCACCAGACACCGGGATCACCAAAGAGCAGCTCAAGGCCCAGTTGTTCATCCATCCGGAGGAGTGCATCGACTGCGGCGCGTGCGAATCCGTTTGCCCGGTCACGGCGATCTTCCCGGAAGCGAACGTGCCCGACAAGTGGCAAGATTTCACTAAACTGAACTACGCGGCATTTGGCGTGAAGAAGTAGCGCACTCACCGTCCCGCACACGCGAAGGCCGACCCGCAGAGCTGGTCGGCCTTCACCATCTCAACCGACGTCTGCCCCCTGCTCAGACCGGGCACCAAACATCTGTACGTGCGGCTGAAGCTCCTATGGTATTGGCACAGAGATTGCAGCACATTTCGGGTATGAAGTAGAAGGCACCCTGACCGTGGCACACGACGCAACATTCCACAAAGTTCGCTGGCACGTGCCCGCTTCCACCCTAGGGGTGACCCTCCCCTCGGGCTATCACCTCTTGGAAGCACCGCTGCAGATTTTCCTGTACCACGGGGATCAGGAGATTGCCATGTTCGCCACCGGCACCAACCCCAAGGAGATCCAGCGCCAAGCGGAAGCGCACGCCGCCACACACGGGACCCAGTCCGTTCAAACGGCATCTGACGAAGACAAGATCACGGGATTGCCCTGGTCCGCCTCCTTCCGCAGCGAGGCGGGACGGTTGGCCTCGACTGCAGATCTGCATATCATCGCGGTTCACTTAGGCGGATTGGACACCTTGATGGATGTGTATGGGTACAAAGCGGCACACTCCGTCCTCCGCCAGATTTCGCGTCGGCTGAAGAAGGTCATCGATACCCGTGATCGCCTCGCCCGCCATTGCGGCGACAAGCTGCTGATCTTTACAACCCGTCCCCTCGAGGACGTTCGAGAGTTGGTCGACGTGGTCCATCAGCAGGTAGCGGCCGTGGGTCTGGAAACTGATGGGGATCGGCTGCCCCACAGTCGACTCGGCATTGCGACGGTGGATCGCCTGGCCGAGTCCGACCCCACCGCGGTCCAAGCCCTCATTGACGCGGTCATCATTTCCGCAGAAATCGCCTCGACCGGCGGAGAGGCTCCTGCCGCACCCATCCGGATGGAACCCTCTGTCCCTCAGGCCGCTGTCCCGGCAACTGCGCAGGCCCACGTGCCCGTGACCGCGGAGCCACTTGAAGTCAGCGAGCCGGTTTCACCTCCCCCTCCTGCCCCCGAGCCCCCCGCGCTAGAGAGCGACGAGGCCCAACATGTGGGACCTGCGGTGGAGGAAACACCAGTTGAGCCCGTATATGAACTGCCTCCGGAGCCAGAGCCGATGCCCGCCTTTGAACCGGAGCCCGTAGCTCAGGAGGCGCCACCACAGATGCCCGCGGCATCCACCATGCCTGAACAGCCCGCTGCCCCGGCAGAGAAGACCGCTCTCCCTGTCGGCACGATGCCGGTACCGACACAAGATGGCACCGGCCGGATCCGGTTCAAGGGCGCGAGCCTCGACGTGTCCGGGCAGGTCGCCACGGCAACCGTCAAGCTGATACTCGGGGACCGCGAGGTGGTCGGCCGCGCTGTGGGCCGCAATGCGCAAGAGCGTCGTCTCTTCCTGGCCGCGGAAGCCGCGGCACGAGCCGTGACGGAGTTTCTGCCCCCGGGGTATGGCGTTGTCGTTCACGACATCCAGCCGGCTCCCCCCGATGTGGGCAAGGCTCTGTGGGCGGCGGTCCTGTTTTTGACCCCTACTGCCGAGGAGTCATTGCTCGGGATTGCACCGATCGAGGACATGGTGTTTGAAGCAGCGGGCAAAGCCGTGCTCAATGCGGTCAACCGCCGCGTGGGCTTGCTGTTGGGCACGGTTTCCTAGCTCCCGCATCTGTACTGTACATGTGCTGCGAGAGCGCCACCGCACAGAGAGCGCGTCCCGCAGAGCCGCGAAGAATGTTGCCCTTGAGGCAGGACCCCAGCCGACGTCTGCTGAAGAGGGGCCACGAGGCGAAGGAAGCTACAGGTCAACCGCAAGGGGGGAGAACGAGTGGCGCGAAAGAAAGCACGGGGGAAGGCTAAGAAGACAGCTCGCAAGACGACGAAGAAGGCGGCCCACAGCAGTAAGAAGCGCAAGGCCGCCCCTAAGCCTAAGCCCATGGAAATGCCTGGGCAGTCGCCGGTCCAGATGCCGTCACAACCGTGGACGCCTTCTGGCGAAAGCTGGATGCCCAATCAGTAGCTCGGGTACGATCCGTGTTCTTGCGTGAGGACCCCGCATGCGGGGTCCTCGCCTTTTGCAGGGGATAACCGGCAGGCCCATCGTTCGCGCACCACACAGGACGCCAAGATTATCAGGCAGGGGATGACGAGTACGCTGCGTCCAAGTCCGCTAGAACACTGAGGGGGGAAGCCTGTGAGAGCATTCATCTTAGGAGCAGTGGTCCTCGCATTGATAGCGTTCACCGCGGGGGCAGCAGTGGCGCAAGGCACGGATGGCGCCAAGAAGCAGTTGCAGACCGCATTCTTCCACGCGAACGAGCTCGCGCAGAAGGCCCCTACGATCGCAGGCGTGCTGCAGCACGTCCAGCACGTGGTCAACTGTCTGGAGGGCTCGGCCAGCAAGAACTTCAAACCAGCGGCGGGATATCCGTGCCAGGGACAAGGGAACGGTATAATTCCTGACCTGCAAGCGACGGCCAATGCCGGGGACCCAGCGGCGGTGCGCGCGCTCCGATTTGCGAACGTCGCGGACAAACTCGCTGTCAACGTCCTCGTGTTCACCGAGGTCGACGCCGCTCAACCGCAGATGAAAGTCGTCGCAAACAACTTGCAGCAGGCACTCAACGCGCTCAAGTAACCGCCTGCGCTACAGATCATGACAAAGGCGGGAGGACATCTCTCCCGCCTTTGTCATTTGCGTGCCGATCTCAGGTGGTAAGCACTCCGCTCAAACCAGAAAGGGAGGATCACGATGACGGACGACGGCGCCTTGCAACGCGCCTATCAGCACGCCCGAGCATTTCTCAACACCCTGTCGGATCGACCGGTCGGCCCGCCAGTGCCGGCACAGGCGCTGACATCTCTCACCGGGCCGCTTCCGGAGAATGGGACCGATCCTGCGGAGGTGATCGATGGGCTCGTCCGGGGAGCGGAGCCGGGCCTCGTCGCGAGCGCAGGGCCCCGGTACTTCGGGTTCGTGATCGGCGGCAGCCTGCCCGCAGCCCTCGCCGCGGACTGGCTGACATCCGCATGGGACCAGAACGCGGGGTTGTACGTAATCTCGCCTGCGGCCGCCGTGATCGAAGACGTCGCGGCCTCATGGGTACTGGATATTCTGGGCTTGCCCGCGACGAGCAGCGTGGGATTCGTGACCGGCGGGATGATGGCGAACTTCACCGCACTCGCATCCGCGCGCCATGAGGTGCTCGCGCGGGTAGGGTGGGATGTCGAAGAACGCGGGCTGATCGGTGCGCCCCCGGTTCGCGTGGTGATCGGCGAGGAGGCACACGTCACAGTCGCCCGATCCCTGGGCTTGCTGGGATTGGGCCGCGCGCGTGTGACGCGGGTGCCCGCCGACGAGCAGGGACGCATGCGCGCCGGACCTGTGCGCGAGGCGCTCGCCTCGCACGCAGGGCCGACGATCGTGTGCGCCCAGGCGGGGAACGTCAATACGGGCGCGTTCGACCCGTTTGATGAGATCGCCGACGCGGCGCGGGAGCACGGCGCGTGGCTGCACATCGACGGTGCGTTCGGGCTGTGGGCCGCCGCCAGCCCCGCCCTGCGGCCGCTGGTGTCTGGGGCGACCCGGGCCGACTCCTGGGCACTAGACGCCCACAAGTGGCTGAACGTCCCTTACGATAACGGGATCGCGGTGGTCGCCCACCCGCAACCTCACCGCGCCGCCATGTCGATGACGGCCGCCTATCTGATGCGAAGTTCGGGAGATGCGCGCGACCCGAGCGACTGGGTTCCAGAATCCTCACGGCGCGCCCGCGGCGTGACCGTCTATGCGGCCCTGCGCACGCTGGGCCGCCGTGGTGTAGCAGACCTCGTCGAACGCGACTGTGGTCTCGCTGTCCACATGGCCGACACTCTCCGGCAAACCTCCGGCATCGAAATCCTGAACGAAGTCGTCCTGAATCAAGTCCTGGTCCGATTCCACCCTCGCGGCGCAGGCGAGGCGGACGCGCTCACCCGTGCTGTGATCTCTCGAGTGCAACAGGAGGGGACGTGCTGGACCGGCGGGACCACGTGGCACGGACTCGCCGCGATGCGCATTTCCGTGTCCGGATGGTCGACGACACGCGAAGATATCGCCCGATCCGCTGCGGCGATCACTACAGCCTATGCGCGGGAACGAGAGCGCACGAGTGGCGGCTAACCGAAGAGGCTAGAGGCCTCTTGCGCGAAGGCGGTGACCAACCCCGCGACCTGCTCGTAGTCGGAGAGTTTCATGAGACTGACTGGGGAGTGGATGTACCGCACCGGAATAGACACCACCCCCGTTAATACTCCCGCGCGGCTGGTTTGGATCGCGCCCGCGTCGGTCCCTCCGAACAACGGGAGCTTCAGCTGATAGCGGATCTCGTGGCGCTGGGCCAAACCCTCCAGCGCCTGTACCATCTTGGGGCTAATGATGGCCGACTGGTCGGCGATCGTGATGGCTGCCCCCGCCCCCACCGCCGTAGCGCGCCGGGCGGGCGAAACACCAGGCAGATCCGCGGCCACGGTCCCCTCGACCGCTAAGGCCACCTGGGGGGCAATCTGAAACGCGGCTGTCCGCGCGCCGCGCAGCCCGGTTTCCTCGCTGACGGCGAAGTTGCATACAACCGTGGCCTCTGGAGGAGCCCCGGCCAGTCGCTGCAAGACCTCCACCAGCACCGCGCAGCCGGCCCGGTCATCAAACGCTTTGCCCAGCAGCCATCCGTCGCGCAGGACCTCAAACGGCTGGCTGACCACGACCGGATCCCCCACCCGTAGACCCGCCGCCTTCGCCTCTTCAGATGAGCGCAGGCCCACATCGATACACAGCGACTCCAAAGGAATGGGCTTTTCGCGTTCCTCGCTTTTCAGGACATGCGGGGGGAGGCTACCGATGACCCCACGGATCTTCGCTCCGGTGCGGGTGCGTACGGTCACAGTGTGCGCGGGCAGGATTCGCAGATCCCACCCACCCAGGGGAGTGAAGTGCAAGAAGCCGTGCTCATCGATGTGGTTGATGAGCAGGCCGATCTCATCCATGTGGGCGTCGAGCATCACGGTGAAATCCGTCTTCCCGTGTCGTGTCACTAAAAGATTCCCGAGCACGTCGGTGCGGATATCGTCAGCGTAGGGGGTCACGAGTACCTGGATGGCCTCCCGCGCCTCATCCTCGAATCCGGTCGCACCGAATGCGTCGGACAGCGTCTTGAGAGTAGCGATGGCATCCACGGGTCTCTCACCTCTAAGCGGATATGGTTGCTCACGTGTGAGCCAAGGATGGCGTAACGGATGTTTCTGCCACTAGAGAAGGGTCCCTGTTCAGGAAGCGCACGGGGCCCGAGGCTGTCGAAAGCTCTGCGATTCGCGGAGAGCCCAGTTGTCTTGATGGAAGGATGATCCGGGTGGCGAAGGCAGGACGGGCCGGGAGTGTGCTGCCCCTTATGTGGCGCTGGTGCTGACGGCGTTATCTTGCTTCACGTACATGGGCAGGGCGGCGTTGGCGTTGTGCAGGAAAACCTGGATTCGGTCCTTGGGGTTTAGGTACACTGCGACCTGCCAAGACACCAACACTGGCCCGGTCAGAGCTTGCGCAGTCACGTAGTACCAACGTCCCCCCGGCAAATTGGGGAAGACAAATTGGCCCTTCGCGTTGGTCTTTGTCTTCGCGTAGGAAAGTTTGGTCTGCATCTCGGGACTGGCGATCACGTATTCGACATACATATGTGCCAGCAGCGGATTATAGGTTCCGTCCTTCTCTGCGGCCTTCTTCTTGATGGTATCGAAATCAATCGGCTTCAGGAGCAGGTGGACGCTGGCGCCGGTGCAGGGAACGAGCTTCCCATCATCCGTGGCGATACCGAGTCGCCCCTCAATCTTCCCATTGAGGTCAGCGGCATTGGCGGCGACTTGGGCCTGGATCAGCTTGCGAAAAATCGGCTGCCCTCGATCCCGGAATGGAGCCCCTGATGGGGTGAGAGGCTCCTTCACCTCGTCGCTAGCGGAGCGATTCCAGACGAGGAGTACTCTGACTCCGTTATGCCCGACGACCAGCGGGTTTCAGACAATGCCTTGCGGGAAGATCGCGGGAAGATTGGCTGTCTGAGAGGTACACGTGACCGAACATGCAGGACTCGGGTATGGCCCGATTCAGAATCGAGGGTGGCTCAACCGCGCGCGTCATCACTCCGCGCTTACCGTGGCCCGCCGTGGTCTCTGTGGAAGGTTAGGGTTGTAGCCGCAGGACGAGGTCGAAGACGCCGGTTGTCTCTCTGGGCTTGAGATAGTACTGAGTCACCAGCACCTGATGGTGGGGAGCACTCACACGGATGTGAATGTGTGACCGTCCGCTGTATGGCGGCGGGAAGATGCTTGTGAATTGATACCGTCCCGCCGCATCAGCCACGACCGTGGCGCGATACGCATCATCGTAGCGCCCGGCAGGCCCCGCCAACCAGAACTCGATGCGAGCCTGAGCAATAGGGTCACAGTGCGCGGCGGATCGCACCGTGCCGGTCAGCACGTGCCCCGTGCCGACGGCAGTGTGCACTGGTGCGTTAGGTTTGTAAAACGGGCCTTGGATATCAGGCCGGGTGGGGACGCATGCCGCGACACCACCGGCAGTGATCGGGGGGTGCAGCCATCCCCACAACGCCACCAGCAGCAGGATCCACACCCCTGTCGCACCGAGTTTTCCCCACATACGTCTCCCTTTGGGCTCCCTCACTTTCCGGCCTCCTCCCTGCCCTGCAGACGGTGGACTCGGCGCATCATAGCGGCGTCGACGACGGCAGGCCACAGGGCGTTGACTGCGACCACAGGTCGGAAGATGCTGGGCATAATCCGCTCCGCGCGCGGCCGGTCGGCGAGTGCGACGATCTCCCGTGCCACCCGGTCGACGCGGAGCCGCAACCACGACGGGGTGGTCACCTTTGGATGCACACGGCGATGACGAGAGAATTCGGTGCCCGCCACCCCGCCAGGGTAGATCCCGCACACGGCAATGCCCTGAGGGCCCACTTCCCGGCGCAACGCCTCGGTAAACCCGTGCAGGCCAAACTTCGTGGCGTTATAGATCGTCGTCGTCGGAGCCCCCACGCGGCTGGCGATCGAGCCTACGTTGATGATGACTCCCCGTCCCGCCTGCAGCATCACCCGAATCACCGCCCGCGTAAGCAGAAGGGGAGCCAAGAGATTGGTCGCCACCTCCTGATAAATGGCCTCCTCGGATTGCTGGTCGAGCCAATCGTAGATGCCCACCCCCGCGTTGTTGACCAAGACGTCGATACGGCCGTAACGTGCGAGGGTCTGCTCGAGGAGGCGCTGACGATCGTCGGGGCGGGTGACGTCGGCGGTGATCGGAAGGCTGTCTGGCACCGACGCGGCGACGGCTTGCAGACGCTCCCGGCGCCGCGCGACCAGCACCACCGAGTCCCCGCGCACGCCAAACGCCCGGGCGGCGGCCTCGCCGATCCCGCTGCTGGCCCCGGTGATGATGACCACCCTGCCGGTCACGACGCGGCGGTCACGGCGGCGATCGACTCCCGGAGAATCTCGATAATGCGGTCGACTTGCTGTTCTGTGACGACCAGGGGAGGCGCGATGCAAATGGTGTCGCCAATGGGGTGCTCACCCGCCTGCCCGGTGCGCATCCGCGTAATCAAGCCGCGCCGGCGTGCCTCGCGGAGGACCTTGGCCCCCACACCCAGGGCCGGGGCTTTGGTCGTCTTGTCGGCCACGAGTTCCACCCCGCACATCAGTCCCAATCCGCGGACGTCGCCCACAGACGGCAGGCTGCGGAGCATCTGAGCTTTTTCCTGGAGACGCGCCCCGAGGATCGCAGCCCGCTCGACGAGCCGTTCGCGGTCAAAAACGTCCAGGTTCGCGAGGCCCACCGCGCAACAGGTCGGATGCCCGGAGTACGTCGCCGCGTGCATGAACCGTTCGGTCAGGGGAGCGCGTTCGATGGCCTCGTGGATCTGGCGGGACACCATCACCCCGCCGAGCGGCAGGTACGCGCTGGTCACTCCCTTGGCGAAACTGACGAGATCGGGCTGCACGCCCCAATGTTCGAGCGCAAACCACCGGCCGGTGCGGCCAAACCCGGTGATGACCTCATCGGCAATGAGCAGGACGTGGTAGCGGTCGCAGATCTCGCGCACGGCGGGGAAGTAGTCGGCGGTCGGCACAATGACGCCTCCCGCCCCGATGACCGGTTCGGCGAGAACGCCCGCGACGGTCTCCGGCCCTTCCTTCTTAATGGCCGCCTCGACCGCATCGGCCATTGACCCCGGATACCGGTAAGGATACGACGGCAGCACGTGCACGAATCCAGGCACCGTGGGTTGGAACATCGCGTGGAAGGCCGGCATCCCGGTCGCGCTCATCGCCGCCAAGGTCAAGCCGTGGTACCCATGGATGCGCGAAATAATCTTGGTTTTCGTCGGGTGGCCCTGTCGCCGCCAGAAGTACCGGGCGAGTTTGAAGGCCGTTTCGTTCGACTCCGCGCCGCTGGTGGTGAAGTACACGCCGGAGAGGTTGGGGTAGGCCCGCGTGAGCAATCGCTCCGCCAAGCGCACGGCCGGTTCGTTAGTGTATCCGACGTACGCGGAAGCATACGCCAGCTTGCGCATCTGCGCGGCAGCGGCGTCTGCCAGTTCGGTCCGGCCGTGGCCCACGTTCACGTTCCACAGAGAGGCCAGTCCATCGAGGTACTCGCGGCCGTCGGCGTCCCGCAGCACGGCTCCGCGTCCTTCGACGAAGACCACCGGCGCCTGGTGGTCTGCGGGATGTTGCAGCGGATGGACTAGCGCGGACAAGTCCGTCGCGATAAGGGTGCGGGATTCCATAAGCCAACTCCTTGGAGAAGGTCGAATGTGCCGAACACCCTTTACACGCGCCGGGGAGAAAGCCCTGCGCACAGGATGCGAGACGCGGTTGCCTGGGTCTAGATCACGACGGGGCGACGCGGACGTCGGAGGGCAGCGGGAGAAAACTACTCACCGGGACAACGGGTGCGGCGCCTTCTTGGACGATGGACCGGCACGGTCCCAACCCGGTGGCAATCGGCAGGGCTATGCTGTAATCTTCGTGCGCGTTCGACGCGATGAAGATGCCTACTACATACCCCCTGGCATCGAGGACGGGCGACCCGCTCGCCCCCTGGTGGAGCGCCGGCTTGAAGACGACCATGGGCGTGGTGACGCGGCGCTCACTGAGGATGGCGCTCTTGATCATGTTCGTCACTCGTCCACTGACCACAGTCCACCGCCGGTCCGGATACCCGCCCACGCGGACAGTTTCGCCGACCTTCAACGTGCGGAAGGAAATGCGATAACGCGGCGTCCCGGGAGGCAGCCTCGCCGTGATGACGGCGGTGTCGCGGTCAGGTGCGCGGCACCGCACACCGCCGATCACTTTCGCGTTGGGCAACACAACCTCCACGGTGCCCGCCACGGCGTGCCGCGCGGTGAGAATCGTTTCGGCACCGACGACGACGCCCGTGCCGTAGCGAATCTCCGTCTGTTCCCGCGTCACCAACTGCGGAATGGCGCGCCGATCGGGCACCAAGAGAATCGGCCCGGCGGCAAACGCGGCTCCGCTGAGCAGCAACGTGACCAGCGCAACAGCCAGAAGAATCCGGATACGGGCGCACAGCGCTTGAAAAGTGTCCATCTCCTCTACCATACCCCACCGGCAGGCCCGACAGGCACCGCCCAGCGGGTGGGCTCAAGGGGCGGGCGTCCCAGAGAGGGGAGTCGTCAGTCGTTCGCGTATAACGGTTGCCGCAATGACTGCAGGTTCCTCGTGCAAACGCTGAAGCCCGCGCGGCCGGCCCCTCGTCCCCAGACGGAGGTGCGCGATACCGTCGCCCACATCCTCGACGACGTGCGAACTCGCGGCGAGGCCGCCGTCCTGGACTACACACAACGCTTTGATGGGGTGAGACGGCAGACGCTTACGATCCGTCGAGCGGATGCCGACCAGGCCCTGGCCTCTCTTCCTGGTCCCACACGCGAAGCACTGCAGTGGGCGAAAGACCGCATCGGTGCATTCGCGCGGGCGCAGCGCCAGACCATTGCCGAGATGGGGATCGAGTTGACCCCTGGAGTGCATGTGGGTCACCGCCTTCTGCCGGTGCAGGCGGCGGGATGCTACATTCCAGGCGGACGGCACCCGCTGCCGTCTACTGCCCTAATGACGATCCTGCCCGCCAAAGAAGCCGGGGTCCCGCGCGTGGCCGCGTGCGCCCCCCCTGGTCCCGACGGCTCCATTCACGCGGTCACACTGGCGGCGATCGCGCTGGCCGGCGCCGATGAGATCTACTGCATGGGCGGGGCCCAGGCGATCGCGGCGCTGGCATTTGGGACCACCTCGGTGCGTCCGGTCGACCTGATCGTCGGCCCCGGGAATGCCTACGTGGCGGAGGCTAAACGACAGGTCTATGGACAGGTCGGGATCGACCTGCTGGCCGGCCCCACCGAACTGTGCATCGTCGCCGACGGGTCAGCCGACCCTGAACTGGCCGCCGCTGATCTGTTGGCGCAGTTGGAGCATGACGCGCGGGCTCGCGCGATTTTGGTCTCCACAGACGCACGCGTCGCGCGCGTAGCCCTCGAGCATGTCGAATCGGCATTGGCCCGCGAGACCAACCCGAGCGCAGCGCGGACATCCTGGGACGAGAATGGCGAGGTGGTCATCGCCAGTGGAGTGGAGGAGGCGTGTGCAAAGGTCAACGCCCTCGCCCCCGAACACGTGGAACTGATGGTTGCCGACCCGGACGCGGTGGCCTCGCGTTTAACGGCGTATGGCGCACTGTTTATCGGCGCCGCGTCCAGCGTCGTGTTCGGGGACTACGCGGCAGGCCCCAACCACGTCCTGCCCACCGGCGGCACCGCCCGGTTTACCGGAGGCCTCTGGGTGGGGACATTCTTACGGGTCGTTTCCTCCACGCGATTAAGCGCAGAGGGCGCGGCATCTCTCGCGCCATTTGCGACGCGCCTCGCCGAGTTGGAGGGCCTGCCCTCGCACGCCAGCTCCGCCCGACGGCGGATCAAGCCGCGCTAACCTCCTAAGACACCCATCTGCGACCTCACCTGTACCGTGGGCTTATTCCGCCGCTCCGGCCCACGGGTCACCAGCGCATGCATACGCACTGGGGAAGGCTTCTCCCCTCACTCCGGCGAACGGCCATGCGTAACCCCATGACCACGGATCATCTAGCGACAAATCCGATCACGCGCCGCGTGAATGAGTTCGCGACTCGCGTGCACCGGGTGCAGGAGCGCCAGTTGTACCTGTACTTGGAGCCGGTCGAAGCGCTGCGGGGCCCGCGCGTCACGATCGAGGGACGGTCCGTGTTGTTGGGAGCCTCGTACTCGTACCTGGGATTGCTCGGTCATCCCGAGATCGAAGCCGCCGCGAATGCAGCGGTGGCGCAGTACGGAACCGGGACTCATGGCGTCCGCTTGCTCGCGGGCAACACCGACCTGCATGACCGGCTGGAACGGCGGATCGCGACATTCGTCGGCGCAGACACGGCGGTCGTATACAGCAGCGGGTACGTGGCCAACGTGGCCGCCATCACCACGCTCGTGGGCCGCGGCGACGTGGTCGTCTGCGACAAACTGGACCACGCGAGTATCATCGATGGGTGCCTGCTGTCCGGCGCACGACTCGTGCGCGTCCCGCACAACAACATCGCGGCGGTAGACCACGCGCTGGCCGAGGCCCCGGCTGGGGCGGGCACGCTCGTGGTCGCCGATGCTGTCTTCAGTATGGATGGGGACGTCATCGACCTACCCGCTCTGGTCGATGTCTGCCGGCGCCGCCAAGCCTGGTTGATGGTGGATGAATCCCACTCCTTGGGGGTGTTAGGCAGTGACGGGCGGGGGATCGAGAGCCACTTTGGGCTCCGGGGGACGATCGACATCAAGATGAGCTCCCTGTCCAAAAGCATCCCCTCCGTGGGGGGATATATTGCCGGCAGGGCCGAGCTCAGTGCGTTGCTCAAGCACACCTCCCGGGCCTTTGTTTTTTCTGCCGCCCTGCCGCCTGGGAGCGCGGCGGCCTGCCTCGCCGCCTTCGACCTGCTCGAGCGCGAGCCTCAGCGTGTGGAGCGTCTCCGGCAGAACTATCTGTCATTGCGTAGCGGCTTGCGTGCCGGAGGCCTCGAGGTGCGCGATGATCCCACGGCCATTGTGCCCGTGATCACCGGCAACGATGACGCCGCTCTCACCATGGCTCGCCGGCTGTTTGACCGCGGCGTCTTCATCCCGCCGATCGTGTCTCCGGCCGTCCCCCCGCACACCAGCCGCTTGCGTGTCACGGTCACTGCCGCGCACTCCGCAGCGGACGTGGACGAAATCATCAAAACGGTCATCGCCACCTGGCACGAAGTCGCGCCTGTATTCGCGCACACGGAGATCGCGCGCTGAACCAGATCTGCTACGGATACTCAAGTGGGGCGGACATCCGGGTTGTAGGGTGCGTAGAAGACGCGGGGAAAAAGCCATCCACACTGGGCGACATTGAGGGGGCGTCAAGATGAGGACATGGATTTCTAGTGCAACCGTGATGCTGATCTTGCTGGCCCTTATTGTTCCTCCTGCAAGCGTCGGGCAAACCGCATGTCAATTGAATGTCCCCACGCTCAAATTAGGTGTGCAGGGAATTGCGTCAGGGGCGCATGCCGACTACGGGCGCCAAATCAACATGGGGGCGACTCTGGCGATCGAGGAGATCAATGCCGCGGGTGGCATTCTCGGCTGCAAACTGGAGATGCGCTTCATGGATGATGAGAACAAACCCGCCACCGGAGTGAAGAACGCTCGATTCCTCGTGAACGAGTGGGGCGCCCACTTCCTATACGGGACGGACAGCAGCGGCATCGCCATGGCCTTGGGGCCGGTGCTCCAAGAATTGAAGCGCATCCAGTTCTTCACCCATGCGGCCACGCACCGGCTCACCGAGGAGCTGGTCTATGACAAGAAGATCAAGGAGATCGTCCGCGTCAGCGCGCCCGTCTACCAGGATGCCATCGCCGCGTGGGTCTTCAAAGATAACCCGGAGATCAAACGCTGGGCGACCATCGGGGCGGATTACGAGTACGGCTACGCCACCTGGGCCATCTTCAAGGACGTCATGAAGAAATCCCGGCCCGACGCCGAGTTCGTGGGAGCGGCCTGGGCACCGTTCTTGACCCTCGACTTCTCCAGCCAGATCGCCGCCGTGATGGCGACGAACCCGGATGCCATCATCGCCACCCCGTGGGCCGGTGAAGCTGTGACGCTCCTTCGTCAGGCCCTGCTCATGGGCGTCTTCGACAAAGTCCAGGCATGGTTCCAGGCGATGGGCGGGTCGGTGGACGTTCTGGAGGGGATTTCCCGTGAGGTGCAGGACAACCGATTCAAGGGCAAGCTCTGGGCGACGGCCCGGTATATCCACAACTGGCCCAACACCCAGATAAACCGATCTTTTGTGGAGCGATTCCAGAAGCGGTGGTCGCGGCTTCCCAACTACTCGGCGGAAACGACCTACTCAGCCATCTACATCACCAAGCTGGCCCTCGAGAAGGCGAAGAGCTTGGAGACCGACAGCGTCTTGGCCGCGTTGAACGGGATGCGCATCCCCACGCCTGCCGGTCTGCGCGTGTACCGGTCCGAGGATCACCAGTTCGTCTACAACGTCCCGGCCGGAAGAGTCGTGTGGGATGCCAAGTACCCGATTCCTGTACTCGGCGATCTAGTCGTAATCCCGGCGAACGAGTACTGGCGCTCGCCGCCCTTCACGGCCGTGCCTGTCGGAAAGTAACCAGAGTCGGGTCGGCACCCTCGGCGGTCGAGAGGACGACCACACAGACATCGCCGTCCTTCCATGGACACCATCGGGTATCAGGGCCTCATCGGCGTCTCTCTGGCCATGTACCTGTGGCTCATCTCTGCGGGCCTGACCATCATCTTCGGGGTTCTCGGGGTCATCAACTTTGCGCACGGGAGCCTGTTTATGGTGGGAGCCTATATGGCGTACACCTTCTATGGGCTCCTAGGACTCCCGTTCGGATTGTCCGTGCTGCTTAGCCTGGCGGTTGCGGCGGTGTTGGGTCTGATCATGGAGCGGGGATTCCTCAGGCACCTCTATCATTTGGATCACGCCTACCAGCTTCTGCTCACCTTTGGCTTCGTGTTGGTCTTGGATGATGCGGTCAAGATCATCTGGGGTGGTGTCTTTAAGATCCCCCCCATTCCGCGCTTCCTCGACGGCGCGTGGCCGGTCTTTGGACGACCATTTCCGGTCTATAACACGTTCCTGATCGCCGTCGGCATCCTGGTCGGCATCGGGCTCTGGGCGCTATTCGAGAAAACCTGGTGGGGCCGGGTGGTGCGGGCGACGGCATCCGATCGCGAGATGGCGAATGCCATCGGCGTCAATGTACCCTGGGTGTTCTCGACCGTGTTTGCTGTGGGCGCGATGCTGGCGGCGCTGGGCGGCGCGCTGGGGACCCCGATTCGGGTGGCAGCCCCGGGGATCGGGGCGGCCATGATCATTCAAGCGTTCATCATCACGGTCATCGGCGGCTTGGGCAGCTTGAAGGGAGCGTTCACGGGGTCACTGGTCGTCGGCATTCTCTCGGCCTATGGCACGCTGTTCTTTCCCGTCTTCGAGCTGTTTTTCAGTTTTGTGATCATGACGGTGGTCCTACTTGTGCGACCCCAGGGCCTGTTTGTCCATTCGAACTAACCCGACGCGACTATGACGCACGCGCGTCACGCCCACCTCATGTCGGGGCCGCTGACCGCCGCGTTGGTCGCTGCCCTCATCGCGCTGCCGCTTGTGGCGGGCAACTATCTCACGTATCTGACCATCCAGATCTTGATCCTGTCTCTGTTCGCTTTGGGCTTCAATCTGCTCTTCGGCTACACGGGCCTGCTTTCGTTTGGGCAGGCCGGATTCTATGCCGTGGGCGCGTACGTGTGCGCCAAAATCCTGCTGGTACACCCCTCCCTCCTGCTGGGCGTCGGCGGCGGCACCGTGGCCGCAGCGGTGGTGGCGGTCCTCTTGGGTGTGCTCTCTGTGCGGCACACCCGCATCTACTTCTCGATGCTGACTTTGGCCTTTGGAATGATGATCTATTCCGTGGCCTGGAAGTGGCGCGACGTCACGGGAGGCGACGACGGACTGGTGGGCATCCCGCGGGCACCGCTGAAGATGCTCGGCACCGTCTCCATCAGCCTTTCCACCATCGAGCACTACTACTACTTTGTGCTGGCGGTGGCAGTGCTGGGGACTTTTTTCATGTACCGCCTTGCGCACTCTCCCTTTGGGCTGAGCCTGCAGGCCATCCGCGATGGAGAGACCCGGGCACCGTTTGTGGGCATGTCGGTCATAGCCCACCGACTGCTGGCCTTCACTATCGCGGGGCTCTACGCGGGGTTGGCGGGCGCGTTGTTGCCGCCGCTTGAAAACACGGTCACCCCAGTGATCGCTCACTGGTCCTCCTCGGCCGATCCCATCTTGGCCACGTTGTTGGGCGGCATCTATGTCTTCTCTGGTCCCATCGTGGGCAGCGCGCTGTTCATCGTCGTCAAGGACCTCATTGTCCGGGTGACGGTGAACTGGTCGATCGTCTTGGGGACCGTCGTCATCATCCTGGTCATGGGTTTCCGCGGCGGCGTCGCGGGCATCGTGGCCGGGATGGTCGCCCGCCCTCGAACGGCACCTGCCCCGGCGGTCGCCAGCAAGTGACCTCCTGTGGTTGAGCTCCTGCGGGTGGAGAAGTTGCGGAAGTCCTTCCGGGATCTGGCCGCGGTGGACGCTATCGATCTGCAGTTGGCGGATGGCGTACTCGTCGCCCTTATCGGGCCCAACGGGGCCGGGAAAACCACGCTCATCAACCTGCTTAGTGGGGCGGTGGCGCCTGATGCCGGTCGGGTCATCTTCCGCGGCGAGGACATCACCCGCCTCCCCAGCCACCTGCGCGTCCGCCGGGGCGTGACCAGAACGTATCAGGTCATGAACATCTTCCCCCGCCTCACCGTCCACGAGAATGTGCTCTTGCCAGTGCTCGCGCGACAGCGCAGGCTGTTTCGCTTCTTCTCTCCGACACATACCTACGCAGCGGCGGTGGAGGAAGCGGACCATCTGCTGCAGGAAGTCGGCCTGGCAGACCAGCGCGACCAGGCGGCGGGTGAGCTCCCACATGGCGACCAGCGGCGCCTGGAACTAGGCATCGCCGTGGCCGTCCAGCCTGTGCTGTGCTTACTGGACGAGCCGTCGGCAGGCATGAACCCCGTCGAGAGGGCGATCGTGCTGGAGTTAGTGAGGAAGCTGGCCCACGACCGCCGGACGACCTTCGTGATTGTGGAACACGACATGGATGTCGTGTTCTCGCTCGCCGAGCGGATCGTAGTGATGAACCGCGGCCGGATCCTTGCCGATGGGACTCCCACGGAGATCCGGGAGAACCGTGAAGTCCGGGAGACCTACCTGGGCGAGGAGTGGGCGGGATGATCCTCCAGGTCCACAACCTCGTCGCCGGCTACGGGGGGAGTGTCGTCGTGCACGGTCTTTCGATAGAGGTGGCCGACGGAGAAGTGGTCTCCCTCCTCGGCCGAAACGGCGCCGGTAAGACCACCACACTACGCAGCATCATCGGCCTGACTCCCCCTCGCGCCGGCAGCATCCGCTTCGGGGATCGTGAGCTTAGCGGACGGCAGCCCTTTGAGATCGCTCGGATCGGGATCGGTTACGTTCCAGACACACACAGGATTTTCCCCGATCTCACAGTGGAGGAAAATCTCACACTCGCGCAGCGCACCGCGGGGACGCGGATGGGGCCGTGGACCGCGGAGCGGATTTATCTCCTGTTTCCCGTCCTGCAGCCCCTCCGTCGGCTGCGCGGGAGTCAGCTCAGCGGCGGCCAGCAAAAGATGCTGGCTATCGGCCGAGCCCTGATGAAAAATCCGGCTCTGCTCTTGCTGGACGAACCCGCCGAGGGACTGGCGCCTCTCGTGGTACACCGGCTCGTGGAAGTGCTTCGAGAGATCCGACAGGCCGGCGTGACCATTCTGCTCGCCGATCAGAATCTGCACTTCTGCCGGAAGGTGGCCGACCGAGCGTACATCATGGAGAAGGGGCTGCTGCAATTTGCCGGCACCATGGACGCCGTCTGGAAGAATGACGATGTCGTCAGGCGATATCTGGCCGTGTAGATCTGCGCAGTATGCTGCATGACGGGGTGAGGTGATGGGAATGCGAACGCCTGAGCAGTATCTGGCCAGCCTCCGCGACGGACGGCGCGTGATCTACCGCGGGGAGGTCGTACCCGACGTGACAACCCACCCTCATTTCGGCCGCAGCGCCCGGCATCTCACCGTGGACTTCCGCTTGGCGGAGGACCCCGCGTACCGCCCCCTGGCGATCGTCGATGATCCCGACAGCCGCTTGCCGGTCAGCCGGTACTTCCACATCCCGCGCACGCCTGAGGATCTGCGCGATCGCAGCCGTCTGATCACAGAGACCACTCGGGCGGCGTGGTCGTTTGTGCCGCTGATCAAGGAGATCGGCACGGACGCGTTGTTCGCCCTGCTGATCGTCACCGCGGAGATGGATCGGCAGATCAAGACGGCGTTCCTCTCGCGAGTCCAGGCCTTCTACCGGCGGTGCCGCGACGGCGACCTCGCGATGGCCGTGGCCCAGACCGATGCCAAGGGGGACCGGAGCAAGCGGCCCAGCGAACAGCCTCATCCGGATCTCTACCTCCGAGTGGTGGAGCGCCGCCGAGACGGCATCGTCGTGCGGGGAGCGAAGGCCCACACCACGAACGCGATTTTTGGCAATGAAATTGTGGTGATCCCGACGCGAGCGATGACTGAGGCGGATGGGGATTATGCGGTCGCCTTTGCCGTGCCGGCTAATACCCCCGGCCTCACCATGGTCGGGAGCCCCCGAGGGTTCAGCGCCACCAGTGAGTTTGACAACCCGTTGAGCAGCCGGTACTCGCTGACCGAGTCGCTGACCATCTTCGACAATGTCTTCGTCCCTGCCGAGCGTGTCTTTATGGATGGTCAATGGCAGTTTGCGGGGGCAGTGGCCAGGACGTTTGTCGAGTTTCACCGGTTCACAGCCGCATCGTACAAACCGCCGCTACTAGAGCTGCTGCTCGGGGCGGCAGCACTCGCGGCCGACGCCAACGGGATCGCCGGCGCGGCGCATGTCAAGGACAAGCTCGCCCGGCTGGTCATGTATCTGCACACGGTGACCGGGCTGACATCTGCCGCCGCCGCGAGCCCCCGGCTGCGAGAGGGCATCGCGGTACCAGATGTCGTGCTCACGAACGTGGCGAAGTTCCAGTTCGCCCGCGGCTATCACGACGCGGTGCGCGACGTTCAGGACATCGCGGGCGGCCTTGTCGTAACCGGGCCCTCGGAGGAGGACTGGCGGGTCCCGAGTGTCCGGCACCTCATGGAGCCCTACCTGCAGGGCCGCGCGGGATGGGACGGCGAGCAGCGTCTGCGTCTGATGAACTTGATACGGGACTTATGCGCATCCGACCTGGGCGGTTATCTGGAGGTCCTCGCGATTCACGCTGAGGGGTCATTGGAGACCCAGAAGTTGACGGTGCTGATGGACTATGACGTGGGTCAGGTCGCAGCGTACGCGGCAAAGGCCGCGGGCCTGCCCGCACCGGCGGGCAAGAGCGCCGTGGCCCGTGGCTGAGGGATTCGATGCCTGAGACGCCGTCTGTTCAGGCACAGTTCGACCTCAAGGGCCGGGTGGCGATTGTCACCGGCGGGTCGCGAGGCCTGGGATTGGAGATCGCGAGGAGCCTGGGCGAGGTCGGAGCCAAAGTAGTGATCGCAGCCCGACGCGCGCAGTGGCTTCAGACGGCCGAACAGACGCTGCGCTCTGCGGGGATCGAGGTGCTGGCCAGACCCTGCAACGTTGTTGATCCCGCTGAGGTGGACGCGCTGACTCAGGCTGCGCTGGGGTGGGGAGGCCGCGTGGATATTCTCGTGACGAGTGCCGGCATCTCCTGGGGCGCACCCTCGCTGGAAATGCCGCCGGAGAAATTCCGAGAGGTTCTAGATGTAAACGTGACCGGTACCTTCCTGGTCGCCCAGGCGGCGGCGCGCGTGATGCGACCGGTCGGCTACGGAAAGATGGTTTTCTTGACGTCGGCGATCGCCTTCCAGGGGCAGCCCGCTGAGGTGCTGGACGCGGTGGGGTATGCCGCCAGCAAGGGCGCTGTCGTGAGCCTGGTCCGCGATCTCGCGGTGAAGTGGGGACCGTGGGGCATTCGTGTGAATGCGCTCGCGCCTGGTTATTTCTCAACCCGAATGTCCCAGGCCATCATCGCGCGCTCCGAGGCCGAGATCGTCAAGCGCACGCCGTTGGGCCGCGTCGGCCAGCCAGAAGACCTCAAGGGCGCAGCCCTGTTTCTGGCTGCGCCCGCCTCCGATTACATAACCGGGCAAGTGCTGGTGGTTGACGGGGGCATGACGGTCTAAGGCACCAGGAGGACCACCGGGTGACGAGGGACCAGTTTTGGGATCCTGAGGTGGAGAAACTGCCCCGGTCCCGCATCGAGGCCATCCAGGTCGAACGCCTGCGGTGGCAGCTGGAACGCTGCTTTACGGAGAGCCCGTTCTATCGCGAGCGGTTCGATCGGGCGGGGGTCCGGCCCTCTCACCTGCGTGGATTAACAGACCTCCAGCACTTCCCCATTGTGACCAAACAAGACCTTCGTGACGAACAGGCGACCCATCCCCCCTTCGGCCGCTACGTCCTGGCGTCCCGGTCGTCGTGGCGCGAGATCCATCCGTCTACCGGGACCACAGGTGTTCCGGTCAACACCCTCTGGTCGGCCAAAGATGTGGACGTGATCACGGACCACACGGCCCGGACTATGTGGAGTTTCGGCACGCGTCCAGAGGACACGGTGCAGAATGCGTTTGCCTACGGCCTGTGGGTGGCGGGTCTCGCGGTTCACTACGCCTGTGCCCGGCTGGGGTGTTTCGTCATTCCGATCGGCGCGGGGGCAACCTCTCGCCAGGTCGACTATTTCCTGACCCCCGGGTCCACAGTGCTGCTGGCCACGCCGTCTTTTGCCATCCACATCGCCGAGCACCTACGCGAACGCGGGATCAAACCTGAGGACATTCCGTTGCGCGTGGGCTGTTTCGGCGGGGAGCCCGGCGCAGAGGTACCGGCGACCCGCACTCGTATCGAGCGCGGCCTCGGGATCGACTGCTACGACTACTATGGGCTAGGCGAGATCGCCCCGACATTTGCGTCCGAGTGTACGGCGAAGGCCGGACTGCATCTGGCGGAGGATCACTACCTGGCCGAGGTTCTGGATCCTGACACGCGGGAGCCGCTGGGACCAGGCCGGACCGGGGTGCTGGTGCTCACGCACCTGACGCGGGAAGCCATGCCCATGATCCGGTACTGGACCAACGACTTTACACGGCTGGACCGGGAACCGTGTCGATGCGGTCGCACGCATGGCCGTCTGGCCGGGGGGATCTCAGGCCGGGCCGACGACCTGATCATCTATAAGGGCGCGAAGTTTTACCCCGTGCAGGTGGAAGGGGTCGTCCGGGCGTTTCCCGAACTCGCCGACGAGTTCCGAATCGAAATCAGCACCGATGAACGCAAGGGGACAGACCTCGTCACGGTTGTCGCGGAAACGGCCTCCGGAGAGAGTGCGGGGGTGCAGGAGCGCCTCCGCAGGGCACTGGCCCAGAGTTTGGGTGTCACCCCCGAGCTGCGGTTGGTTAGCGTCGGCACCTTAGAGCGCACGGTCTTCAAAGCTCGGCGGGTGGTGGACCTGCGCCGGTCGGCTAGCTGACCTGGCGCGCTCACAGCGTTCCATGACGGTCTCAACAGATGTGCGCGGTCCTCACGTGCCTCGGTGATGTCCCCGTCCCGGGGCCTCTGATGCCTCTAGACACATCTCTTCAGGCTAGCGCCCGTGGGGTTCGCCGCTTCCTGCTGGAGGCGGGAGACCTGGCCTCCGCACACCGCTATGAAGCGGGGGGGAAAGCAACACCAGATCAGGTCCGGCAGGAGATCCGCCGCCTGGAGGCCGTGCAACTGGACCCCGTAGCGGCCGTCGAACGCAATCAACACCTGGTGCTCGCCGCACGCATCCCGGGGTACACTCCCGCCCTGCTCGAAGGCTTGCTCGTAGGAGGCCAGATCTTCGAGTACTGGGGGCATGCGGCCTGCGTATTCCCCATCGAAGACTACCCCATCTTCGAAGGCAAGCGCTGCGCCCTGCGCAAACGCCTGGCCCCGCAACTCGCCCCGCTGCGCTCGGTGGCCAAGGCAGTCCTGGCCCGATTGGAACGCGAAGGGCCGTTGCCGGCGCGCGCGTTCACAGGCGCGCCCCGCATTCGGGGGTGGTGGGACACCGCGGGTCCCAAGACAAAAGCCTCGTCCCATGCGCTCACTCTGCTCTTGGGGACCGGGCAGGTCATGGTCGCCCGCCGGGACGGCGTCGAGCGGTACTTTGATCTGCCACAGCGGGTGGTTCCGCCTGAGGTGCTCCGCAACGCTGCGGGTATTGCCCCCCAAGACGCGAACGACGCCCTCCTCGCAAAGTACATGCGCGCCCTCCGCGTCATTGATTTGAGCGATGGCACATTCGGCTGGCGGCGCATTCCGGCGAAGCAGCGTCGGGCGATCGTAGCGCGGCTCATCCGCGCGGGCATCGTGGTCCCGCTCCAGATCGACCGCACGCGCCGACCGTACTTCCTGCTCGCCGAGGATGTCGACCGGCTGCGCCGTCAAGGCGACGTCGCGCGTGAAGAAGCCAACGATGATGGCCCGGTACGTTTCTTACCACCGCTCGATAACTTGCTGTGGCGGCGCGAGCGTCTTGCGGACGTGTTCGGCTTTACCTACAGGTGGGAGGTCTACGTTCCAGCCGCTAAACGCACGTACGGATATTACACCATGCCCATTCTGGCCGGCGATCGTCTGATCGGCCGGATGAATCCCCTCCTTGACCGCGACGCCGGTCGCTTGATCGTCAACCTACTCCATCTGGAACGCGGCGTGACGCCGACACCCCGGCTGCGGGCGGCCCTGCGCGACGCGTTGGAGGGCTTTGCGCGTCTGCACGGAGCCTCAAAGCTCACGATCGGACGATCTAGACCCGCTCACCTGCTTCGCTGACACGAGGCTCCCCCTCCGCCCCTCGTGCTGAGATCGCTTCCCCTCCGTTGCGCTGACTGAAGGCCAGGGACAGGCGGCGGCCGAAGGTTTTGTGGTCATGACCTCGGTCCTCCTCGAGTGGCTCGGACTGCTGCTCCGCTGGGCCCACGTGATTGCCGGCATCATGTGGATCGGCGACTCGCTCCTCTTCATGTGGATCGACAGCCACCTCGCACCGGATCCCCAAGGAAGAACGGACGTGGCGGGGGTGACCTGGCTCCTTCATGGCGGTGGTTACTACCATCTCGAAAAGCGCTTCCTTGTCCCGGGCCGCCTGCCGCCGCGGCTGCGCTGGTTCTGGCTGGAAGCGACCAGCACATGGGTGTCGGGGATCCTTCTCCTGGTGCTCATCTATTACATGAGCGCGGATGCGCTCATGATCGACCGCGCAGTCAGCAGCTTGACGCCATCTCAGGCTATTGCTCTCGGGGTGAGCATGATCGTGGGTGGCTGGCTAGTCTACGACGGACTGTGGCAGTCGAATCTCCGGCACCGACCGGCTATCGGCAGCGCGGTCACACTGATCTTCCTGGGGGCGGTCGCCTACTTTGCCACCCACCTGTTCAGCGCCCGTGCCGCCTTTCTGCACATCGGTGCGATGCTCGGCACGATCATGGCCGCCAATGTCTGGGTACGCATCTTGCCCCCGCAGTACCGGATGCTCCAAGCCGCACGCCAGGGCCGCGAGGTCGACTACGCGCTGGGAATGGATGCCAAGATCCGATCAACACACAACACCTATTTCACCTTCCCCGTGATTCTTCTGATGCTGAGCCCGCACATCCCGATCATCTATGCAGCACAGCCCGCCTGGATCACCGTGGGTCTCATTGGGGTGCTCGGGGCCGGCTCCCGCCATCTCATGCTGGTCGGGTGGCAACGCGCAAAAGCCACCACGGTCGCCGCTTCCGCCGCATTGCTGGCTCTTGTCTACCTCACGGCCCAACCCGTCCTCTCCTCTCGCGTCGGATCGTCTCCGGCGTCCGCCGCGGTGCCTGCCTTTACTGACGTCCGCGGCGTCATCGTCCAACGATGCGGGGTCTGCCATTCGGAGCAGCCGGTCCAGCCGGGTTTCATGGCCCCGCCGGCTAACGTGAGGATGGATACGCCGCAGCAGATCCGGTTACTAGCTCCCCGGATCCGGGCCCGGGCGATCGAACAGCGGACGATGCCCCCCGGCAACGTGACCGGCATGCACGACGACGAGCGAGCGCTGCTGCGCCGCTGGCTTGACGCGGGGGCTCCGCTCAAATAAAACGCCCGCACATGGAGGGAAGAGCGATGGAATTAAAGGTCATCGACATCATCAAACCCGATGACGTCAATGTGGTCTTAGGGCAGAGCCACTTCATCAAAACAGTGGAAGACGTCCACGAAGCGCTCGTGAGCGCGGTTCCGGGGATCAAGTTCGGCTTCGCCTTCTGCGAGGCGTCCGGCAAGCGGCTCGTCCGCTGGACGGGTACTGACCCGGCCATGATCGCTCTCGCCCGAAGTCATGCGCTCACGATCGGGGCGGGGCATTGTTTTGCGCTGGCATTGGCTGCGGGCTACTTCCCGATCAACGTCTTGCCGGTGCTGCGCGCCGTCCCGGAGATTGTCGGCTTCTACTGCGCGACCGCGAATCCGCTGCAAGTGGTCGTCGCCGATACCGAGCGGGGCCGCGGAATCCTGGGGGTGATCGACGGCGGCACGCCGGTGGGAACTGAACAGGACGAAGACATCGCCTGGCGCAAAGGACTGCTCCGCAAGATCGGCTACAAACTTTAGCCCAGACTTTAGGAGGCGAGGGGCAGGCGGATCCGAATCGTGGTGCCCCGTCCGACCTCGCTTTGGGCGAGAATCTCCCCGCCATGGGCGAGAACGAGATTTCGCGCAATCGTGAGGCCCAACCCGCTACCGTGCGAGTCCTTGCTCTTATAAAAACGCTCGAAGATGTGCGGCAGATCCCCGGGCGCAATCCCGGTCCCGGTATCGTGGACGTCGACCGCTAATCTCCGCTTCCCCGCGGAGGCCTCCATGTAACACCGTACGCTGACTTCCCCGTCTGTGGGCGTGAAGCCCAGCGCGTTGACGATGACGTTCTCCAAGACCTGACGGATGCGCACAGGGTCTACGTGAACGGTCGGCAAGTCGGAAGGAATGTCTGCGACAAGCGTCAGGCCGGCGCTCGCAGCCTGTCCCTGGAAAGAGGCCACGGTCTCTGTCGCCAGCGCACCGAGATCGGTCTGTTCGCGCTGCAGTTTGAGGGCACCCGATTCTGCCAAAGCCAACGTGCGCAAGTCATCTACCAGGCGGACCAGCAAACGCGTCTCCTCCAAGATCACGGTGAGGTGAGCATCGTCACGGGGGTAAACGCCGTCCAGTAATCCTTCGAGGTTCCCCTGAATCACCGCCAAGGGCGTGCGCAGATCGTGGGAGATCTCTGCCAGCAGACTCCGCCGTCGTTCATCCGTCGCCTGGAGCCGGTCCGTCATCGTGTTGAAGGCGTCGCTAAGGGCGCGCACCTCCGCAGGCCCGCGCGCGGCGACGCGCACCGAATAGTCCCCGTCCGCGACGCGTTGGGCGGCATCCATCACATCGCCGATCGGCAGCACTGCGCGCCGGAACGTCCGTCCGGCGGCGATCCCCACAGCCAGGACGATGAGCCAGACAATTGCGCCAACGCGGAAGAATTCCCCATGGGGAGGCCCACCGGTAAGGCGCGACGCGACCCAAAACGCGACTGTGAAAACGCCAACCATCACGACAATCAGAGATCCCAAAAACGCCCCGATGCGCCAGAGGAAGCGGCCGCGCATGCCGCCTCTCCCCCAGGCGGCGCGCCAATAGGGAGGCCCCGATGGGGGCCAGGGCTCGCCCTCCGGCCACCACGGCGGCCGATGGGACCCGTGCATGCGTCTCATCCACGTCATTCGTCCGCGATGCGGTACCCGACCCCATAGACGGTCTGGACATACTGGGGCTTGTGGGGGTTCGGCTCGAGTTTGCGGCGGATGTTCTTGATGTGCGCGTCGATCGCCCGCTCGTAGGATTCGAACGCGACACCGTGCAGACGATCCAGCAACTGCCCTCGCGTCAAAATCCGACCGGGCTGCTGCGCCAGTGCGGCCAGGATCTGGAACTCTGTGGGGGTTAAGGGCACAACCCTAGGCCCCATGGTCACGCGCATCCGCGGCATGTCCAGCGTGAGATCTTTCACGCGGATCGTCTCCGCCCCCCCACGCGCAGGGTCTGACCGACGCAGGACCGCGCGCACTCGGGCGACAAGCTCCTTGGGGCTGAACGGCTTGCTGATGTAATCGTCCGCCCCCAGTTCCAGACCGATCAACTTGTCCGTCTCGTCCGTGCGTGCGGTGAGCATGATAATGGGGACCTGGGAGGTTTTCCGCAACGTCCGCGCCACGTCCAGCCCATCCACCTTCGGCAGCTTCAGGTCCAAGACGATGAGTTGCGGCTTGGCCGTTCGCGCGGCGGTCAGCGCGGCCTCTCCATCGGCGGCACTGACCACGGTAAAGCCCGCTCGCTCTAGATAGTCGCGCGCGATCTTGACGATCTTCGGTTCATCATCGACGACGAGGATAGTTGGCATGGTCCGCTGTGCGCGCCCTTATCTGGTAGACGGGGAGGGCGGCATGGATCGAAACTGCATCGTCCAGCCACCCTCCCCCGCGAACTCAAACGGTCCCGGTTTGCTGCTTTCCCTCGTGTGCCCGGCGATGCCATTCTTCAAGATCCGCAGGCGCCCCTCTCCCGCAGTGGCGGTAGCCGCCCCAGGAGTGCCAGAACAGGCCGCGCAACAGACCGAAGAACAGGAAAATGAACAGCAGCGGGAACAGGAACCCGAACCCAAATGGGTGGTGCCAGTATGGACCGTAGTACGGACCGTACGGGTACGGGCCGCTACCCGGCGGTGCGACCGTCTGTCCGCTCTGCGCCACTCCTTGTGCAATGCCGGCGTTGTAGGCGAGACCCGCCGCCCCCGCCACCAGCAGCACCAACAGTAGAATCCCTACAAGACCTCGTGGACCCATGGTCAATCCTCCTTTTGACTCTTCAATCGATCCTATTATCAACGTAAAAGGTGAACGCACTGTGAAGGCACCAAGGAGACACAATGAAACGACCGCGTGGTGTTACGGGGGATGACTACCTATAGCAGCGCCAGTCCGGAGCGGAACGTACTCTAAACCTCGAGGCCCCGACGACCGCGGTACGCACCACCTAGCGCGTACGGGGCAACGGCGCGGTAATCAGACCGGTGCCAAAATCCATCCGCGCGGCGCGCAGGTAGGCAAACGCTGTATCCGCGATCTGGGCGGCATCGGTCGACGAGAGAGGCCGCTGGTTGCCGACCCGCCCCGTCGCGTACCCCTCCCGGTAGAACACGGTGGTCGTCAATGTGGTGAGGACCGGAGAAAGCTGCACCTGCAACATTCCCTGGCCCCAGGTAATCATCCAGTGGCGTCCGGCGACCTCCGTCGTTAGGACCTCCGTTGCCGTCTCCATCATCGGCTGATGGACCTCATAGAGTCCCCGCGGATCACCCGCGGGGACAAGGGCGATGCTGTCCACCGCAGCGAGGCGGACGCGGACCCGCGCATCCTGAGAGGGTCGGAACTCGGCCAACCCCAGCCGGCGTCTGGTTTGCGCGCGCAAATCGGTTAGGGCGTGAAACCGTCGCTCGATCTCCTCCGCAGACAAGTCCGCAGGGATGAGACGGTCTGGACGCCGCCACGCGGCCACGATCCGGACGCCGTCCGAGTTCATCACCAGCGGCAGCGGCTCTCCCCGCAGATGGATCTCTGCCTCGACCGGTTCGCCGTCCAGGATGGTGAGGATGCGTCCGCTCATGATCTCTTGTTCCGTAATGGCGAATAGGCGGAGTTCCTCTTCGTCCAGGAATCTAAACGCGTACTCGATGGCGTATCCGTAGTCGGAGAGTAACCGCTGGGACGTGATGTGCAGCGACCAGACGCTGGCGCGCTCGAAGCGCAGAACGGACGGTGTCATCCCCTGACCGTGCCGCGCGTCACCCTGGGTGGGCTTCGCAGTCGCTGGGACGACTTGCCCCATGACAAACACGACAACCAAGAGGACGCCAGAGCGCATCGAGGCCCGCCAGCCGCGATCTCTCTGCCGCTCGGACGCGCTATGAGATTTCCATGTCTTGGCGCTTGAGGAAAAGAAGGCGTCCGTAGCCCTCAAAACGACGGGCTTAGGAGCGCACACCCGGGAGCAGAAGTGCCGCATGACGCCCTCAGCGGGCGCCGGGAACGATACCCGGGACTGGTGGCGTGCGCGGGATCGCACCCACCCAGCGGAGCACGGTGACCCCGCCGCCGTTCCCGTCCGTCATGTAGATCAACGCCGAGTCGGGATCCTGGTACGCCTCGCGGACTTGGCGATTGGGAAATCGGCCCGGGTATCGTGGTGACAGATAGTACCCCACCTCGCGGGGCAGAAAGGGATTGGAGATATCCCACACGCGGAGCCCCTGCTCAATCCACGCCGTGTAGAGAAGACTGGAGGATCGAAAATCAAACCACGGGTGGTGAATGTATCCCCCATTGGAAGGACACCGGAATTTGCCAGTGGCGAAGTCAAAGTTGTCGGTCACATGGGGGATCCGGAGGGTGGAAATCACCTGGGGATTACTCAGATCGGAAATGTCCACGATGCGGCCGAACCCCGGCGGGCAGGCAATGATCTCGTCCGTGACGACCACCAACGTGGGGTACTTATCGGCGTCCACGATCACCGGCGCAGCGGTGTGCGTCGCGCCGAGGCTGCCGCCGTGGAAGGGAGGCACATAATCGAAACGCGAAATGATGCGCGGCGCGGCGCGATCGCGCACATCCACGATAACCATGCCCGCATCCCTCCAGGCGACATAGAGCCTGTCCTTGTGCAAGGTCACTTCATGACACCACACGTGCTGCGGGGTCCCGTCGAGGTTCCTCTGATCCCGCGGCTCATACTCCTCTCCGACGTGCTGCCCTTGAATGTGGACGCTGCTGACCACACTGGGGTGCCCTGGGTCGCTGTAGTCAATGATCGCGAGCTCTTGGTCCCCGGGTTTGGTGAGACCCAGCCGTGCGCATCCGTAGACGTACCGGTCGTCAATCTCAAACCCATGTGTGGCCCCATTGGGGAGCGTGAGCAAAAACGCGAGCAGCCGCGGAGTCCGAGCGTCGGAGACATCGTAGAACGCGACGCCCGCTTGGGGGGCCGGGCCTCCCGTCGGCTGGTTCGGGTTCGCCTGATTAGCATCCATCCCGACGACGAGGATCTTCCGCCGTGCGTTCAGGCGGAGGTAGTTACATCGAGTCCCGGGATTGCAGGGGATGAAGCTGAGGAACTTCATCTCGGTGGGATTGCTGACATCCGCAATTAAGACCCCGAAGCAGGTGGGGGGGGCGTCGTACCCGGCAAAATACCCGATGCCCTTCTCGACCCGCGGCGTGTTGAACCCGCACCCCATCCCGAGGGCGCGCGCCGACGAGACGACCCACTCGCCCTTAAAATAGCTGTGCCCGACGACTTCAAAGTTGTTGCTCCGGGAATACTTCCTCGTCTCCTCGAGGGTCAGGTCGAACGCCTTTTGGCCTGGCAGCGGGGGAGGCTCGGGGACGCGCACCCCGGCCCCCTGGCCGTACGCGGCGATGGTGCTCACGACTAGCACGAGTGATGCCACCATTGCGGTCAAGCGAAAGCTCTCACGCCTCACGGTGATCCCTCCCTACCGCCTGTCACGGATGCGACCTTCTCCTGACCCGAGCAACCTGCCGCCCGTCCCTGGCGTGCCACTGCGGACTGTTAGCCACACTTTCTCTCTTCCACGAAAGAGCAGCTAAGGCCTCGCTTCGATTGCACCAGAGCCCCCTAGTCCTGCAGTTTGAGGAGCAAGCCGCGGCGGCGTGCCAACGAAAACATGAAGGCGAAAAACGCGAATGACCCCAGCAGGTAGAGCGCATCCAGGCCAAACGCCCAAACTAGCTGTGCTGATGGCAGGGGCTGCCCCGCGAGCACGGCACGCATGCCCTCGAAGATGTGCGGCAGCGGGAAGATCAGCAACACCTGCCTCAGCCACGGGGGGTAGACGGAGAGGGGGAAGTACACGGCCCCAAACGGCTGGAACAGGAAGGCCAAACTCCAGGCCAGCGTTTCCGCGCTTTGGCCATAGCGCAGAATGACGGCCGTAATCGCGGTGCCGACCGCCCAGCCGAACACGATGAGGCTGGTCACCAAGGGAACGAGACTGATCCCCAACGTGAAGATGTTGAAATGGTACAGGACAAAGGCGACGACGGCCATCAGCGTTACCGTAATCGAGATTTTGATTAATCCCCACACCATCATCGCCACGACAAACTCTGTCAGGGTGACGGGGGTGACGAAGATGTTGATGAGATTGCGCGTCCACAGTTCGGTAAGAAACGACACCGAGATCGCCTGCTGGACCCGGAAGAACAAATCCCACAGAATGAGAGCCCCCAGCAACACCGCCGCCAACAGCGGCACGCCACCTTCCGTCCCCAGGTACAGTGAGAGAAATCCGAAGAAGAACAGATCCAGCAGCGGCCAGTAGAACAGATCGGTGATGCGGGCGAAGCTGCGGCGCATGAGGAACAGCTGCCGGAGATTGAGCGCCCAGATTCGCCCCCAGCTCACGACAGGCCCTGGTGCCCTGACCGCGCCAGCGCGACGAAAAAGTCTTCTAGGTCCTTCTTCCCGTAGTGGTGCACGATCTCGGTGGCCGGACCGTCAGCGACGATTCGGCCCTCGTGCAAAAACACAATGCGGGTGGAGAGCCGCTCGACCTCGCGCATATTGTGGGACGTGTAGAAGATCGTGATCCCGCGCTCTTCTTTCATCCGTAACAGCAAGGAGCGCACCGTGTCCGCCGCCGCCGGGTCCAGTGCCGCGGTCGGTTCGTCTAAGAACAGAATCTCGGGATCGTTGATGAGGGCCTTGATCAGGTTCACGCGGGCCATCTCGCCCGACGACAGCAACCCTGTCCGCCGCGTCCACAAGTGCGCCACTTCGAACAGCTCGGCCAACGCGCGCAGGCGCTTCCGCCGATCCACCACGCCGTACAGTCGCGCAAACACCTCCAGGTTCTCGTCGACCGTGAGGTCATAGGGTAGCGCGACGTAGGGGGACGAGAAATTCACGCGGCTCAGCACCGCCTGGCGCTCCTGCGGCATCGCTCGCCCGAGGACCTGGATGCTTCCGCGGGTGGGTTCAATGAGACCGAGGAGGATCGCGATCGTGGTGGTTTTGCCGGCGCCATTGGGCCCGAGAAAGGCCACGATCTCCCCCGCCCCGACGCGAAAGGAGATGTCATCGATCGCCATCGTCGTGCCGAACGTCTTGGTGAGGTTGTGGACTTCGATGGCGTCGGAGATCACAGCGTCTTGGCCTCGCCCGAGGGGAGGCCGCGCCGGCGTGCCAACAACTGCGCGAAATCCGTGATGGCGGCTTGATGGCCCACGTCGCGCCGGGCACGCTCGGAGAGGTACCATTTGTGCTCCAACAACTGGCTGTACACCTCGGCAGGAGGCGTCGTCCGGTCCGCCAGCGGCTGGAGCCGGGCCATCGCGGGTTGGTAGATCTCGGTGAGCCAGCGGTACGCCGCGGCGCTCAGGGCGACACTGCGATTAGCCCGCTGCGCGAGGGTGGCCTGCACCTCGCGAATCTCGTTGACCATCTGTCGGGCCTGCGATTCCTCCGCCTCAATCCCCGTCAGACTCTGCAGCAGGTCTCGGTGGAAGTTGCGGTCGGCCACGAATGTCCGCAGGCGCAACTGCTGGCCTCCTTGCGCGGCGGCCAGTTCGACTTCCTCCACGGAAAACCCTAGGTCGTTGAGGGCGCGGATGCGCTCCTGGATGCGGTATTGCTCCGCCGGCGCGATGACCTCTACGCGCGTCACCTCGTCCCACAGGGCCGAGTACCGCCGCCGGATCTCGGGGCCCACCTCCTCGACGGCGTAGTCGGGAGGGAGCGCCTGGACCGCTACCAAATCCATCAGGGCCCCGGCGACATTCTCTTCCATGATGGCGAGATCGTGCTCCCGGAGCCCAGGGGCCACGTGCGGATGCACTTCGGAAGTCTCCGCGTCAACCAGGTACGCTTGCAGCGTCCCCGCGTCGCGGCGAAACAGCGTGTTGGACAGCGAACAGTCCCCCCAGTAGACCCCCCCGAGATGGAGCTGCACGAGCAGGCCGGCGAGCGCATCGAGAAGGTGACGGCGGTACCGTTCCAAGTCCGGCTGCATGAACAAGTGGTGGTAGGGCAGAGAATAATCGAGGTACCGCGTGATGAGCACGCCCGCCTCCTCCCCGCGATGGCGTGCGCGCACGTAGCCGACCGCGTTCACCGCGGGCAGCCGGAGGTCTGCCATACGCCTGAGGAGTCCATATTCCTTCGCGGCGATCTCCGGCGGGAGTTCCTTGAGCGCATACAGGACGCCTGCGTAACTGACGAAGAGGACGGGATGACGCGACGGGCCGCTGGGCAGATGTTCCAGCCGCGCGGTGTACCCTTCCCACTCCGCGAGCGGCAAGTCCCAGGGGAGGTCCAGAAAATCGGGGTGCCCCGGCCGGAGGGCAGAGCCGACGAGCCCATCGGCGGGATTGGCTGGACCGGCCACGGGCGTCGGGTCTACCGTCTAGATCCTCCCAAGCGCGCTGGGACTAGCCCTCGGCGTTTGATGGCCAGGAGGAGGGCAGCAGAAAGCGCGGTGTTAATGACGCTTGCCAGCGCATTGAAGGGAATGATGACAGGCCAGACCAAGGCCGCCACTTTCGCCGGCGGCATCCCAAACTGCCAGTTGAGGAGGAGGAAGTTCGTGGGAATCATCACCAGGATGCGAGCCACGGCCCCCAGCCCACAGGATGCGACAAACCACGCGACCGAGGGCTGCGGCCGACGACGGTAGACCCACCCGGTCACCCCAACGAAGGTCGCGACCGCGATGAGGTCCCCCAGTGGGCCAAAGAACGACCGCGCACGCAAGAACAAGTAGAGGACGTCTTTCAGCACGACGACCGCGACGCCCGGGAGAGGTCCAGCGATCGATACCATCAGGAGCGCGACGACATCGCTGGGATTGTACCGGAGATACGGAGCCCCCGGCAGCACAGGCACCTGCACGGTGACCATCAGGATAAACGCCGCTGCCGCCATTACACCAATGAGTACCACCAACCGTGTATCTCGCATCTGCCTATGACCGCCCCACGCGGCCGCTCGCGGACGACCCCACTCGACTCAGCACATCCGTCATTCGAGCCACACGCGCCATGGCATGAACATCATGCACGCGAATCATATCGGCGCCCTGCATGATGGACACGACCACCGCGGCGGCCGTTCCTTCGACGCGGTCGTCCACCGGCAGCCCACCCAAGAGTCGACCGATCGTCCCCTTGCGGGAGGGACCGATGACGATGGGCTGGTCGAGCACTCGCAGGTTGCCTAAATGTCTGAGCACGTCCAGGTTCTGCTCCACGGTCTTGCCAAACCCAAAGCCAGGATCGACCAAAATGGACTCCCGGGGGATGCCGCCAGCAACGGCGAACTCGATGCGGTCGCGGAGAAACTCTACCACCTCGCCCATAACATCGCCAGTGCTCACAGAGGGGGCCATCGTCTCCCCATATCCGTGCATCAGCACCACCGGGACCCGGTGCGCGGCGACCACTGTGGCCATCGCGGGATCGGTCCGGAGCGCACTGACGTCATTGATCATCGCGGCCCCCGACTCTAATCCCCGACGCGCCACCTCGGCTTTCTGAGTATCGATCGACACCACTGCCCCGAGATTGCGCACAAGCGCCTGCACCACAGGGACAACCCGTCGCAGTTCCTCTTCCACCGGCACCGGGTCCGCCCCCGGCCGTGTGGACTCCCCGCCGACATCGATCACATCCGCCCCTTCGGCGAGCATCTGGCGGGCGTGGTCCACAGCCTCGGGCACGACCAGGATCCCGTCGCCGGAAAACGAATCCGGGGTGACGTTCAACACGCCCATGATGAATGTCCGCTGCCCCCATTCGAGGGTCAGCGCGCCAAGCCGCAGAGTTTGTCCGCGTGTCCTCACGAAACGGTCACCAGTAGATCCAGCTTGCCAAATTTTGGGGAATTTTCAACCTTGCTGATGCGACGTGAGCCTACGCCGACACGGGGGACTGGCGGTAGTGTTGCGGGGCTGGGGGAAAGATCTTGAAGATTTCCACCGGACCGCCCACGGCTTCGTACACGTGCCCCCGAGTCGCCACATCGGCAATCACAAGAAACTCCGCTCCGGCGCGGATGTGCGTTCCATTGATCCGCCCGCGACCCCGCCAGACCAGCGCCAGATATGGCCCGTCTTCGTGACTCTCCACTCTCGTGTGCACGACCAAGTGCTTTCCGCTGAACTTGCGGAACCGGGGAGGGAAGATCCATTCTTCTGCTCCGCCACGCGACGGATTCTCGCGCACGGGCTCTGGGGTCAGCCCACAGCGCTTCACAAGCGTCGGGTCAGTAGCGGTCGCGTAATCAATGATCGCAAGCGCCTCGCGGAGGGACGCAAATCCCGGGTGCATCTCCCGCTCGGACAGGACGCGTCCTGCCGATACGCGCTCCAACATCGTTGAGACATCGGAGGGCTGCTGCACCTCGAGCGTCAGCGCGGTCCCCGGCCGGTGCGGAACCCCGGCCGGCACGAAGAACCCCGCACCGATCTTCTGGTGGATGACCGGAGACAATTCCAAGACACGTCCCTCACCCTCGGCGATCGCGTCTGCGAGGTCGTGCTGCCTGGTCCCCGGCAGTAAGCCGACGTGAGTATAAGGGATCGGGCCTTTGGGCGCGTCGAGGAAGTAATAGGCCTCGTCCTTGCCAAATCGCTGCCCCCCGAACCGACGGGGATGCTTCCATACATCAACATCCCGGGCGTGAAAGTGAAACCCGATCGTCTGGCCAGGATCTAAGATCTTGACGAGTACGGGAAAGTCCGGCCCGTAGGCGGCGTAGTGGCGCGATCCCAGGATCTCCCTTCCGCGCAGTTGCAGCGCGACCGGGAGGGGGAGGTCGAGTCCTGGTACATCGAGACGGCTGATGCCCTCGTCCGCGATGCGCTGGGGGTTTCTCGCAGGCACGGTAGATCCGATCCATCGCTCGGACCGCCACATCCGCCAGCGCGCCACGTAGGTGCCGCCCGGCCGGTGCGCAATCGGAAGCCGACCACCGTCTGGGTAGAGGCGGCGGACATAGGTTGGACGTAGCGGAAGGACCCCGCCTGCCAGCAGACGATCCAGCGCCTGTTCCAGTCGCATCACTCAGCTACCGTCTCACCAACGATTGGCCCACGCCGTGGCCCCTGCACGTGCTCACCTGTGGACACCCGCGCAATTATTTAGGCTCCCGAGAGACAGTGCCTGCGGGCAATCCTGCCGCGGTCACAAGCGCTCCCACAGCCAGCACCCCGGCCGCAAGCGGGACCCGCCAGAACACATCGTACAGCGCGTGTCCGCCCAGGACCAGCGAGGGACCGAGGAGTGCTCCCATCAGCCCGGCACCGATCGCGCCGCCGAAATTGCGCGCAAACTGGATCAGACCCGTCACGATCCCCAATACTCCTCGCGGCGATTCCTCCTGGGCGCTCACAATTAGGGCCAGCATTAACATCCCCATTCCGAACCCAGTCACAAAAAGCAGCGTCCCCAGTACCCATAGGGGTGCGCCGACGAAAACCATCCATAAACCAAAACCCGCGATCATCCCCACAGCCCCGGCTACGGAGAGCGACCGAGGTCCTCGATGCGGGAGCGCACGGGCCGAGAGGATACTCCCGATCGTCCATCCCACGCTCATGGGGGCGAGGAGCACGCCGGCCTCTGTCGCCGTCCCACCCCGGGCCGCCTGGCCAAACAGCGGAATAAAGGTCGCACACCCAAAGAAAGCCATGCCCGCCACCAGATTTCCGGCAAATGCTCTTCCGATCAGCGGGTGGCGCAGCGTGTCCAAGGGAATCAGCGGACTCCTCTGACGTCTCTCAAACGCACCAAACACCACGAGAAACACGACCCCGGCAGCGAGAAGCGCGAGGCCACGGATCTGCATCCCGTAGACGAAGAGCCCGGCCCCCACTGCGAACAGGACCGCACTGGAGGCCGGCAGAGATGGTGTCACCGTTCGCGGCAAGTCGGTATAGGTTCGCCCCACGAGGGCCATCGCCGCGAGCCCAAAGGGAACATTTAAGTAGAAGACCCACCGCCACGAGGTATGGTCCACGATCAGCCCTCCCACGATCGGGCCGACCAGGCCCGAGACCCCCCAGACCCCGGACAGAAATCCCTGGATCCGCGAACGCTCTTTCAGGGAATACAGTTCGCCGACGATCGTAAACGTGATCGACAACAGTCCTCCTGCCCCCAGCCCCTGCACCATTCGCGCCCCAATCAGAAACGCCATGGAATGGGACGCTCCGCTCAGTGCCGATCCGATCAAGAAGACGATCGAGGAGGCTAAGTAGAACCGACGACGACCGAACAGATCCGAGGCCCGGCCCCACACCGGGCCGCTCACGGTCGCCAGCAGCAGATAGAAGGCGAAGGGAAGACTGTAGAGGTGCTCGCCGCCCAAATCCGCGATCACACGCGGCATCGCCGTGGCGACGACGGTCGTTTCGATCGCCGCGAGGAACAACCCGAGCACTAGACCAAGCAAGATCCAAGCGCGGGTCTCGCCCCGATTCACTCTCTCCATCACGCGCGCTGACGGGAGTCCCGGATGGCAGCCCGCTCCATGAAGCGAAGCGTCTCGTCCCGCGTGCCGACCCCAGTCGTTCCGCCGACGGCCGTCACGCACATCGCCCCGACCGCGTTGGCGAACGATGCCACGCGGTCCATGGTCCACCCGGCAAGAATGCCCGTTAAGAAGCCACCGCAGTACGCGTCACCGGCGCCGGTCGTGTCGACGACTTCCACCACGTACGCCGGTACACGCTGTCGCCATGCAGGGCTGTCCACATAGGCGCCGGCCTCGCCCATCTTGACTGCCACGGTCCCGACCCCGCGGCTGCGCAACGCAGAGGCGATTTGAACGGGGTCGCGCAGACCCGTCACCTGACCCAGCTCATCGTGATTCCCAAACAGAAAATCGGTGTGCGGCAGACAGGGGGCCAGTAACGCCATCCAGCGACCCTGCGCGTCCCACGACATATCCAGACTCGTCCGGCACCCCTGCTGCCTCGCGCGGCGAAGGAGCGCCGCCGCTGGTTCCCCGTCCACTCCGGGGAGGACGAAATATCCTCCTAAGTGGAAGATCCGGCTGTTGCGGAGAAGCTCGTCGGGAATGTCCTGCGCCTGCAGGCTACCGTTCGCCCCCGCGAAATGGAGAAAGGACCGTTCCCCAGACCCCGAGACCGCGACGACTGTCGCCGAGGTCGGTGTGTCAGCCTCGCGCAGCACGTGCGGCTGCACACCGTGGTCGACGAGCACCTGCACAAGATAGTCGCCGAAGACGTCAGTGCCCACGCGGCCTACGACAGCGGTTTGTACGCCGAGTTTGGCCAGTGTCACCGCGGTCGTGTGGGCCAGACCGCCTGAACGCAGCGCGATGGAGTGTACGAGGCTCAGCCGGCCGCGCTCCGGCCACCTATCCACCGGTCCGACAATCACATCGGCCACCAGCACTCCCGCACATGTCACGTCAGGCATCGTCTTGGGGGCCCTCAGTGCACCCGTTCCGCGACGGTGACTTCAACCTGGGCGCTCAACGCGCGGGTCTGGGCGGGATCAATCGTCCCCGGCAGCAGCGTTGTGACATCGCATGCGGCAGCACCCACGCCCGCCCGCGCCGCATCGAGCACGGACTGTCCGCGGAGCAGCCCCACAACTAAGCCCGCCGTGAGGCTATCCCCCGCCCCAATCGCGCTCACTCGCGTCACTGTGGGGGGACGCAGGTGCCACCGGCCGTCGGC
>WNFE01000309.1_pt1 | contig 49168 bp, 40 predicted proteins | sample 5400451 | NCBI WGS metagenome assembly WNFE01 (sample SAMN13153344, study PRJNA577476) | soil metagenome | isolation source: 200 cm saprolite under Douglas fir tree site 2 hole 2 | place: USA:California | collected 2015-04-18
CTCAGCCGCTTCGGGGCGATAGGCGTCATCGACCGCGACTTCTCGTTTGGCGCGCCATACGTCAGCGGGGTGGTGGCCACAGAGATCCGCGCCGCGCTGTACCCGGTGGACAAACGGCCGCCGCTGCTGGACTTCATCAGCGGCTTGGGAGGCCGAGAGGTAACGGTACCCGATGTCCGGCGCATGAGCGACATGCTGTTTGCCGCGCGGGCCGGCACGCCGCAACCGTTGACGACCTGGGTGGGCGTCCGCGAGTGACGCCCGAGAGACTGAATTCGCAGGACCACATCGTGGTCGGGGGTGAAGATGATGGCTGACGCGGTCGAAACGCTGCCTACCCAAACACTCGATCCGTTTAAGGGTGTGAAGAAAGTCCCGCTGGAGGAATACTTCACCTCCGGCCACCGGACATGCCAGGGCTGCGAGTCGGCCCTGGTGATGAAACTCATGGTCAAGGCCGCGGGTCCGCGCACGATTGTGCTGGGCAGCACCGGCTGCATGTATGTGGCCAACACGACCTACTACAGCACGTCGTGGGTCGTGCCGTGGATGCACACGCAACTGGGGAGCTCCGGATCGGCGGGTCTGGGTACGGCGGCGGCCCTCAAGGTGTTGATGCGCAAGGGCAAGATCAAGGAAGAGCCCATCAACGTCATCGCCTTCTGCGGTGATGGGGGCGGCGCGGATATGGGGCTGTCGGCGATCTCCGCGACGCTGACGCACCCGGAGTACAACGTGCTCATCCTCCTGTATGACAACGAGTCGTATGCCAACACGGACATTCAGGCGTCCGGGATGACGCCGTACGGGGCCCACACCACCTTCAGCCCGCCGGGCAAGGTGAAGCGGATCATGCATACCCGGTGGAAGAAGAATGTCGCCGGGATGTTGGCTGCGGGCCACCCGGAATCGAAGTATATCGGGACCGTCTGCGCCTCGTATGCGGTCGAGATGATGAACCGCGTGCGCAAGGCGTTGACGATCGGCGGGCCGACGTTCATTCACTCGCTCGATCCGTGCCCGAAAGGTTGGGACTATGACCCGATGCTGTCGCACGAGCTGGGTGAACTCGCGGTGAACTGCGGCATCTGGCCGCTGTACGACGTCGAAGACCATCGGCTGCGCCTGTACGGTCGAACGAAGGCTCTGGCCGAGAAACGGGCCAGGCGTCAGCCGGTGCGAGACTTCCTGGTCCGGCAGGGTCGCTTCGCCCACCTCACCGCGGACGATATCGACTACTTCCAAGCCAAGATCGATCAGATGTGGGACAAGTGGCTGCTGCCCGGCGTCCTGCCGATCTGGAAGGACATCGAGGTTGACAACCCTCCCGCGTCGTAGACGATCCAGCCTCGCATAGAAGTCGGGCCTGCCACCCTGGGTTGTGCGCCCAGGGGGCAGGCCCGATGTTTTTGAGGCGGATTGCGGAGTGACGCGGGAACCATGGTCGATCGGGTTACCTGCCCTCGTTGATCGCGCGATTCTTCATCGGGACTCATACGCGTCGGCCTCCGGCGGGCGTGTGCTCGCCGGTGGAGGAGGGAACTTGTTTCTCCCGGTTCGAAGAACACGTCCTAATGGCCGAGTACCAGTTTGACGTGGTGATCGTCGGGGGCGGCTCAGCGGGCTGTGCCGTCGCCGGTCGATTGTGCACCACCACGGACTTGCGCGTGTGTCTCGTCGAAGCCGGGCCGGATTATGGGCCGGTGGGGGAGGGATACTGGCCGAACGATTTGACCGATGTGCGGATCCTGCCTGCCAGCCACGACTGGGGATACACCGAGGAGCGCAACGACGGGTCGGTCATCCCCGAGCCACGGGCGAAGGTGATGGGCGGCTGTTCCACGCACAACCATTGCGCTGCTGTGTGGGGGATGCCGGAGGATTACGATCGCTGGGCGGAGGCGGGCAACGCGGGCTGGGCACATGCCGCGCTGCTCACGTTGATCGATAAGGTGGAACACTGCGAGCAATCGGCCTCCGTGCATCGCGGCAAACATGGGGCTCTGCCGACGCGGCCGTTCGGGGACAGTGAGCTGTGCGCGTGGCAACAGGCGTTCTTACAGACGGCCGAAGCGGCGGGCTACGCCCGACTCGATGACCTCAGCTTGCCCACTCCGCCCCTTGGCGTGGCGCCCCTCCACGTCAACATCGAGGACCATACCCGCTGGAACGCCGCGTTCGCGTTCCTGGACCCAGTGCGTGAGGTCCTGAGGGTCCATCATCAAACCCTTGCCGACCGCTTTCTGCTGGACCAGGAAACGGCCACCGAGTTAGTCTGCCGCAGCGGGGAGGGGGAGATCGCGTTGGCGGCGACTGTGTTCATCCTCACCGCCGGGACCTACGGGTCCCCCGCGATTCTCATGCGCTCAGGCATTGGGCCTGGCGATCACCTCACCGAACTCACTATCCCCATCGCCGTCGAGGCCCCTGGTGTGGGGGGCAATCTGCACGATCATCCTGGTGTGCCAGTGCGCTTCGGGCCCACGGCGACCGCGCGGGCGGCGATGGAGGATGAACGTCATCGCGGGGCGCTCTACCACAGCCAAGTCATCCTCCGGGCTGCGAGCAGCCAGGCTGCGGGACGGTTCGATCTACACCTCCTCCCGTATCTCTTCGAGACGGAAGCTGGGTCGCTGGAACTCATGATGCTGGCCTATGATATGGCCCCGCGCTCGCGTGGGCAGGTGCGCCTGCGCAGCGAAGATCCCGACCAGACCCCTCTCATTGAACGTCGTTTTCTCTCCGACCAGGACGGCGCCGACTTGAGCGTGCTCGTCGATGGCTTCAACCTCATCCGAGAACTGGCCGTCCTTGAACCCCTGACCTCCAGTATTGGGATGGAGGTGGATCCGGGCCCCCGGGCGCGGGACCTGGGCATGGTGCAATCGTTTATTCGCAACAGCGTCGAGGGCTATCGACATCCGGTCGGGACGTGCAAAATGGGTCCGTCCTCCGACAGCCTCGCGGTTGTGGATGCGACAGGTCGCGTCCACGGGAGTACCAACATCTACGTGGCTGATGCCTCGATCATGCCGGAGATCCCGCGGGCGAACACCAACCTCACTTGCATGCTCATTGGCATGAAGGTCGCGGACGCTGTCGCGGCAGCCATCCGCGATTTGGGCTAGATCAGCGGTCGAACACCGATCTCCTTCACCGCCAGCTGAACAGAACACGGAAGGACAGCGCAGACGACCGAGGCGTTGTCGAGGAGTGGCTCATGTACATTACCCGTGGAGGGATCCGATTGGCCTACGAGGAGGCGGGAGCCGGGGTCCCGGTGCTGCTCCTGCATGGGTTTCCGTTTTCCCGACAGATGTGGCGGCTGCAGACCCCGCTCGCGCGGACCGTCCGATTGATTACGTGTGACCTGCGCGGGTTCGGCGAGTCGGAGGGCACGCCATCGTCGATGGACGAGTTCGCCGAGGACGTACATGCCCTCGTCACACACTTGGGGCTCTCGACTTTTGTCCTCGGGGGATTCTCAATGGGCGGGTATGTCCTCTTTCGTTACTTGGCCCGCCATGCGGATCGTGTCCAGGCCTTGCTGCTGCTTGATACCCGCGCGGACGCGGATTCCCCGGAAGGACGCCAGCGCCGATATGACGCCATCGCTCGCATCGAGCGCGAAGGCCCCTCGGGCTACCTCGATGACTTTGTAAAGTTGGTGGTGTCTCCGAAGACCCTGCAATCCCGCCCTGACCTGGTCCGGGATCTCCGCGACCAGATGGCCAAGCCGCGACCCGCTACACTGACCGGCGCACTCCGGGCCATGGCCGAACGCCCGGATAGCACGCCCCTACTACCGACGATCCGCCTGCCGACACTGATTGTCGTAGGCGAAGACGATAAGGCCACGCCCCCGGACAGCGCACGGCGGATGCACGCGGCGATCGCGGGGTCTCGGTTTGTCCTCATCCCGGAGGCCGGCCACGTCAGCAATCTGGAGCAGCCCGAGCCGTTCAATGCGGCGCTGGCGTCCTTCCTCCGCGCCCTGCAGTAGCCATCACCGGTTTCGGTCAGAAGTGTCGGCTTCTAGCCCTTTCCACAGCTTGGGGGTCAGACGCGGACGATCTTGATCACGCTGCGTCCGTCGCGTTCGCGACAGAGAGATTAGGCGGGGAGTTTCCCGCTCAGGTCCTCGGGGCGAAACGGACCGGGCTGGGCGATCAGAGCTCGCGCGTTGTCCACCTGCCCCCAGACATTCCACAGCAACACGCCGCGCACGCGGCCGTCCTTGAGGTAATACACGACTCCTTCGCGGAAAGGCTCCTTCCAATCCTCGACCGTGGCGAGGCGCGAGTCGAGATCCCCGACGGCTTCGTAGCCCCAGTCGAACAGGTCCGAGTAGAAGAACGGGAGGTGGTGGTATGGCGCCGCCTGCCCGGCCATGTTGCGGCCTGCGGCGTGGCCCATCGTGTTGGCATTATCCTCGTGCTCCACCCGGAGCCGCATTCCCAGGGCGGGATTGAAAAAGCGCGCGACGTCTCCGGCGGCGTAGATATCCGGATGGCCGGCGTGGAGGAATTCATCCACGAGAATGCCGTTGTCGGTGGGAAGCCCCGCGGCCGATGCCAACTCGTCGTTCGGCTGGATGCCGAGCCCGGCGACAACGCCGTCGGCGGTGATCTCGCGGCCCCCTTGGGTAGTGAGAATTGTCTGGTCCCCTTTCATGCGCAGATCGGACACTGTCTCCCCGGCCAGCACCTCCACGCCTTTCTCGCGATAGTACCCGTTGAGCCTCGTGGCCAAAGACGCGGGGAAAACGCGGGCCCCGATGCCGGCTTCGGGGAAGAGCATGACCACGTGCTTGCCGGTGAGGGTCAATGCGGCGGCGATCTCCGACCCGATGAATCCGCCGCCGATCACCGCGAAACGCTGTCCGGTCCCCGTCAGCGCACGCAGTCGGCGGTAGTCCTCCACGGTTCGGTAGTAGATGATGCGATTGCCTGTGGTATCGAAGGGAAGGTGGCGGGGGGTGCCGCCCGTCGCCAATAAGAGCTTGTCGAACGTGAATACCGTGCCTCGGTCGTCCACCACTGACTTGCCAGTCTTGTCCAGCTGCATCACGCGACGGCCGAGCTGTAGGTCAACCCCCACCTTGGGGGTGTCGCGCCAGATCTTTTCGAGTTGTTGGTCTTTCCATAGGCCCTTGGACAACGGCGGGCGATCGTACGGGGGGGAGGGCTCTGCGCCGATGAGGCCGATGGGGCCTGTGGCATCCACCTCACGGATGCCTTTGACGGCGGAATCCCCTGTCATGCCTGCGCCAACGATGAGCCACTGGTAGTGCGGCATGACGGCCTCCTCAGGCAGGTTGCGTCTTGTGGGGCATCATCCTCATCGTGCTGACATCACTGAGCGGGCATGTCCGAGGAGCGGCCATACCGCGCCAATAACGCAGTGCGGGAAATCCACACATGCCCAATGTCCCTAAAAGTGATCTCCAGCCGTTGGCGTCCCAGGGGGTGATCCCGGGCCATCAGCATACGCATGTACCACCCGAGAGACCACCGTTGCCACAGATTCGTGAGAGGTCCAGATTCAAGTCCCAGCATCCGGGCTTCCCGCCAGAACAGCGAGAGGCCATGAAAGGCGGGCAGGCCCTGGTAGCGGGGGTCTTTCGCGGCCAGGGCAGCTAGCGCCTCCAAGGATTGTATCAGCTCGCGGCGCAGCACTAATCCGACCTTTCGCGGGGGGAGCTCGCGGTGCATCCGCAAGATGTGGTCGCGGCGGAAGTGGAGTTCCCCGATCATATCTCCGGGGTGGATTTCGGTCCCGTCCCGGAGTGAAACGAGACGGCCGCGGTGTCGGGTCAGGCTGATTGCCAGGGCGCCATCATCGGTAACAGGTTCTTCCCCAAACAAAGCCGCCCAGGTGCGTTCATACCAATCCCACATCTTCTCGCGCAGGCTGCGGGGTTGGGCAGACTCCGGGACCAGCAATTCGTTGAGCGGGAGGCATTGGTATCCGTACGCCCGCAGCGCATCTAACAGTTGGGGGAGCGCTTGTGCGGTCCGCGCCGGAGTGCCTGACACTCCGCCCCCGTCGTGGAGATCAATGATCGCCCCCGGGTGGAGGCGTCGGATGATAGTTCGGACGATGGCGTCAGGGGAGGCCGTCGGCAACCAGCCTTCAGCCCGCAGCGACCAGAGCACCCGCATCTCGCCTAGCCGCGCGGCGTGACGATACGCTGCCCAGTTGAACTTCCCCCAGGGAGGACGGAAGTACCGGGGAGCCTGGCCGGTAAGAGCCGTAACGACATCGGCGCACTGAGTGATCTCGCGCTCCGTTTGTCGGGGGGAGCGTAACCACAGGTGAGGATGGGTGAACGTGTGGTTTCCGACTTCATGTTGTCCTGCGGCGATGGCCCGCACGATCTCGGGATGCTTTTGCGCGCGCTCCCCCACGATGAAGAACGTCGCACGCGCGTGATACGGGGCCAAGGTGTCCAGGATGCGCGGCGTGTGGATCGGGTCAGGGCCGTCGTCGAAGGTCAGGGCCACGGCGCGCCGGCGGGCGGGCCCGCGGTGAACCGTCCCGATGCCCGCCGAGGCGATCAGATGCGCACCGAGCGTGTAGGCGAGTCCTCCCACTCCGGCAACCGAGAGGATGAGCGCAGCAAGGGGGATCACCGCACTGCGGGTGCCCGCCGGCCCGACCCCGCGCGCCACCAGAGATGGAAGATGATGGCCGCAGCACCAAACACGACTGCCGCGGACCGAAACGGTGCCGCCAATCCCTGGACGTCGGCGATCCACCCACCTGCGGTGGGTCCCAGGGCGGCGCCCAAGCCCTCGAGTGCCATGATCAGACCGAGAATCGTGCCCCGACCCTGCTGGGGGACTCGGTCCAGTAACACTGCGTTCCACGCCGGCAGCACCAATGCATAGCCTGCAGCCAGGGCGGCGGTCAGGGGGGCGAGGCACCAGACCACCCCGCAGGCCGGCACGGTCCACAGCACCAGCGGCGCCAGCAGGACGCCGCCTCCGACCACGCGCAGCGGCCCCAACTGATCCGCCAGACGACCAAGGGGAATCAACAGCAGCACGGCCAACCCAGGACCAGCAGTCAACAGAACGACTAGTTCCACACGCGTGAGGTGCAGCACGTCGCGGGCGTAGGGTGTCAACACGGGCACCAGCATCCCGCCGGCGAACGTCTGCAGGAACATTCCCACGGCGAGCAAGTGGAGTCGACGGACGACGACTCGGGCGGCTGCCGTAGCCTGTGGAAGCGCGACGGCATGCGTGCTGCCTCCGCGCCCTGCCGGCGCGGCCACGAAGGTTACCACTCCTGCGAGCAGGGCCGCGAGCGCGAGCAGCCCAAAGGCTTCCCGCGCACCGACGACGAGTAATCCGGCCGTGAAGGCCGCGCCTAACCCGGTGCCGCCTAGCCACGCGGTGAAGATCTGTCCCATCACATGCCCGCGTTCTTTTGACCGGGCGGTGGCTCCGAAGACCGCCGCGGGCCACACCGGCGATGCCCCCGCGCCGTGGATTGCACACCCAAGGAAAATCATCCATGGCGCCGTCGCTTGGCTCAGCGCGAGCAAGGACAGAAGAGAGAGTGCGCTCGCGACAAGCAGGGCAAACCGGCTGCCGAACCGATCGACAAACCATCCGGCGGGCACTTTGAGGGCCAAATCGGCCAGCCCGTATGCGGACAGCGCCAAACCCACCGTTCCCAGAGGAAGCGCGAGTTGGCCGCGCAGGTAGACGGGCACGAGGACGAGCAGCAGCCCGCCATGGACGAATTCCAAGAGGCTGACGACAGCGGGATAACTCCACACCCGGGCGGGGGCGGCGACGGAGCGCACAGCGTTCAGCGCCGTTCCCCGGCGAATGCCCTTCCTGCCGGGAGCAGCGCAAGAATTTCGGCGGCCCCTCGTGCGGCCGCGCCCGCACGCCCGACCCGGTGTGCCGCATCCCGCATCAGCTCCAAGCGATCGGGATGCGTGACGAGATCGAGGACAGCGCGGTGCACCTCGGCGGGCGTTGCGGCTACGACAGCGGCTCCGAGCTGGGTCAGGTAGGACACGTTCTCTTCTTCCTGCCCTGGCACGGGGCTGACCAACACGAGCGGCAATTCCGCCGCGAGCGCTTCCGATGTCGTAACGCCGCCCGGCTTCGAGACCATGAGATCGCTCATCGCCATGAGTTCGTACACATTATTCACGAAACCGTAGACGCGCACCGGATTGCGAAGGGCGGGGGCGAGAGCTTCGGCGGCGCGGCGCAGCCGTTCGTCGCTTCCACAAACAAAGAGGATCTGGACGGCGTGTGGGAGATTTGCCAGAACTCGGTAAAACTCGAGTGCGAGCGGCTGTGGAAGCAGGTTCGCGGCGCCGACCATCACCAGAATCGTCGGACGGTCTGTCTCCAGTCCGTGAGCCTGCCGCAAAGCCCGGCGGTCGCCCGAAGCGGCGAACCGACCATCGATCGGAATCCCGGTCGCGCGGATTCGTTCCGCAGGGATGCCGCGTGCGACCATGCCCTCGCGGACGAATTCGCTGCTCACAATGAAGAGATCGACACCTGGATGGACCCACTGGCTATGCACGGCGTGGTCAGTGACCACCGTGGCACACGGGACCTCCGTGCGTTTGGCCAGTTTCAGCTCAGAAATGGCACCTGCCGGGACGCAGTACGTGCAGACGACGAGATCAGGCTTCTGGGTTTCGAGGAATCGGGTCAGGCGGCGTTTACCCATTCCGTTGATGAACCGCTGCATCGGGGAATCGTACGGAATGGCGCTGGTCGCCTGGTAGAACCACCGCCACGCCCACGGAGCCCAGCGGACGCTGCCGATGTACAGAAACGTCGTGATCGCGTTGTAGACGTGCCCGATGAACGTTTCGATGTAGTCGTACTCCTCGACGACGGACCCCGGCAGGCGGCGAAACTCCTGGGCCAAGACCTCTGCCACGCGGTGGTGTCCCCCGCCATACGTACACGAGAGGACAGTGATGCGCAGGGCCTGGGGATCTGCGCCCGCCCACCGGTCCATCAGCTTGGCGTGATTCCGTTTCCCCGCCCTGACCGAGTCGAGCACGGTCACTCCGAGCAAGAGGTACGCGAGGCCACCTGCGTAGCCCCCGAGGACGTCGGTGGCCCAGTGCACGCCCAAGTAGATCCGGCTGAGTCCCATGCTACCGATCAGCAGAACGCCTACAACCACGAGAAGGCGCCGGTAGCGCGTGGGGATGGTGGGCAGCAAGACGACGATGAGCAAGCCGAAGACGGCGAGAGCCGCGAAGGTGTGACCGCTGGGGTAACCTAGAGGCTCACCATTAGGGCGGACCCTGTGGACAAGGAGTTTCGCTGCTTGGATGATCACCGGAGCACCAATGCTATAGGCGATAACGTAGGGGACGGTTGGACGATCCACCCGCCACAACCAGCCGGAACTGATCACGACCAGGGAACCGACCCCCTCCGTGCTACCCAAGACGTCGAGGGCCTTCGCGGTCTGATCCAGCCCTGGTGTACGCCAACGGGCTACGACATTGCGAGCGAGGGGATCCGCACGGAAGGACGTTCCGTCCCTGACCGATACTCCCAGGTCGATGAAGAGAGCGGCCGACAGTAAAACTCCGACTAAACGGAGGTTCGTTCGTGTCACGCTGACGCGCAGGGCGATCCCCCGGTGAGGCAAGGAGGAGATGCGTAGGCACTTCTAATGGAAGGAGTCATGGGCATCACCGGCAGGTCCAGGTGCGTTTGCACCGTCCCGCGACGGCGTCGCGGAGACGCCGGACGATTACATCGCGGTTATGGTGAAGTGGTGTTGCTGCACCGCAAGTGGGGCGGGCTCGGCCGCAAGGGAATAGGCACACACGTATGGTGTTTCAAGTCAGTCGCGACAAGTCCCTGCGTCGCCACGGAGTAGCGGACGATCCATCGCCCCAGGACAGGCCGCAGAGGAGAAAACCGATTTCGCCGACGGTGTGCAACGGGGTGTCGGGTATTGGCAGATGCACGCATCTTCAGATTGACACGGAGAATGGCGACCATGGTAATATACATCAATAACCGGCCGCGACGCCGGCGCTGGCATTTGGGTGCTTTCGGCGGAGGCGCGCGGCGATGAGTCAATGTCACTTCTGCGGTACCCCGGATACCGCAACGGTCTTGATCAAGTGCCAGTGGTTTGGCCGGGGGACCAAATGGCTGTGCGTCCAGTGTGTGCGCACAGTGACCCTACGAGAGACAAGTCCGTCAACTGCGAAACCGCGTAGTGCTCGCGCCGTCCGCGGGCGAGTGGGCTCGGGAACTGGACGAACGATCTTGTGATCGGCACTCGAGGAAGTTGAGAAATAGGCAGGCAAGAGTAGGACCGGCGAGGAAGTGCGCCTAGGGTTCCGCCGCACTTACCCGGTGCGGGTCTGGTTCTAGCGGCGCAGGCCGGCGAAACTGCCGGCTACACCGTCGGGAGAGAAGCCCGAGGGGGAAGTTCCTCATCCGGAAGGCGCCTAACGCCTTCGGGACCTGGAGACAGGATGAGGAGCTGTCCTCTCGGGCTTTTTTGTATCTTGCGCGGAGGTACCGTGCGAATGAACGGTTTGCGAGTCGGCGAAGAGCGAGACGCCTGCGGAGTCGGATTCGTTGCGGACGTGCGGGGACGCCGCAGCCACGCCATTCTGCGTCACGCTCTTTCCGCTGTCGCGAACTTGAGCCACCGCGGGGCCACCGATGCCGACGGTCGGACTGGAGACGGCGCGGGGGTGCTGACGCAGCTGCCCTATGCGCTGTTGCGTCGGGACCTGGCGATCCAACACCCCGATGACCACCTGGCAGTAGGGATGCTCTTTCTTCCGCCAACGCCCGATGAGCGCGCGAGAGCGGTCGCGCTGGTGGAGAAAGCCATTTCCGACGAGGTCCTCGGTCTGGTCGGGTGGCGCCAGGTACCCACCGATTCCCAAGCGTTAGGCGCGCACGCCCAGACGACGCAGCCCCATGTGGCGCAGGTGGTGGTCTATCAGGCGGAAGATGCGTCCGCGGACGAGTTTGATCGGCGGGTGTATTTGTGTCGCCGAAGGATTGAGCGGCAGGCCGCCCAGGCGAACCTCGCCATGTATGTGCCGTCGTTTTCGCGCCGGACGATCGTCTATAAAGCCCTGCTGAGTTCTCCGTGGCTGGCTCGATTCTATCCCGATCTCACCGATCCGGCCTATGACACGGCGCTGGCGGTCTTCCACCAGCGCTACAGCACAAACACGTTTCCTAGTTGGAACCTGGCCCAGCCATTCCGGTTCCTGGCTCACAACGGTGAGATCAACACGCTGCAGGGGAACATGCATTGGACGCGGGCGCGGGAACCAGAGCTCGAGTCCAGGGTCTGGGGGCCGCGGACGCAGGATGTAGTTCCAGTGATCCAAGAGGGCGGGAGCGACAGTGCGATGCTGGACAACGTCGCCGAGCTGCTCACGCTCTCGGGACGCGACTTCGCCCACGTCATCACGATGCTGGTGCCGGCGGCATGGGAAGCCGATGCCGAACTTGCTTCGCCGCTGCGCGCGTTCTACGAGTATCACACGTGTCTGACCGAGCCCTGGGATGGTCCGGCTGCCCTCGCGTTTTCGGACGGGGTGGCAGTCGGCGCGACGCTCGACCGCAACGGGCTCCGGCCCGCACGGTTCCTGGTGACCCACGACGGTCTGGTGCTGATGGCATCTGAGGTCGGCGTGTTGGACATCCCTCCGGACCAAATTCAGGAGAAAGGCCGCCTGGGGCCGGGGCAGATGCTGCTCGTAGACACATCTAGGGGCAGAGTTTTGCGCGACGCGGACGTCAAAGCCGCCCTCGCCGCGGCCCAACCCTACAGCCAGTGGGTACGTGAGAACCTCGTGCGCCTGGGGCCAGTTCCCGTCAACGGCGGTGCAGGAGACGCATCTGCTCTCGCCCAGCAGGTATTTGGTTATACCCTGGAGGACACCGAACGGATTTTGCAGCCGATGGTAACGGAGGGGAAAGACCCGATCTTCTCCATGGGCGATGACATCCCCCCCGCGGTGTTATCGACCCGACCGCGACTCCTTTACAACTACTTCCGGCAACGGTTCGCCCAGGTCACCAACCCAGCGATCGATCCCTTGCGTGAACGCGGGGTGATGTCCCTTGCGGTCTACCTCGGTCCGCGCCCGACGTTCCTGGAGGAATCGCCCCATCATGCCCGTCTGCTACAGCTGCCTACCCCGATCCTAGGGCCCGACGAGTTCCGCTGGTTGCAGACCCAAGGGCCGTTTTCCACCCGCATCCTCCCTGCGCGATTTTGGGCGGCCGACGGACCCGCCGGGCTCGCACAGGGGTTAAAGGCGCTCGTCGACGAGGCGGAGGCGGCGGCGCGAGCGGGAGCGTTGATCATCCTCAGCGATCGAGAGTTTGATGCGCGGTGGGCGCCGATCCCCATGCTGTTGGCCGTGGCCGCGGTTCACCACGGCTTGATCCGTCGAGGATGTCGCATGCGCACCAGCATTATCGTCGAAACCGGAGAGGCGCGGGACATCCACCAGATCGCCTGTCTGATTGGCTATGGCGCGAGCGCGATCAGCCCGTACCTGGTCTTCCAGACGCTCGCGGCCGATCCCCGGATTCCCGGAGATGCACACGCGCGATGGGCATCCTATTCCCGGGCGGCGGCGGCCGGGCTGCTCAAGATCATGTCCAAGATGGGCATCAGCACGCTCGCCGGCTATTGCGGGGCGCAGATCTTCGAGGCTGTTGGATTGGATGACCCTCTGATCGCGGACTACTTCCCCGGGACGCCGTCGCGGATTGCCGGGATTGGTCTGACCGACCTTGCCGCTGAAGTCCTCGAGCGGCACCGGGCGGCTTTCTCCGGCCCGCCGGAGCCGCTGACTGAGGCGGGTCTGGTCCGCTTCCGCCGGGGGGGCGAGTATCACGCCTTCAACCCGTACGTGGTCAAAGCGTTACATCGAGCGATCCGGGATGGTGCGTCGCACGAGACGATGGTGGACCTGGTTAAGTCCCGTCCGCCGGTGGCGTTACGCGATCTGCTGGAGTTCATCCCCCAGCCGCCCGTCCCGCTGGGCGATGTCGAACCCGTGGAGGCGATTGTGCGACGCTTCGTCATCTCGGCGATGTCGCACGGCGCTCTCAGCCTGGAAGCGCACGAGACGCTGGCGATTGCGGCCAATCGCCTGGGCGCTCGGTCGAACACCGGGGAAGGCGGCGAGGATTCCGCGCGCTACCGGACGGAGGCCAACAGCCGCATCAAGCAGATCGCCTCGGCCCGCTTTGGCGTCACCCCCGCGTACATCTTGTCGGCCGACGAACTCGAGATCAAGATGGCGCAGGGGAGTAAACCGGGTGAAGGCGGCCAATTGCCCGGGCATAAAGTCTCGGCGGAGATTGCTCGCATCCGCCGCGCCCAGCCGGGCGTCACCCTCATCTCGCCCCCGCCGCATCACGATATCTACAGCATTGAGGATCTCGCGCAACTGATCTACGACCTCAAGCGCATCCACCCGCGCGCCCGGGTAGGCGTCAAGTTGGTCGCCGAATCCGGCGTGGGGACGATCGCGGTTGGTGTGGCGAAAGCGTTCGCCGACACGATCCAGATCAGCGGCCACGACGGGGGGACTGGTGCCTCCCCCCTCGACTCCATTAAGAACGCGGGCGTGCCATGGGAGCTCGGGCTCGCCGAGACGCAGCAGGTTTTGGTGGGCAACGGCTTGCGGTCCCGCGTGCGGCTGCGGGTAGACGGCGGATTGAAAATTGGTCGGGACATTGTGATCGCCGCACTGCTTGGGGCGGATGAGTTTGGCTTTGGGACCGCGGCGGTCGTCGCCCTGGGCTGTGTGATGGCCCGGCAGTGTCATCTCAACACCTGTCCGGTGGGCATCGCTACCCAAGACGAGAGGCTGCGCGCGAAGTTCAAAGGCACACCTGAGATGGTTATGGCTTATCTGACCGCCGTCGCAGAACAGGTGCGGGAGATCCTGGCGTCTCTGGGCGCGCGGTCGATCCAGGAAATCATCGGCCGCGTCGAGTTGCTCCGCCCCCGGACCGTCGACCATCCCAAGGCGGCGCGGTTGAATCTTGACGCGATCCTCAGCGACCCTGATCCGTCGGGGACGCGGCCGAAGCAGAATACGGCGGCCCGCAACGATCGGCAGGAGGACATTAACCTTGATGCGCAGATCGTCGCGGATGTGCTCGAGAGCCGCCGCCATGGCGAATCGGTCCACTTGCGTTATGCGATCCGCAATGCCCACCGCACCGTCGGGGCGGGGCTCGCCGGCATGGTGGCGGAGACCCACGGAGATGCGGGATTACCTGAGGGCACCATCACCGTCCACCTGCGCGGCGCGTCCGGACAGAGTTTCGGGGCCTTTTGTTTGCCGGGCCTCACCCTGCATCTGGAGGGGGAGGCCAACGATTACGTCGGCAAGGGCATGGCCGGGGGAGAGATCGTCATCCGGCCGCCTGAGGCGTTCGCGGGTGCAACACAGCACAACGTGATTCTCGGAAACACTGCACTCTATGGCGCGACCGGCGGGTGCTTGTTTGCGGCGGGGCGAGCGGGAGAGCGTTTTGGTGTGCGCAACAGCGGCGCCACGGCCGTCGTGGAGGGCGTGGGTGATCACGGGTGTGAGTACATGACGGGCGGCGTCGTAGTGGTGCTGGGGTCTGTTGGCAGGAATTTCGCCGCCGGCATGACGGGCGGCGTCGCATTTGTATTGGACGAGTCGCACGTCTTGCCGATCCGGTGCAACCCCGAGCACGTGAGCTGGGCGCGACTTGGTGATCCCGTCGAGGAGGCCCGCGTCCGGGACCTGATCGCCGGCCACGCGCGGCGAACCGGGAGCCCGTGGGCGGAGGAGATTCTTCAGCGCTGGTCCGACTACGCCCCGCTGTTTTGGAAGGTTGAGCCCAAAGGGAGTGGAACGCCAGCCGTGTCCACGAGCCCGTTGGCCCGTCGCGAGGTCCTCGCAAATCCCGCTAGCGCTACCCGCGTTTGAGGCTAGGCTCCTATTGCACGTGAGATTCTTGATTGACAACTCCAGGGGGGTGTGGTAAAAACTACCCAGAAGAAATCCCGAAGTAGATCGGCCATGATGCCGGCGCGAGTGCGCCGGCCTTTGTATTTCACGGGAGCTGAGACGAGCTCCCCTGGCGGGCCATGACGCCCTGTCGACGACGCTTGTCGCCAGGGCGTTTTTGTTTTTCGTGGTGTCCACGCCGGAGGCCCAGGGAGTCGCGGGGCAGGCGTGGGGCAGTCGGGGCGAGCCCCCGGGCAAGCGACGAATCACGAGGAGGTGTTGAAGTGGCGTCAGAAACGGGATTTCGAAAAACATTAACCCTCACGGGTGTGACGGTCAACGCGATGGCCCTCATCGCGCCCGGCGCATTCTTGTGGATCACCTATCAGATACAGGCGGCCCAGGTCGATCCAGCGGGCGCCTCGACCGCCATGGACATCTGGGCGGGGCTGGCGCTGGCGTTAATCCTCGCCTTCCTCACGGCGATTTCATACGCAGCACTCAGCGAGTTGTACCCGTCCGCGGGTACGGGTTCATCCTACTACTTCGCCGAGAAAGCGTTCCTCGACAAGGAAGAGGCCGGGTACCATCGGTGGGCGCGATTAGCCAAGTACGTCGTCGGGTGGATCTCCCATCTCTACTACTGGGTGTACCCGGGCGTGATGGTGGCGATGATGGCCACGATGCTCGTGTACATCGGAGGCCTCTTCGGTCTGACGCTGTCCCCTGTTGCCCAGGTGGCCATTGCCGTTGTGTTCTCCTTCCTGACTGGCTACGTCGCCTATCGCGGCATCAACGGATCGACGATGGCGAGCTTGCTCATTAACGCCCTCCAAATTGCGGCTCTGGTGGTGATCTCGATCCTGGCGCTCAGTTATCGGTTCGCCAATCCCCAGCACGTAACGTTCCTGCACCCCGCGCTGGCCAGCGTGGTGTTGCCGCACAATCTGAGCCACGTGCTGTTCCAGTCGACGATCGCTATCTTGCTTCTTGTGGGGTTCGAATCGGCCACCGCCCTGTCGGCGGAGGCGTTGCATCCGAGCTTCATCCGGCGCGGCGTGATCCTCTCCCTCATCATCCAGGGACTGATCGCTTATCTCTTCGAGTACTTTGCTACGGGCGCCTGGATCAACACCGCGTACACGATCCAAGACGACAAAGGAAAACTGCTGACGGGGTTTGACGCCGCGGGTGCATCCGCGGCGCCGATCGGCGACATGGTGCGCAACCTCGGCGACACGATGCTGGGCGGAATCGGGTTCCCCCTCCTCTTGGTGATCGCCGTCACGGTCGCGATTGCCGTATTCGGGACGACGCTCGCCTGCATGAACACCGGTGTCCGGTTGACCTACGCGATGGGGAAGGACGAAGAGGTGCCGGCGGTCCTCGGACTCTTGCACGGGCGCTACGCTACCCCCCACTTTGGCGTGTGGCTGATGAGCTTGGTCTCCGCGGTGATCGGCGGATTTGGCGTGCTCTCAGTCGTGAACTTGACTGCGGTCACGTTCCTGTCGAACATCGGCACGTTCTTGCTCTACGGGTTGACGAATGTAGTGGCGTTCGTCGCGTTCTTCCGGACACCGCGGGCGAGCTTCGTCAAACATGTGGCCGTTCCCATCCTCGGCTCCCTGGCCAATGTCTTGATGCTCCTCGCCGTGATCTACTTAGGGGTGTTGGGCGGGGGAGATACCCGGGTGGCCGCGCTGATGTCGATCGTCGCCACCGTCGTCTGGTTCGCCGTCGGGGGTGTGTACTTCGTTGCCAGCACCAAAACGCGTGGTCGCCAGGTGTGGGCGCAGCGGCCGGCCGGAGGGGGTTGAGCCCGTTCCGAAGGGGGCTCGCCAGGCGTCACGAAGTAAAAGAACCGTCGCGCGTCGGGTCAATGTATGTAGCTCGTTGATGATGATGCCGCAAAGGAGAGGATAAGGATGCGTCCACGTTCGGCCAAGGAGGTCCTGGCGTTCGCCCAGGCGCAGGGCGTCAAGGTATTTGACCTGCGGTTCGTCGACGTCCCAGGGGTCTGGCAGCACGCGTCAATCCCCGCGTCTCAGTTCACCGAGGAAACGTTTGCGAAGGGAATCGGGTTTGACGGGAGCAGCATCCGGGGGTTCCAGGCAATCCAAGAGAGCGACATGCTGTTGATGCCGGACCCCAACACGGCGTTCATCGATCCTTTCCTTGAGATCCCGACCCTGTCCGTTATCTGCAGCGTGTACGATCCGACGACACGACTGCCGTACTCCCGAGACCCGCGGTACGTGGCCGAGAAAGCGGAAGAATACTTGCGGAAGTCGGGTGTGGCGGATACCAGTTACTGGGGGCCGGAAATCGAGTTCTTCATTTTCGACCACGTCGCGTACGACGTGCTCCCGCAGCGCACCGGGTATGCCATCGATTCGCGCGAGGCCATCTGGAACACAGGGGTCAACGACGGGCAGAATCTTGGGTACAAAGTCCGGCCCAAGGAAGGGTACTTCCCGACGCCCCCCACCGACGCGTTCCAGGATGTGCGCAGCGAGGCCGTGCTGATCTTGGAGCAGATGGGCGTCACGGTGGAGATGCACCACCACGAAGTCGCCACCGCAGGCCAGGCCGAGATCGACCTGGAGTACGACAGCCTCGTGCGGATGGCAGACAAGGTGATGCTCTACAAGTACGTCTTGCGGAACGTCGCCAAACGGAAGGGATTGACCGTGACGTTCATGCCCAAACCGCTGTTCGGCGACAACGGCAACGGGATGCACACGCACCAGAGTCTGTGGAAGAAGGGGGAAAATCTCTTCTATGCCGAGGGGGGCTACGCGGAGCTGAGTAAGGTGGCGATGCAGTACGTCGCGGGGCTATTGACGCATGTCGACGCGCTGCTCGGGGTCACGAGCCCCACGACCAATTCCTACAAGCGGCTCGTGCCGCACTACGAAGCCCCCGTGAACGTTGCGTTCTCCAAACGGAACCGAAGCGCCGCCGTCCGCATTCCCATGTACTTCAGTGGACCGGAAGCGGCGAAAAGCAAGCGTGTCGAGTTCCGCTGCCCAGACCCCAGCTGCAACCCGTACCTCGCGCTCTCTGCGATGCTGATGGCCGGACTCGATGGCGTGCGCCGCAAGCTCGACGCGTCGGTATTTGGCCCGTTGGATGTCAACACGTACGAACTCGCCCCCGCTGAGGCGGCCAAGGTGAAGAACGTGCCCGGATCGTTGGGTGCCGTCTTGCAAGCTCTGGAAGCCGACCACGAGTTCTTGCTCGAGGGGGATGTGTTTACTGAGGACTTGCTGAGTACCTGGATCGACTACAAGCGGACCAAGGAGTTGCACGAGGTGAACATCCGTCCTCACCCGTATGAGTTCTATCTCTACTACGACCTCTGAGCGCACGCGCTAGTTTGCAGGCGCCGCGCGTTACGCGGCGTCAATTGGTCGATATACGCTGGGTCCGGGCCCCACTCGCGTGGGACACCCGGACCCGTGTGCTTTGCGGCCCCGATCTGTCCTGCCCATACGCAAACCACTCGACCGAACCTTCGCAACCCCGCGGCCTCAGCGGCGCAGCAGGGCTTCGGCGACCAGGACTGCCACCGCTGTCCCCACGGCCACAAGCCCCAACACGAAGAGGGGGTTTTTGATTAAGCTCTCGCTCATGGGAGAGCTCAAGGGAGGGTCCGGACGATCTAGGAGGCTCAGGTCGACCTGCTCGGGATGGCGCAAGGCGGCCACCAACTCCCCGGCATCGACGAACCGTTCTTCCTTTCGACGCCGCATCGCCTTCGCCACGATCGCGGCTACGTAGTCGGGAATGCCACTCCGGATCTTGCGCAGAGGTTCGGGGCTCATGTTCAGGTGCTGGTACATCGTGGACAGGGGGTTGGGGCTATGGAAGGGGGGGTGTCCAGCCAGAAGTTCATAGAGGATGAGTCCGAGGGCGTAGACGTCGGTCTGCGGTCCTCCCCGTTCGCCCCGGATCTGCTCGGGAGCCATGTACTCCGGGGTGCCCACAAGTCCTGAGAACCCTCGCCAGGTCACCCGCGGAGCGCCGTCGAGCAACGCGATCCCAAAGTCGATGATGCGTACCGACCCATCTGCATCCACAAGGATGTTTTCCGGTTTGAGGTCGCGGTGGTAGACGTGCTGCTCGTGGCAGTATGCGACCAGTTCGGCAAGATTCGTGATGATCTGCAGAGCACGCGGGACCGGTAGACGGGGAGAGTCCTGCAAGATCGTGCGCAGCGACTGGCCTTCCATGTACTCCAGCACGAGGTAGGGGGGCTTCGCATCCTCGCGCACGTCCAAGACGGCTGGAATGCCGGGGCGGTGGAGGAGTCGGCCGATTGTGACCTCTCGATGAAACCGTTCATACGCCGCAATTTCTCCGAGCTGGGTGGGGTCGAAGAACTTTAAGACCACCGGCCGGCCGGTCCGGAGATCCTGTCCCTGAAAGACCGCCGCCTCCCCGCCTCGCCCCAGCGGGCGCGTGATCACGTAGTGGTCGACTTGGTCGCCCGGGTTTGGCATCAGATGGGGTCGTCGGGGGCTGCGGTCAGGGAGCGAGACGGATCCCCAGGACCGTGAGGTTGTCGTAGCCTCCCCGCCGGGTCGCTTCCGCCACACACGTTGCTGCCGCGCGATCTGGGGGAGAGTTCTCAAACTGTACCCTAACGTCCTCCGGTTCGAGGTGCTCAAATATCCCATCGGTGGCGAGGATGAAGCAATCGCCGGGCTGCACGTGGCCGCGCCGCAGGTCCACAGCTACCATGGGCTCCCCTCCGATGGTCCGTGTCAGGAGATGTCGGTGGGGGTGTTGGCGTACGCGCCGCCGATCCAGCAGTCCCAGTCGGCGCATCTCTTCGACGACCGTATGATCGCGGGTCAGCGGGCGGAGTGTGCCGTCGCGAAGGAGAAAGGCTTTCGAATCACCGACGTGCCCCAGCCAATAGGAGTCCTGGCGGATGGCAAGCGCGGTGAGAGTCGTTTGCATCCCGGAGAAGTCGGGGTGTCCTACGCGCATATTGTAGACGTGAAGGTTCGCGTGCTGGATTGCGTGGCGCAGGTGGCGCCCCGCATCGCCCCGAGGGTTGAGGTAGTACTCTTGCAGGACAGCATGGACCGCTTCCGCGCTCGCCACCGCCCCGCCACCCATCCCGCCGACACCGTCGGCGACGAGGAAGAGGCTTCCCCGCGCCCGCACTAACAGGGGGTCGTCTGGGACTTCGTAGCGGAGGTAATCTTCGTTCTTCGGCCGGACGAGGCCGGGGTCCGTAGCGGCGCCGACCTGCAGCGGGAGAGGAGTGGGAAGGGCGGAGGTCGCAGCCGTTCTCATCGCGTCCATGACCTCACAAAGGCGGCTCGAGGGCAAGAATCGCTTCGGCGATCTCGGCGACGGTGCGGCGGGAGTTTTTCGCGAGTCGCCGCAGACGCGCGGATGCCTCTGCCTCGCTGAGGCGGTGCTGGGTTTGGAGGATCCGCGTCGCCGCGGCAATCCGGCTGGACTGCGCGTCGACAGGCGCCCCCTCCGCGGCGGAGGTGCGGCCGACCCACTGAAGTTCGGCAAATCGCGCGCGTGCGACCTCAATCGCCGGTTTGATATCCCCTTCGCGGACCGGCTTCATCAAATACGCGAGGACCCCGGCGTCCGCGGCCTGTTCGACCAGGGTGCGCTCATTGTAGGCGGTGAGGACGATCACGGGGACCGGATGCGCCGCCATCAGCCGGCGCGTCGCCTCGAGCCCATCCATGACAGGCATCTTGATATCCATGATGACGACGTCAGGGCGGAGGGCGGCGGCCTTGTCGAGCGCTTCCTGTCCATTGGCGGCTTCGCCCACGACTTCATAGCCGAGGCTGTGGAGAATCGTCCGCATGCCCATCCGGATGAGGGCCTCGTCATCGACAAGGAGAACACGCCCGTGGGCTTGCGCTGTCATGCCTCCGTCCCCACCCCGCAGCTTGGAAGTCTCTTCTTGCGCCCTCAAGTCTGCGGCCTCCAGGGGCAGAATTCCAGAGAAAAATATGAAGCCCCCGCAATATAGCAGGGGCTTCATGGCCCATCGAAATGCTACCATGGGGCGGCGGCGTTGATCAAGCTAGCCCTCACTTCAGCTGCAGACTCTCGGGTGTCTTGCGCGCTGCGGGCATTCCAGACACACACATCAGCGGAGGTGATGCATGGCGTGGGTGCAGCCGAAACTCCTCCTGCGAGTTGAGAGCTTTGTCATCACAGCGGGACTGCTGGTGCTCTATGGCCGAGTCGGCGGCAGCTGGGTGCTCTTTTTCGCCGCCATCCTCGTACCGGATCTATCGATCGTCGGATATGCGGCGGGGCCAGGCGTGGGTGCCGCGATCTATAATCTCGCCCACACTTACTCGCTGCCCGTGATCCTTGCGGGATACGGCTTGCTGGGTCCTCATGTTCTAGCCGTCGACATCGCCGTGATCTGGCTCACCCACATCAGCCTCGATCGGATGCTAGGGCTGGGTTTGAAGTACCCCACGGCATTTAAGGACACCCACCTGAACCGAGTCTGACGGTGTCCCCGTAGACAGGTCACACACTACTTCCACTTGATCGTGCACCCGACTGGCTTGGTCTCCCGGATCCGGGGGAGCGTCCCGGCCAGGAGCGCATCGAGCGCATCCCGTAAGTACGGTTGACGGACCGCGTTGACATCTTCGTAGTTATCGTCCGGTGCGCCGTGGTAGCGCAAGATGCGTTTCTCGTCAAACAGGAAGATCTCCGGCGTGCGGGTCGCGCCGTACTGTTTGGCGACCTCCTGCGTTTCATCGACCAGATAGGGAAACGGGTACTGCTTGTCTTGGGCGCGCCGCTGCATCTGTTCAAAGCTGTCGCCCGGATATTTGACCGGGTCGTTGGCATTGATCAGGACGAGCTGAACGCCGCGACCGGCATAGTCGCGTTGGACCTGGATGAGGCGACTCTCCCACGCCTGCGCATATGGGCAGTGGTTGCAGTGGAAGACAACACCGAAGACCTTCGCTTTCGCTGCGTCGTCGGCGCGGTGCACCCGGTCGTCCGTTCCCTTGAGGGCGAACGGAATCAGACGGGATTCAAGCGCTAATGGAGCCATGCGAGAACCTCCTGGGATGTGTCACTCGTTACTGCGTATCACGCGCGATCTTTTCGGTGGTCGGCCGCAGATGGGGGCCGGTGTGGCTTGCGTGCGCTGTCGTTTAGGCGGTCGAGTGCGCGTGCAATCATCTCTTGTGTCGGAAGCGGGGTGACCCTGCCGTCACCCGTCTGGTAAATGCGACACGTCAGGCCGTAGGGTCCCGGCGGGACGGGAAACAGGTCCCGCCCATCGATCCTCATTGTCGGCGATCCAGGGAAATCTAGCCCAACCGCCTGCCGTTCGGTCGTCACCTCAATCATGCGAACGGGGTCTGAAATCCGCCGGGCTTGCAGGGCTGCACGCAACCGCTGGAGCGCTAGTTCGTGCGACGGGCACTCTTCCCAGTATAAGAACTCGACCTTCACGCCGTCCACATACTCCGGTGTCGATTTCCCTACATTAACTGCGGGACGGGGGCGAGTATTCCCTTCCTGGGCCCAGACCCGGCGCGGAGGCGAGGACAAAAGGAGCGGGCGCCTTCAGCCGTGCCAGCGGCCCCTCCCATTCTCACGATTCAGTCACCGGGCTTTGTCCCGCCGCCCTGCTGGATACTACGCTCTCCCGGATCCTGCAGTTGCTGGCGGCCAGATGAGGGTGGTATCTGCTGCTGCGTGTTCACCGTCGATTGTACAGGTGCCACCGTGAGCGTCACTTGCACCACCGAGGCCTTTCCCAACTTCACGGTGAGGGTGCGGGTTACCGGACCGTACCCGGGACGGCTGAATGTAATCGTGACAGTCCCCGGCGCGATCCGCAGGGTGAGAGGAGTCTTCCCGACTGTGCGCCCACCGAGGCTCACGATCGCCCCGCCCGGATTCGAAGTGACGAGGACGGCTTGCGTTGCCACGAATTGTGCAGGGTGTTGCTGGGACAGCGAGCGTATGGCGCTTGGCTTCGATTGCACAGCCTCGGCCCGACCTGTAAAGAGCCTAATCCCCCACTCCCTCGTCACTAATTCGACCAACGACGCCGCGGTCGCGGAGAATTCCTTGGTCTGGGGCACATGCGCATTTACCTCAGGGATAAAGCACACTCCGAGGCCCAGCGCGGCTATCAACACCATCTGGGCAGCAGTTCGAAAGACGATCAGACCGAGGGCGACGACTGTCGTGCGGGCGAGCTGGACCACGGACACCCGCGGGCGCAGGGAACGCCGCAGTTTCCGGACGGAGTTCTGGGGTGTCTTTGCTACGCGGGGATGCGGTCGCATCCGAGCTTGCCGCATCTGGGCGACAGTCCGAGAGACGATCGAGCCGAGCACGAGGAGAGCGGCACGAGTTCGTTGGACCAGCGGTACCTCCGGACGTGGGGTGTGCTTTGGTCTCCGACCTATCTCTGGCGATATTCCCGGGGCTGGTGATGTTCCCAATACGTATGGCAAGTCAACGCCACACTGCTCGCAGACGGTCGATCCTGGGCTTTGCTGCGGTGTGCCACACTGCGTACAAATTAAAAGATCGAGTTCATTCGGCCGCCTGAACACCGGGCCATCCACTGTACAACTCCAAGGCGGTCCCCTGAGGTCGACTTCGACCATGGGAGCCAGACATCGGGTTGTGCTCCCATCCTTAATATGTGCCCTAGTCCAGACCCCCTAGACCCCCCCCAGGCCCCCCTTATACCCCGAAGACCCCCTGGACAGGGAGGTACGCCCGGTTGGGAGGGTGTCCACGAAGGTCCCGCTGGCGGCCGGTCTGATTGTCCGGGGGAACCGGATCAGGTAGATTGGGGCCGAAGAGATGCGACTGTCGCGGCGGAAGTTTGAGGCACTGGTTGAGCGGGCTCTGGCATCCATCCCCCCCGAGATTCGCTCCCGCATGGACAACGTCCAGGTCGTGGTCGAGGCCTGGCCCGATGGCGACCATGCTGCCGAGGTGGGGCTTGAGCCAGGAGAAACGCTGTTCGGGCTCTACGAGGGCGTGCCTCTTGTCGAGCGAGGTATCGTCACCGACCCGTTGCTACCAGACAAGATTACGATCTTCCAGGGGCCGCTCGAAGAGGCGTGTGAGTCGGATAAGGAGATTGCCGAGGAGATCCGCCGCACCGTGATTCATGAGGTTGCTCATCATTTCGGCATCGACGACGCCCGTTTGACTGAACTCGGCTATGACTAACTTCCTAGGGGCCACGCGCGTTCCACATCCTGGTGGTGCGGCATGACTCCGTGGGCGAGAGGTGCCCTGGCCGGTCTGGCCGTTGGACTCCTGATCGCGTTTTGGGCCGGGAACACCTCCGTCGATGCGTTTGTTCGGGTCACAGGGGACGGCCAACTTCTCCTCGACACCCGGGTCGATGAGTCGGTGGTCGGGCGCCTCGTCAACATTCCGGTTGCCTCTCTCGGCGAACTCTCGGTGTCCAAACGAGTCTGGCTGGTGGCCACGACCTATGTGTTCACGCTGCGGGTGCGGCCGGAGCTGGCCTCGGGACCGGAGCGACCAGTGACCAAGTTGGTGGTCAATGTGCGTCTGCCTGGACGGGTCTTGACCACCAACGCCACTCACGTCACCGCCGGGACGGCGGTGTGGGAGGCAATGCCCGCGGACGCGCTTCAGCTCCGCACGGTGGCCGTTGAGTGGGGGCGCGTCGCGATCCTCGTAGTCGTCCTGGTCGTTGGACTGAGGCTGCGGAGGAGTTGATCGCCGCAGGCATGAAGCACAAAGGGATGGCCTCTACTCACTCGCTTCGGATTCGCATCATACGCAGCGGCAGCAGCGGAAACGCAATTTTCCTTGAGGGCGGGGGGACCCGGCTGATCGTGGATGTGGGGCTCCCCGCAGAGGTCGTCACCCGGGAACTTGCCCCCATGCCAGACGCTACCCCGATTGATGCCATTCTTCTGACCCACGAGCACGAGGATCACGCCAAAGGGGCTGGCGTGCTGTCGCGCACGCTCGGCGCACCTGTGTTGGCCAATGAGGGGACGTTGTCCGCTGCCGCAGCCATTCTCAACGGGGCGGAGAGGGAGCGCTTCGCCACCGGGGTGCCATTTCGGGTTGGGGAGCTGGAGGTCGAGGCGTTTCCAGTCCCGCATGACGCGGTCGAGCCCGTGGGGTTTGTCATTTCGTCCGGGCTGATCCGCGTGCTCATTGCCACCGACCTGGGCGCCGCTGACGCTCAGCTGGCCGCCCGGGCGAAGGGCGTTGACGTCCTGATCCTGGAGGCCAACTACGACCTCCGCCTATTGTCGGTCAGCCCATACCCGTGGTTTCTCAAAAACCGCATCCTCAGCCCCACCGGGCATTTGTCGAACGATGCGGCGGCTCGTGTTGTGGTCGAGGCAGCGTCCGACCATCTGCAAACGGTGTTCTTGGTGCATCTCAGCGATATCAACAACCTGACCCCGCTTGCCCGCGACACTGTGCAGTGGGCGTTGCAGCGCGAGGGCCTGGGAGCCGTCCGCGTGGAGGCCGTCCGGCCGAATGGCACGATGCCTCTGTGGTCCCACGCAGAGGGAATCACGACGGAGTTGCAGGGGTGATGGGCCACAACCGGCCCGCGCCCTTCCTGCGACACATTCTGGCGACGGATCGACCTCCCGGTGTTTGAACAGACTCCCTTCGTGGGGAAACCCAACCTCCAACTTCGGAAGGCGGTCGCGGCCATCTTGACGGCCGCGGTGCGGGCTGTGGAGCCTGCGACGGCAGTGCGACGGGTGCTCGTACGTCACGGGCACCGCCTCCGCCTCGGCACCCGGTGGTACGATCTGCGCCAGAGTCGGCGGATTTTTGTCGTGGGGATGGGAAAAGCCGCGGCGCCAATGGCGGCCGCGGTGGAACAGATCCTAGGGAAGCGCATCACCGACGGCTTGGTGATCGTCAAGTACGGCCATACAGGACCCCTACGCCGGATCCGTCTCGTGGAGGCCGGACATCCGCTGCCTGATGCCGCCGGTGAACGCGGCGCAGCGCAGATGTTGGATCTGCTGCGCAATGCATCCGAAGACGACTTGGTCGTATGCTTGGTGTCAGGCGGCGGATCTGCGCTGCTGCCTGCCCCGGTGCCGGGGCTCACTTTGCAGGATAAGATCGCCGTCACCGACCTCCTCTTGCGCAGTGGGGCGACGATTCAAGAGGTCAACCTTGTCCGCAAACACCTGTCCCAGGTGAAAGGCGGGCGTTTGGCACAGGCCGCCGCTCCTGCGCGATTGCTGGTTCTGGTTCTGTCTGACGTGCTGGGCGATCCCCTCGACGCCATTGCGTCGGGACCGGTGTCGCCTGATCCCACGACGTTTGCAGGTGCCCTCGCGGTTGTGCGACGATATCAGATGGAGGATCGGCTGCCCGCCAGCGCACTCGCCTACCTCCGCCGTGGCGCTTCAGGGCACGAAGCGGAGACCCCCAAGCCCGGAGATCCGCTGTTTCACCGCGTGCAGGTGGTCGTGGTGGGGAACAATATGCACGCTCTGACTGCGGCCGCCCATCGCGCGCGAGGATTGGGATTCCGCGTCCTGGTGCTTACCCCGTTTCTGGAGGGGGAGGCGCGGGAGGTGGCGCGGGTCTTCGCGAGCGTGGCCCGGAGTGTCCGGGCCGTGCGGACCCCGCTGGGCTCCCCCGCATGCGTGTTGGCCGGCGGAGAAACAACAGTAACGGTCCGGGGCCCCGGACGCGGGGGGCGGTGCCAGGAGTTTGCCCTCGCTGCGGCGGCCGCAATCGCCGGATGGCCCGATACAGTCGTGGCCGGCTTCGGTACCGATGGCACGGATGGTCCGACTGACGCGGCGGGCGCCCTGGTCGACGGCGAGACGACGGCTCGGGCAACATCGTTAGGTGTGGATCTCTCCCGCGCGCTGGCGGACAATGACTCCTATGCCGTCTTCCGCGACTTGGGGGATTTGCTCGTGACCGGTCCGACGAAGACAAACGTCAACGACATCTATCTTGCATTAGTGGGGCAGACGACACCGAAGCGGGAGCAGACCCGCGTGAGTCGACGCATCAAACACGCCGTGCGGAAGACGCGCGGGTGAGCGCGTGATCGAGGCGCGATCGATGAAGATCCTTTTCTGCGTGTCCGAGGCTGTGCCCCTCGCCAAGACCGGTGGATTGGCCGACGTGGGTGGGGCTCTGCCCGCGGCACTGGCTGCCGTGGGCTGCGATGTCCGGGTCGTGCTGCCGCGGTATCGCAGCGTCAGCGAGAGGGGCTGGCGCCCGGTCGGCACGGTCGAAGTCTCCAGCGGCGGCGAGGCAGTCAGCGGGACGATTCTCGACGGCACGATGCCGGAGACCGCCGTGCCTATCTGGCTCGTGGATCAGCCGAAATACTTTGACCGAAGCGGACTCTACGGGGAGGCGGGGCGGGACTATCCGGACAACCTGGTGAGGTTTGCGTTCTTCTGCCGGGCCGTGCTGGCCTGGGTGGGGCGGCAGTCGTGGAAACCCGACCTCATCCATTGCAACGACTGGCAGACCGCGCTGATCCCGCCACTGATTCGGGCCGGGCGCGCCGAGAGAACGCCGACGATGCTAACGATTCACAACCTGGCGTACCAGGGGCTGTTTCCGGCCCAGGACTTCGCGCTCACCGACCTGCCCGCATCGTTTTTCACCATGGCGGGGTTGGAGTTCTGGGGGCAAGTGAATGTGCTGAAGGGCGGGTTGGTGTTCGCCGATACCTTGACCACCGTCAGCGAGACGTATGCCCGCGAGATTCAGACCGAAGAGTTCGGCGCGGGATTGGACGGTGTGTTGCGCGACCGCGCACGGGATCTGTGGGGCATCCTCAATGGAGTCGACTACCGCGTGTGGGACCCGTCCCATGATTCGCTGATCCCCGCCCAGTACTCGGCGGAGGATCTGACGGGCAAACGAATCTGTAAGGAACACCTACAGAGGGAGTTCAGTTTGTACGAGCGACCGGATATCCCGATTGTCGGCATGGTGACGCGGCTGGTCGACCAGAAGGGCCTCGATCTGGTAGAGGCCGCGCTGGACGACTTGTTTGCTCTCGGGGTGCAGTTTGTCGTTCTGGGGGCGGGGGATCCCCGCTACGAGCAGGTCCTCGGCGACCTTCCGCGCCGGTACCCCAAGCGGGCGGGGGTCCGGGTCGGTTTTGACAACGCCCTGGCACATCGCATCGAGGCCGGAGCCGACCTGTTTCTCATGCCGTCGCGTTACGAGCCCTCTGGACTGAACCAGCTCTATAGCCTCCGCTATGGCACAGTGCCGGTCGTCCGCCACACGGGAGGGCTGGCCGATTCGATCGTCGACACCACACCAGATACGCTCGCCGCAGGCACCGCCAACGGATTCGCCTTCGTCGCCTATGAGGCGCAGGCGATGCTGGAAGCGCTGCGCCGGGCACTGGATACGTTCCGGACTCCACACACCTGGCGCCGGGTACAGAAGACAGGCATGGCAGCCGACTTCTCCTGGACTGCGTCCGCCCGCAAGTACCACGCGCTGTACGATCGGACGCTCGCTCAATCCGTCCGGCCGGGCAAAGGATAAGGAGGGATGTTACAAGTGCGCTATTTTCCGTGGGGGTGCCTCTGTGCCTGAATTACGCAAAGACCCGATCTCGCGGCGCTGGGTCATTATCGCCACCGACCGCGCTGCCCGCCCCACGGACTTCAAGCACGAAGTCGTGGAGGCCGGCGATATCGACCGCTGTCCATTCTGCGAGGGCAAGGAAGCGCAGACGCCGCCGGAGATTTTTGCGATCCGGGCGCCCGGGACCGCGCCCAACACGCCCGGGTGGACGGTGCGCGTGGTGTCGAACAAGTTTCCCGCCCTGCGCATCGAGGGCAGCACGGATCGGACAAAGGTGGGGCTCTTTACCCGGATGGACGGCGTGGGTGCGCATGAGGTGATCATCGAGACGACAGACCACTTCCGGCATCTGGGGCTGCAGCCGGTGGAGCACGTCACGGATGTCGTGCGGGCGTATCTGCAGCGCTACCGCGATTTGCGGGGAGATTCGCGGTTCGCCTACGGCCTGCTGTTCCGAAATCACGGCCGCACCGCGGGTGCGTCCCTGTCGCATCCGCACTCACAGCTGATCGCGCTGCCGGTTGTTCCTCAGCGGGTGGCCATCGAGCTGGACGCGGCAGAGCATTACCTCGGCCTCCAGGGGACCTGTATCTTCTGTACGATGCTGGAGGACGAACGCAAAGCCGGGGTGCGCATCGTCGTGGAGAATGAGGCGTTTGTGGCGCTCGAGCCGTATGCTGCCCGGTTCCCGTTTGAAACGTGGATTTTGCCGAAAGTCCACGAAGCGGACTTTGGTGCTTTGCGCTCGGACCAGGAGCGCTCGTTTGCGGGGATCCTTCACGAAACTCTCTACCGCCTACACGTCAGCTTGGATAACCCACCCTACAACTTCATCATCCACTCGTTGCCGTACCACAGTGAGGCGAAGCCTGCCTACCATTGGCATGTCGAGGTCATGCCCCGCCTCACTCAGATAGCAGGGTTTGAATGGGGCACAGGTTTTTACATCAATCCCGTCGTCCCGGAGGAAGCCGCCCGATATCTGCGGGAGACCGCACCGGTCGCGGCGTCGGTGGCAGGGACGGGTGTAAAGAAGAACGGGGAAGTGGGAGATTAGGACCCTCGCGTGTCGAACGCACGCGGCCCCGTCCGGAAATGAGGTCGCCGCCGTGCCCAGACTACTAACTGCAGGAAGCGCTTGCGACCGAATCGAACGCTAGGCAGACCAGCGTCCTGATAAAGAGGAGCCACTCAAGGACCGCACAGATGGACGTCCTCGTTGCCCAACTCCTGAATTCCCTCCTCTATGCCGCCGTGTTGTTCTTGATCGCCGGCGGGCTCAGCATGATCTATGGCGTCATGCGTATCGTCAATCTGGCGCACGGCACGCTCTATGCCCTGGGCGCGTATGTCATGGCGTGGGGGCTGGGGCGGCTCGCCGGGGAGTCGGGGTTGGAGCCGGCCTATCTCATCGCCTTCTTGCCTGTGGCCGCTGTGGCTGTCGCCGCGACCGGGGCTGTGGTAGAGCCGCTGCTCCTCCGTCCCCTCTACGCACGGGCAGAAGAGTACCAGTTGCTGCTCACCTTCGGTCTGCTACTGATGCTCGAAGACGTGATGCGCTACATCTGGGGGCCGACACCTCTGACCGCCAGTTCGTTGTGGGCGTCATTTGGCACCCTGCACTTAATGGGCGCCATCTATCCCGCCTACAACGTCGTGGTCATCATCTTGGGGTTGCTGGCGGCGTTGATGCTGTGGGCGTTGGTCTTCAAAACGCGCTTTGGGGTGATGCTGCGGGCGACTTCGCAGAACCGCCGCGTGGCCGCCGCGCTCGGGATCAACGTGAGTAGCGTGTACGTCCAGGCCTTTGCGCTTGGCTGCCTGATGGCTGGACTGGCGGGCGCCATCGTGGTTCCCCTCCAGGGGGCGGTACTGGGGATGGGTGTCGATGCCCTCGTGCTGGCCTTTGTGGTTGTGGTGATCGGGGGGTTGGGGAGCCTGGAAGGGGCGCTGGTAGGCGCGTTAATTGTCGGCGTGGTGCGTACGCTCGCGATCCAGTACTTCCCCGAGTTGGAGCTGGCGGTCCTCTACTTGATCGCCGCCGCTGTGTTGATTACGCGCCCCGCGGGTTTGTTGGGGCGGGCATGACCGTCAAGGACGCGCCAGAGGCTACGATCGCGCTCGGCGCGGCCCCCGCCGGACGCCGAGCGGGCCCGGTTCCTTGGTATGTCGCGGTCTTGGCGGTCGTCGCCTTCGTCCTCCCGTTCCTCGAAAACGTCCCAGGGCTCGGCTGGCTCGCATCCCCCTTCCAGCGGATTCAACTCACCTACGGTCTGGTCTTTGGCATTGCGGCGTTGGGATTCAACCTGCTCCTGGGCTACACGGGGTTGTTGTCCTTCGGCCATGCGGCGTTCTTCGGGGGCGCCGCGTATGCCACGGGCTTGGTGGTGAAATACCTGCACGCATCGTCGATCGAATTCTTCCTCCTTGCGGGGATCGTGTTTAGCCTGTTGGTAGCCGTCGCGTTCGGAGCCGTCTGCGTGCGGTACACGAAGATCTTTTTCTCGATCCTGACCATGGCGCTCTCACAGGTGCTTTGGGCCCTGGCTCTCAAGTTCTTCTGGATAACCAATGGGTCGGATGGTCTGCGGATCCCAACCCCGACGCTACTGGGGGGGTTGATCCCAACCCCCGATGATAAGGTGCGATTTCTGTCGTTCACCTACTACTATTACGTCTTGGTTGTCTTCTGCATCTGCGTGGCGGTGATGGGGGTGATCACCGCCTCCCCGTTTGGGAAAGCGCTGCAGGCCATTCGTGATAACGAGGTCCGCGCCCAGTTTATTGGCCTCGACGTCCCACGGTACCGCTGGTTTGCATTTGTGGTTTCTGGCGTGTTCACCGGTTTGGCGGGCGCGTTATTCGCCCCTCTGAACGGGTTAACCACACCGGACATTCTGCACTGGACCTTCTCAGGCAAGATCGTCTTTATGACCGTGCTGGGAGGATTCAAGACGTTCAGCGGGCCCATCCTGGGTGGGGTGGCCTTCAACTATTTGGAGACCTACGTAATCAAGACCACCGAGTATTGGCAGATCCTCCTGGGGGCCATTCTCGTTGCTTTGGTGCTGTTGATGCCCCAAGGTATTATCGGGACGGTCGGGTGGCTCGTGGATTCCCGGCGGCGGCGTCGCTAACATGCCCTTTCTTTTCGCGCAAGGCTTGCGCAAGTCGTTCGGGGAGACTCACGCCGTGGATGGGGTGGACTTTCGCGTTGAGAAAGAAGAGATTGTCTCGCTCGTGGGGTCAAACGGCGCTGGCAAGACGACGCTGCTGAACCTGCTCAGTGGGTTGTTGATGCCCGATGCGGGCCGGATCACCTTTGGCGACGCAGACATTACTGGCCTCTCTGTGGGGGGTCGTATCCGGGCGGGAATTGCGCGGAGCTTCCAGCTGGTCAACTTGTTCGATCAGCTCAGCGTGCTCGATAACATATGCCTGACGATCTTTTCGCGCGAGGGTACCACCCGCCACCCCCTGCGCTTAGCCGACCGCGACACGCAGACCAAGAGTGAGGCCATGGAGATCCTGCGAGCGTTTGGCCTGGAAAGCAAGGCGGAAGTTCCGGCGGCCGGACTAGCGCAGGGAGAGCGCAAGCTGTTGGATGTGGCGGTGGCGTACGCCCTGCGTCCGAAGGTGATCCTGCTGGACGAACCGACGAGTGGGGTGGGCACGCGCGAGAAGGGGATGATCATGGATGTGATCGCCCAAGTCGTGCGGGAGCGGTCCTTGGCAGCGGTGATTGTCGAACACGACATGGATATCGTGTTCAAGTACTCGGCACGCATTGTGATGATGCACCAAGGATCGGTGTTGGCCGAGGGAACGCCGGAGCAGATTCGCGCCGATGCGCGGGTGGCTACCGCGCTACTGGGGAAGGCCTGATGGACCAGGCGGCGGTGCTCCAGGTCAGTCACTTGGTCACCGATCGGGGCCGTGCGCACATTCTCCGGGATGTGTCACTTGTGGTGCACGCCGATGAGGTCGTGTGCTTGGTGGGGAGGAACGGGGCCGGCAAGACGACGACGATGGATAGCCTGATGGGATTGCTTCCGGTGCGGGGTGGCGCCATCCAGCTCCACGGACAAGACATTACCCGGCTGCCTGCCCACGCCCGCGCCCGGCGGGGGATCGGCTACGCGCCGGAGGACGCCGGCGTCTTTCCCGATTTGACCGTTGACGAGAACCTGCACATCGCCCAGTGGCTCGGAGCGGGGGGGCGCCCGGCGAATGGAGAGGGCGCGGAGAGCGGGACGGGCCGGGTGTTCGAACTCTTTCCAGAACTCCGAGCGTTACGCTCTCGGCGGGCCTTGTACCTGAGCGGCGGGGAAAAGAAGATGGTAGCGATCGCCCGGGCGATGCTGCTGCGTCCGTCGGTAATGTTGCTGGACGAAGCCTTCGAAGGGCTGGCGCCCGCGGTGGTGAAACGTTTCGCCGAGGCGGTGACCCGCATCAAGGCCATGGGCATCGCGCTGTTCATTGCGGAGTCCAATATTATGACGGCGTCGCGGATCGCTGAACGCCTGTATGTGATGGACAGAGGAGAAATTCTCTTTGAGGGGACTCCTCAGGAAGCGTTTGCCGACGCGGAGGTCGTGCGGACCATCCGCGGATAAAACCTACCAATGCGCAGCACACACGCGAACAACCTAAGCTGGCGTACCCTGGGGGCCGACGGGCGCACGGTGGTGCGAGGTGTCCTCGGCGCGATCCGACAACGGAGCGGCGTGTTCGTTCTCGTCGTGGTCGCGATCGTCGCGCTGAATCTCATCCTACCGCCCTTGGTCCTGTCCGTCGCGCGCAAGCCCTACGACCATTTCTCTTTCAACCCGTGGTTGCACAACGTCCCCTCGTGGCTCCGGTCCGGGGAGGCGACTCTGGGGCGAAAGGTGGACTTCCTTTGGAACGCGGCGGTGCTGTGGTTCATCGCCTCCAGCGAGTATGACGAGGCGGAGTGGGGGTTTACTGTCACCGTGCGAGACGTCGCGCGATGGGTCCTCATGGGGGCACTCTTCGGGGCGTACTTCAGCGTGTGGCTGCAGCGGCGCAGTCAACTGAAGCACGCGGGGCTGACGGCAGGGCGGCGGGGCGGACGCGGCGGGGTGGCGGGGAGTGTGCTGAGCACGCTGGGAGTCACCACCATGCCGTGCAGTGTGACCGGGTGTGGGGCCCCTGTGTTGCCGGTCGTAGGTCTAGCGCTGACGGGGCTGTCTAGCGGAACGATTGCGTTGATGTCCAACGCGTCGCGGGTTCTGGTGTGGATTGTGATCGCCGGCGTCACCGCCTCCATCATCGTCTTGGCGAAGCAAGTGAGCGAGGGGAGTCTGAGCCCCGCTGCGCGCCTCTGAAAGCTGGGCGCAACCGACCGATGCGCCGTAGTCTACCACCTGCCGGTCGATCGCATGCGGTGCTGGCCGCGCTCTCCGTGGCCGTCGGCGTGGTCGTATACGGGCTTCTTTCGACCGGCTCCCGCTACGTCGATTTCACCCAGTTCCCGGAGCCCGTACGCCACCTCTTGAGGCCCTCAGTCCTACCCCCGCCCCAGGATCTCGTTGACACCGTTATTCAGCTCGTACAGGGGCGCACCGCCCCCCTTGGTGACCCCCGTCACGTGAGTTCTCACCTGGAGACGCTGGCTCTGGCACACGTGACCTTGCAGGGGTCTCTTCTGGTGAGCACGCTGCGTGTGCTTATCGGGTTGAGCCTGGGCGTGCCCGCGGGCATCGCATTGGGGTTGGCGCTGGATGCGTATGGGCATCCTGTCTACATCCTTTTCCGCTCCATTCCCCCTCTGGCGCTGATCAGCTACGCCATGTTGTGGTTGGGGCATACAGAGACCCACGTGCTGATCCCTGTTGTGTATGCGGTCTGCACTGCGATGGTGATTCCCACTTACCACGGGATCCGTGACGTCGCGGGCGTCTATGTCTTGGCGGCGCGCACGCTGGGAGCGCCTCGGGGTCTGTTCTTTTCGCGGGTCATCCTCCCGTCCGTCGGACCATCCATCATGTCCGGTCTCCGGTACGCGCTCGTCATTGCGTGGATGACGACCGTAGGTGCGGAGATGTTGATGGCTCGGACCGGAATGGGCGTCTTGCTGGTGGGGGGCGGGATCTGGTCATCTCGGTCTGAGATCGGTGTGGATCCCGCGGTAGTTATCATTGGGATCCTGAGTCTGTCCGCAGCGGCATATGCGATGAATGCGGTCATCCGGCTCGCCTCTCGCCTCCCCGTGGCCGGATGGGCAGACCGATGAATTTCAAGCGGGCGGTCCTTGCATTCGCCGTGTTGGCGATCCTCTACGGCGTTGCCGCACAGGTTGGCAGTCCGTATCTCCCCCGCAGGGTCTGGTGGATCGCTCACCATGTGGATAATGTGGAGCTCCTCCCCACATACGCGTCACTGGCGGACGAGACGGTTTTCCTTGTCCGATCGGGCATCTTACCTCAGGGTGTGGTCGTGAGCACCGGTCGCGTCCTGGCAGGTCTGTTGGTCGGCGTGGTCGTCGGTGTGGCCGTCGGCGTGTCCATGGCCTCGAGAAGCCACGTGGACGACATCCTGAGTCCGTGGGTCGCTCTGGTGCGGTACACTCCGGCGCTCGCCTTGCTTCCTCTTTATGTGCTGTGGTTTGGTTTGGGAGAACCCTCCAAGGTATTGTTGGTCGCGACCGCTGTGGGCCCTGTCATGCTGTTGGGCACCTACCAGGGGGTCCGCGCAATCCCACGCGTGCACCTGGATGCCGCCACACTGCTCGGCGCGCGGGGCAGCATGATCCTGAGACGGGTCGTCCTGCCGGGTGCGCTTCCCCACATCCTGTCGAGTTTCCGCATCGCCTTGGGTCTCGCTTGGGTGACCATCGTGGCCGCCGAACTAGTTGCGCCGACCATACCGAGCCTAGGGTATCTCCTCGCCGTGGCGGCGGCGTTTCCCCGAGTCCCGACGATTGTCGTGGGGATCGTCACGATCGGCGGCCTCGTGCTGCTGTCCGATGCGATTACGCTCGGTTTCTACCGCGCGGCGACACAGTGGATGCCACGACGCATTGAAGATTAATCCTGCTCCCGCCGTCAAACTCGAAATTGCCGACCTCGCCTATACCTATGCCGGTCGAACTTCGGTGCGGGCCCTAGACGGCGTCACCCTTATCATCTCGGACAACGAATTCCTGGCGATCGTCGGACCAGTGGGGTGCGGAAAAACGACGCTGCTTCGCTGTGTGGCGGGTCTTCTGCGGCCTGCGCGAGGCACAATCACATGTGACGGCGCCCCCGTGGTCGGTCCGAGTCCCCAGCGCGGGTTCGTCTTTCAGGAAGAGGCCCTCTTCCCGTGGATGACGGTCGCCGACAACCTCGCTTTTGGCCTGCAAGCCCAGGGCGTGGACGCGTCCCGGCAGCGGGCACTCGTCGACGAGATGATCAATCTGCTTGGGCTCCGCGGGTTCGAACGCGCCTACCCGAAAGACCTGTCCGGCGGGATGGTCAAGATGGTCGAAGTGGCCCGGGTGCTGATCGTTGACCCTTCCCTTCTCCTGCTCGATGAGCCATTCGGCCTGCTGGACGCGCAGACGCGTGTGAGGATGCAAGATGTCCTCATCGGGCTGTGGGAGAAGCGGACGAAGACGGTGATCCTGGTCACCCATGATATCGAAGAGGCGGTGTACCTGGCGGACCGTGTCGTGGTCTTCTCCTCGCGGCCAGGACGGGTGAAGGCCGAAGTGCGCGTTGATTTTCCACGCCCGCGGCGGCCGGCGATGCGGTACACCGCGGCGTTCTTAGAACTGAAAAAGCAGATTTGGGACAGACTCGATGCGGGGACTGGGGAGATCCGGGACGGAGGCCGGTAGCGGCCTCCGTCCCGACATGTGAACGGTCTGATTACCCTTTGACCTTCGGCCAGGTCTGGTCGATCCAGGTGTACGTGGACGTTGGCTCCCCCTTGGGCCATCCCGGGGGGGCCGTGATATTTCGGATTGGGATCGTGAACATTCGGCTGGGGTCCAGGACGAGGAACGGCAGGTTCTTGTCCCTCATCGAGTAGCCGGTCATCGCGTCCTTATACGCCTGGTGGTTGTCGGGTCGGATCTGGATGTACCCGGCAGGGGACTCCCAGGACAGGCCCTCCAGTTCGTGAATGATGGCGTCGTCGTCCGGCCACCCCCCCGTGAGTCGGTTCGCCCGCTTCATCGCGTTGTGCAGCATGTTGACGGCGGTGTAGGCGCCCTCCGCCTGGAAGTTCGGGTATTCCTTCCAGCGATTGTAGTACTTGCGCACGAAGAGGGTGTTGAGGGGCCACCTATTGCCCGGTGGGAAATTCCAGTAGTAGTTAGAGTGTACGCCGGCGATAACGCCTTCCGGGTGGTCGTTGCCGATAGCCTGCGGAGCGACCCCAAACGCCAACGTGCTGGCGAACTTCATCTTCTCGAACAGCCCGTAGCCCAATGCCTGCTTGTAGAAGGCGATGTAGTCGCCGCCCCAAACGGATGACATCAGCAAATCGGGCTTGGCGGAAATCGTCTTGGTGATGTGCGCGATGAAATCGGCGGTGCCCAGCTTCGGCCACGCCTCAGAAACGACCTCCGTGCCCGGTAGCAACTTGCTGATGGCAATGCGGAAGTGGTCAAAGGCGTTGCGGCCGTAGGAGTAGTCCGGGTTGATGTACGCGATTTTCCGCACCTCCGGCCAGCTCGCAGCTGTCGCGATCGCGCAAGTGACGCCGTCCGCCGACTGGATGTTGGTGACGCGGAAGACGTACTTGGGATTCGGCACGGCTTTGTCAAAGAGGAAGTCGGTGCACCCGTCCACAAAGAGCGTGAGGACCTTCAGATCCTCGGCCACCGGGCCGATCGCCGGCGTGTTGCTGCTCGACGTGATCCCCGTAAAGGCATCGATCTTCCCTTCGAGCTTCATTCGTTTGAACTCTTTTACGTTCGCGTCCGTGCCCGCATTTTCGTCGGCGGTGATGGTCTCAATCAACCGCTTGCCGAGCAACCCGCCCTCGGCGTTGATCTCCTCGGCGGCCAGCGTGTGCCCCTTGAGCATGGGCGCGCCGAGGACAGCCGCCGGGCCCGATTGGAAGGTCATGTGGCCGATCTTGTAAGCTGTGGTGGGGATCTTCCCCTGCGCGGGAGCCTGTGCCTCGGCAGGTGGCGGGAGCACCGTACTAGCGAGACCGCCGATGGTGGCTGCGCCAACGGTCACGCCCAGTCCCTTGAGAAAATCTCGACGATTGACTTCACGGTCAGGCATCGTTTTGTCTCCTCCTTGCTAAAGAATCCGCGCCCAGCCTGAGTGTGTTCGGGCCTGCGCACATCCCGTCCGGCCGTTTGTGCCTCCCTTCCTCCTCTGGTCGCCCGGGATGAGAACTATCAGGCCGCTTCTGCACCTGGTGGAGTCATCCCTCCCCCCGAGGCTTGTCCCTGGTCCTGGCTCGCGGGTTCCGTATAATGGGGTCACGATGATCCCCGCCGCCCTCATCGCCCACCTGCAGAAGATCGTCGGTCCTGCCCACGTGTTGTTTCGCCCCGAAGACGTCGTCGTGTATGAGCAGGATGCCTTTCTCGTCGCGCATAGCCTGCCTGATCTCGTCGTCCTGCCTGGGTCCACAGAGGAAGTCGCTGCTGTGGTGCGGATAGCTGGCGAGGCGCGCGTGCCCATCGTCGCCCGGGGTGCCGGGACGGGCCTCAACGGCGGCTCGATTCCCATCCGCGGGGGGGTCATGGTCGTTCTGACACGGATGAATCACATCCTCGACCTCGATGCGCCCCACCGGCTGGCCGTCGTGGAGCCGGGTGTCATCAACGTCGATCTCACCATCGCCGCTACTCCCTACGGATTGTTTTACGCCCCCGACCCCGGCAGTCAGTCGGTGTCCACCATCGGAGGCAACGTCGGCAACAATGCGGGAGGGCCCCACTGCCTGTCGTACGGCGTGACCAGCAATCACGTCCTGGCACTGCAAGTCGTGCTGGCATCCGGGACAGTCGTCTGGGTCGGCAGCCACGCCGTCGATTCCCCCGGCTATGACTTGTGCGGTCTCCTGGTGGGATCCGAGGGCACCCTGGGCGTGGTCACAGCGGTCGTGGTGCGGCTGTTGCGCAAGCCCGAGGCAGCGCGGACGCTGCTCGCGGTCTTTGAGACCATCGACGATGCGTCGCAGACGGTGTCGGATGTGATTGGGGCGGGCATTGTGCCCACGGCAATGGAAATGATGGATGGTGTCGTGATGGCCGCGGTCGAGGCGTCCATCCACGCCGGCTATCCGGAAGATGCCGGAGCGGTGCTGCTGATTGAGGTGGAGGGGGCGTACGAGGCGCTGCCTCGCCAGATCGACCGGATCGGGGAAATCTGTCGGCGGCATAGGCTGCGGTTGCTCCGCACGGCTGAAACCGAGCAGGAACGCCAACTATTATGGAAGGGGCGCAAAGAGGGCGCCGGTGCGCTGGGTCGTCTGGCGCCCTCATATTATCTGCACGACGGCGTCGTGCCCCGAACAAAGCTGCCTGAGGTAATGCGTCGGGTCACGGAGATCGGCCACGCGCATGATTTGCGCATCGGCAACCTCTTCCACGCGGGCGACGGCAACTTGCATCCCATCATCCTGTTTAACCCCCGCGAACGCGGCATCATGCAGCGCGTTGTGCAGGCAGGCGAGGAAATTCTCCACGCCTGCGTGGATGCGGGCGGGACGATTACAGGCGAACATGGCGTGGGGATCGAAAAACGAGAGTACATGCGCTGGTTGTTCACCGACGCCGATCTGCAGTCCATGCAGAACGTGAAACACGTCTTCGATCCCGGCGGCATCATGAACCCGGGGAAGTTGCTCCCCCTGGGCGAGCCGGCGGACGTCACCGTGAAGCTGGCGGTCGCGCCAGGGATGTGGACCTGAGGTCGTATGAGCCGGATAGCAGTCGGACGAGGGCCTAGGTGATGGCAAAAACCAGTCCATCGGAACAGAAGGCAGCGCGTGTCACTCGAGATGCCTTGCTCCGGGAACTGCGCGCCGTCATCGGCGACACGTATGTCCTCGTGGAAAAGGAGGACGTCATCGTCTACGAGCAGGACGGTTCGATCCTCCAAGTGATGCCGGAGATCGTCGTCTTGCCCGCGAGCACGGAGGAAGTCGCCGGCGCGGTCCGGGCGGCGCAACGGGCGAACGTCCCGATCGTACCGCGGGGATCGGGGACGGGTTTGGCGGGGGGAGCAGTCCCCGCCGAGGGCGGGGTGATCATCTCGCTGGCGCGGATGAACCACCTCCGGGAGGTCGACTTGCCTAACCGCCTTGCGATCGTGGAGCCCGGTGTCATTAACCAGGACGTCACGAAGGCGGTTTCTCCCGCGGGCTACTTTTTTGCTCCCGATCCCAGCAGCCAGGCGGCGTGCTCCATCGGAGGAAACGTCGCGAACAACTCCGGTGGCCCGCACACGCTCGCGTATGGCGTCACCACTAATCACGTGCTCGGGCTGGAGGTCGTGCTCGACGACGGCCGAGTGGCGTGGCTGGGGGGACGCGTGGCGGATATCCCTGGTTACGACCTCTGCGGCGTCTTTGTGGGATCCGAGGGGACTGTGGGCATCGCGACAGGAGTCGTGGTTCGTTTGATGCGGACCCGAGAGTCAGTGCGGACGCTGCTGGCCATCTTCGACCGCATGGAGGCGGCGACGCAGGCGGTGGTGGAGATCACGGGGGCGGGCATCGTCCCCGCTGCGTTAGAGATGATGGACCGCCTGACGATCGAGGCCGTGGAAACAGGCGCGCCGGTCGGCTATCCGCGCGACGCCGCAGCGGTGCTGCTCGTGGAGCTCGAGGGCGTGCGCGAGGAGACTGCGAGGGCGGCGTCCATCGTGCAGATCATCTGTACCACCCGGGGTGCACGTGAGGTCCGGCTCGCCCAAGATGAGGCAGAACGGCAGCGCCTGTGGAAAGGGCGCAAGGGCGCGTTCGGCGCTCTGGGGGCTCTCGCGCCGAATTACTATGTGCAGGATGGCGTCGTGCCGCGCAGCCGGCTGCCGGAGGTCATGGCGCAGATCGCTTCGATCAGCGCCCGGTACAACTTGCGTATCGCCAACGTCTTTCACGCCGGCGACGGCAACCTGCATCCGAACATCCTATTTGACATGCGTATACCGGGTGATTTGGACCGAGTCATCGAGGCGGGTGAGGAGATCCTGCGGGCGTGCGTCGCCGCCGGCGGCAGCATCACGGGCGAGCATGGCATCGGGCTGGAGAAGAAGGCGTACATCAGCCTCCTGTTTTCTCCCGCCGATTTGGACGCGATGGCACGGGTCCGCCGCGTTTTCGATCCGGACGGCCGTTTCAATCCCGCTAAGATGTTTCCGACGCCTATCACGTGTGCCGAGATGCGGCGAGCGCCCGCGAAGATTCCAGCAGGGCTGTGGATATGAGTGAGGAGGTCGGCGGGGGCAGCTTTCCGAGAGCGAGATCAAAGTATGACTGACCATCATGTTGCAGAAGCAGACCTGACATCTGAGCACCCTCCCGGCGATGCTCGTCTGAGCATTGCGGAACTGGATCAGTGCGTCCATTGTGGCCTGTGTCTGAATCACTGCCCGACCTATCGCGTGACGCAATTGGAGCCCGAGTCCCCTCGCGGACGGATCCACTTGGTGCGCGCGGCGGCTGAGGGGCGCATTGAGCCCAACGCGAGGTTCGGCGAACACATCTACTTGTGTCTGATGTGCCGCGCCTGCGAGACAGCGTGTCCATCGGGGGTGCAGTACGGCCGTATCGCCGAGGCTGCCCGCGAGGTCTTGGGCCCCCCCGGCGGCCCACTGGCGCGGGTACTCACCCGACTAGCTTTCACGCAGCTGTTCCCCTACCCGCGCCGGCTGCGGCTGGCGGCCACGCTGTTGCGCTTCTATCAGCGCTCGGGTTTGCAGTGGTTGGCCCGCCGCCTGTTGCCGCGGCGGTTGCGCGAGATGGACGCGATGCTCCCGCCGATCCCGCGGAAGTTCTTTGCCCCGGAGGCCGACGTCCTGCCGGCGATTGGCCCCCGCCGTGCGCGCGTGGCGCTGCTGTCCGGCTGTGTGATGAGCACACTCTTCGCGGACATCAACGACGCTACCGTGCGCGTCCTGCGACGCAACGGGTGCGAGGTGGTGATTCCTCGCACCCAGGTGTGCTGTGGGGCGCTCAACGTGCACAACGGAGAGTCCCATGCGGCAAAGAAGATGGCGCGGCAAAACGTTCGCAGCTTTCTCGATGCCGGAGTGGATGCGGTCATCGTCAACGCATCTGGGTGTGGTGCAGCCATGAAAGAATATGGGCACTTGCTCCGAGATGATCCGTCCTTTGCCGAGCCGGCCGCGCGCTTTGCCGCGCTCGTCAAAGATGCCAGCGAGTTCTTGGCCGCGTTGGGCCTACTGCCCCCGACCGGTCGTATGGAGATGACCGTTACCTATCAGGATCCCTGCCATCTGGCCCACGGACAGAAGATCCGCAAACCGCCGCGGCAGCTGCTGGCTGCCATTCCCGGGCTGCGACTCTTGGAGATGGAGGGCTCGGATCGGTGTTGCGGCAGTGCCGGTATCTACAACATCACGCATCCCGGAATGTCGATGCAGCTGCTACAAGAGAAGATGACCGCCGTCGCCCGTGCAGGGGCGCAGGCGATCGTAGCCCCCAACCCGGGCTGCATGGTGCAGCTGCGCGTAGGTGGTCTGCGGTACGGGCCGGCTCTTCCCGTGTACCATCTCATGGATTTGCTCGATCGGGCGTATGGGGAAGGGGACGGCAGTTCGTCCGCCTCCCCGGGCGCTCGTGGGTGATGCGCTAGCGACCCGATGAGATACACGGCGGCACTGGTGCACGCATGGCGCTAAAGCTCGACGAACTTACCACCGCGCTGAATAGGACCCTAGGATCCGGAGGGGTGCAGCTGGCGCCGGGGGCGCTGCGTGCGTGTACCGTGGATGGGATCACCCCCCACGTGCGGATCGCGCCAGCAGACGTTGAGCAGATCGCGGCCGCGCTGCGTCTATGTGCCGAGCACGGAGCGGCGGTTGTCCCCTGGGGCGGGGGGACGGCGATGCATTGGGGCAATGTGCCCCGCCATGCCGAGGTGGCGCTCAGTCTGGAACGGCTGACGGGGTTGGTGGAACACGACGACGCCAACCTGACCGCAACCGTGCAGGCCGGCGTGCCCCTAATATCCCTCCAAGAATCGCTCGGCCGCCGAAATCAGTTTCTGGCGATCGATGCGCCGCGTCCGCAACGGGCGACTGTGGGCGGCATCGTGGCCGCCAACACGAACGGACCACGACGCATGATGTACGGGAGCGTGCGCGATCTGGTGATTGGGATGAAGGTGGTTCTCGCAGACGGCACGCCGATTAAAGCTGGCGGCAAGGTCGTGAAGAATGTCGCGGGCTACGATATGTGCAAACTGTTTGTGGGATCTCTCGGGACATTAGGCGTCATCACAGAGGCGACGTTCAAGATGGCCCCGCAGCCCGAGACGGCCAGAACAGTTATGGCTCGTGGATCGCTTGCTCAGGCGGCCGAGCTTACGCGTCAGGTGTTTGCCTCGGCGCTCATCCCGGCCGCCGTGGCCGTGGTGCACGGTGAGGTGGCCGCATCCGCCGGATTCCCAGGTGAGTCGGTCAGCGTCGCCGTGTGGTCCGAAGGATTCGAAGAGGCCGTGGCGCGTCATGTCCGGGACGTGACGGGCATGGCCGAGCGCGGGGGGATGGTGGCAGATGTGCTCGACGCCGCGGGGCACCTCCGGCTGTGGGAGGTCCTGCGCGATTTTGGCGCGGACGGCATGGCCCCCGCCGCCGTGCGCGTGACAGTTCCTCTGGCGGCGGTGATGGATGTAATCGCCTTCGCGCAGCAGCCGCACGACGGCGCTCCGCCCCGGTATGTAGCTCACGCCGGGGCGGGTACGGTCTGGCTCACCATCTCAGATGCCGCGTCCGCCCCAGCGTGGATCGCCCGCCTCACCACGCTGGCCACGGAACGTCACGGCCACGTTGTGCTGGCGTCCGCGCCGCCAGAAGTGAAGCGCAGACTTGATGTGTGGGGCCCGCCCCCGCCGACACTCAGCTTGATGAAGGACCTCAAGCATCAATTCGACCCCCACGGGCTGCTCAACCCCGGTCGCTTCGTCGCCCGACTCTAGCGTCGTCAATGTCGGGTCGCGTCATTCTCTCGCTGGCCATTCACAATCATCAGCCGGTCGGTAACTTCGCTCATGTCTTTGAGGCTGCCTACCAGCAGGCATACCTGCCGATGGCCGACGCCCTCCAGCGCCATCCGGGCATCCGCGTCGGCATACATTACAGCGGACCGTTGCTGGACTGGCTCGAGCAGGCGCATCCAGACTTCTTCCCGCGCCTGCGCGCTCTGGTCGCCCGCAACCAAGTAGAGGTTCTGACTGGCGGGTATTACGAGCCCATCCTGGCCATCATCCCCGACGCCGACAAAGTCGGGCAGATTCGCAAGCTCACCGCTTACGTGCAGCGGCGGTTTAGCATCCGCGCTCAGGGACTCTGGCTGGCCGAACGCGTATGGGAGCCGCACCTGCCCAAGCTGATTGCCCAGGCCGGTGTCGAGTACACGATCGTGGATGACACGCACTTCATTGCTGCCGGCCTGTCGGGCCAAGATCTAGCCGGCTACTTCGTGACCGAAGACGACGGCGCGGTATTGAAGATTTTCCCCAGTCTCAAGCGCCTCCGGTATCTGATTCCCTGGCAACCTCCCGATGAAGTTTTGGGGTATCTCCGGACCGCCCAGGCCGCTCCCGGCGCGGACGCCCCTGTTCTTCTCATGGGCGATGATGGCGAGAAGTTCGGGCTGTGGCCGGGGACCTACGAGCTCTGTTGGGTGCGTGGGTGGATCGAGGAATTCTTCAGCGCCGTCGAAGCTGCCTCGGACTGGCTCACGGTCCTCCCACCCGGTGAGGCGGCGCAGCGTCCCTCCGAAGGCCGTGTGTATTTGCCCACCGCATCCTACGACGAGATGATGGAGTGGGTGTTGCCCCCCGACCGTGCGGTGGAATTTTCCGAGATCACCCACCGCCTTGCAGACCGCGGTGATCCGGCGGTGCGCTACTTACGCGGGGGATTCTGGCGGCAGTTTCTGGTCAAATACCCAGAGATCAACACGATGCACAAGCGGATGCTGCGGGTCAGCCGGAGAGTTCACGCGATGCGGGCCGGACCGCGGCGCACCGAGGCCCTCCAGGACCTGTGGGCAGGTCAGTGTAACGAGCCGTACTGGCATGGCGTCTTCGGAGGAATCTACCTCCCGCATATCCGGCGCGCAACCTTCGGACACCTGATCGCCGCCGAAGCGCTGGCGGATCGCGGGCGCGCGGCCGGGACGGAACGGGCCGACCTGGACGGTGACGGTACACCCGAAGTCGAGCTGACTTCCCCGGCGATGGTCATTACTGTCGATCCGCAAGACGGTGGCGGAGTGGTCGAATGGCAATGGCGCGCGGCCCGCGTGAACCTGGCTAATGTTTTGTCCCGGCGCCCCGAAGCATACCACCGGCAGCTGCAGCAGCGTCCTGCGGTTGAGTCGAGCACGCCGGGGGTGGAGACGATTCACTCCACGCGGGTCCGCGTCAAAGAGCCCGGCTTGGAGCGGCTGTTGATCTATGATCGGTACCGACGGGCGAGTTTTCTGGATCATGTGCTCGCCCCCGACGCGACGGTAGAGGCATTTGCGCGCGGAGAGTACCAAGAGCTGGGCACCTTCGTGACGGGGCCGTACGAGCCGACCCTGACGCGCGCGCGGGGTGGCGCGGCCGTCGCCCTGGTGCGCGATGGGACTGTCACAGTCGCTGGCCGCCCGTTGCTCCTGCGGGTTGAAAAGCAGTTGACCGTCTCTCCTCGTGCCCCTGAGCTGGCGGCATCGTATCGGGTACACAATCCCGGTAGTGAGCATGTCGCGATCCGGTTTGGTGTCGAAACGGTCTGGGCGGTGACCGATCCAGCATCGCAGATCCATATCGATGAGCGGTCAGTGCCTGCGCGCGAGCTCGCCATCGCGCCACAGGCCCGCGTAGTGAGCTTCACCGACTGGGGCTGGCCCGGAGCGGTGTGGCTGCACCTGCCGTCTGGGGAGGTCTGGTTGCACCCGCTCGAGACCGTCTCCAACTCGGAGGCGGGATTTGAACGTATCTTTCAAGGAGTGGTCTGCCTCTGTTTGTGGGATGTCACCCTGCAGCCCCAGGAGTCGTGGGAGGCCGTTTTGCAATGTGCTCTGGGTGAAGGGATCAAGGTCTGAGGCGGATAAGGGAACCCAAGCAGTCGGCGGTCTCTTCGATCGGTTTCTCACGTTCGTCTGTACGGTCCGCGTCTCTCAGGTCCGCATAGGAGGAATTTACTGACTCGGTGGATTGGCGGGTCTCAATCCGGTCGGAGTACGCTCGCCTGGATCGTCCGTATCGCCGTGTTCGTGATCCTCATCGGCGGTCTGTATGAGTACATGGGCCGAACGGGGACCCTTCCGGGACAGAAGATCGGCGGGACGGTCACGGTACTGGGGGTGTGGAGCGGGAGCGAGCTGGAGAGCTTCCTTTCGATGGTGAAGCCCTTCGAAGCGCGGACCGGAGTGAAGGTGCAGCTCGAAGGGATTCAGGAAAACGGCGTCCTCACCGCACGCATTCAGGGCGGGACCCCGCCGGATGTCGCCGTTCTGTCCGCGCCTGTGCAGATGACGGAATTCGCCCGGGCCGGAAAACTGGTGCCGTTGAACAGCATCCTGGACATGAACGCCATGAGAAGCCAATATCGGCAAAGTTGGATCGACCTGGCGTCAGTCGACGGAAAAATCTACGGCATCTTTGGCAAAGTCGCCCTGAAGGGATTGATCTGGTATAACCCCAAGGCGTTTGCGTCTGCAGGCTACCCCGTCCCGTCCACGTGGGATGAAATGCTGGCGCTCACCGAACGCCTCGCGACCGAGGGGAAGACGGCGTGGTGCATCGGCCTGGAAAGCAGCGCCGCCAGCGGCTGGCCGGCGACGGACTGGATCGAGGATATCGTGCTGCGCACGGCAGGGGCCACCGCGTACGATAAGTGGTCCCGCCACGAGATCGCGTGGACCGATCCGGCCGTACGACGTGCGTGGGAGCTCTTCGGCCAGATTGCTACCAACTCCAAGTTTGTGTATGGTAGCCGCTATGGCGCACTGATTACGAACTTCAAGGAATCCGCGTTCCCGCTGTTCACCGACCCTCCGGGTTGTTTCCTTCACCACCAGGCCACGTTCATCCAAGATTTCATACAGCAGCAATATCCTGCTCTCAAACCAGGGGAGGACTTTGACTTTTTCGCGTTTCCATCAATCGATCCGGACGTGCCGAAGGCAGTGGAGATCGCGGGTGACTTGTTCGGGATGTTCCGGGATACGCCGCAGACCCGGGCACTCATCCAATATCTAATGGCGCCCTCCGCACAGGCGATCTGGGTCAAGCGCGGCGGCACGGTGTCGCCGAACCGCCGGGTGCGTCCCGAGGACTATCCCGATCCGCTGGCGCGCCGGGCGGCCCACATTCTGACCTCGGCCGACGTCGTGCGCTTCGACGCGAGCGATCTGATGCCCGAGGCCGTAAACGCGGCTTTCTGGAAGGGCACGCTGGATTACGTGCAGAGTCCGGCGCGGTTAGACGTTATTCTCCAGAATCTGGAGCGCGTCGCCCTTGAGGTCTACGGCAAATGACCGGCGGATGCCCGGTTGGCTGGCTAAGAGGTCCGATCAGGGTGCCGGCGGATGATACGGTCCGCCGAGGACTCGGCAGTTAGTGCACGGTCTGATCGGGAGGATCGGGTCCCAGAGTCCGGACCAGACGTCGAAACCGCCGCCGCTGCCGCCACCGTCGGAACCAGACGATCGGATTGACGGTTCGCCGGTCCTGCTCGCGCGCCCGCGGGCTGCGCGACGGCGATCGTCCCCCGCGGGGCAGAAGCTGCCCAAACCGACCCCAGCGAAGGAACCACACCGCAACCGCGGGGCCTGCCAAGGCAAAGATCCCTAGTGGAAAGGGGAACGAGAACACGGTCAAGACCAAAATGATCAGGCCGAGCCAGCGGGCCTGGATCGGTATGACGAAATACGCCAGGAGCACCTCGGACGGATTCATCGTCGCCCACACGACCACGATAGACGCAAGCGGGAGTGCCACGCCGGCCAGCAGCACGTACCGGCCCGTCAATATGCTTCCCACCTCAAGTCCCAAGGCGGAGGCGACTGTGACGAGCCCCAAAAACACGACGTACTGTCGGCTGCCCCACGCACGTTCGAGACTGCCGCCGAACAGCCACAGGATGTAGGCACTGAGGAGGACCCAGACAATAGAGCCACCAGCGACTAGAGGATAGGTCAGGAGCGTCCAAGGTTGCTGAAGGAAAGTTCCCGTGCCAAAAACCAATGCGCTTGGCAGGAATCCCGAGTCGACAAAGCCGAGCAGAAATGTCAGCCCGTTGGCGATGATGAGTGCCCAGGTGACTGGACAGTCTCCGGGCAGCGGTTGGCGCGCAGTGGGTCTGTACAATGAACGGACCATGCGATCTCGGATTCTTGGCCAGTGGTGACGTGAGTGGACGCCTGTCGACACCAGATTATCCCGTCGCCCCGCAGGATGCCAGGGGGGATGGGTTCCAACCCATCCCGTGAACGATCAGGCAAAACCCTCAAATGGGAGGACAAGACCCAAAGGCAACCGGCCGTGCCAACCTCTCTGGGGTACGCGTTGCGATATGCTTGATCACGTCCACGAGGCCAGACGATCGCCTTCCGGCACCAAGGGAGTCCGATGATCAACGCACGAGCTACTGACATCAAGACGCTCTTGGACGGTCGCCCGCTGGTTGTTGTTAGCAACCGGGAGCCCTATGAACATCGCCACAGCGGTCGTGGGATCATGGTCCATCGTCCAGCGAGCGGTCTCGCAGCGGCGTTGGATCCGGTGTTGCAAGCCGTCGGCGGGACGTGGGTAGCCTGGGGAAGTGGGGATGCTGACTTCGAGGTCGCCGATCATGCCGGGCATGCGCGGGTGCCGCCGCAGGCACCGGCGTACGCCCTCCGCCGCGTACGGCTCCCCGATGCGGAAGTCCGCGGGTATTACTACGGCTACGCGAATCAGGGGATTTGGCCGCTCTGCCACATGGCCACGCAACACGTGCGGTTCGAGCCGTCCCATTGGGAGGCTTATGTTGCCGCTAACCGTCGGTTCGCAGACGCCACGCTGGCCGAGGTGAGTGCCGGGGCAATCGTTTGGGTCCATGACTATCACCTGGCGTTGTGCCCCCGCTACGTGCGGCAGAGAAAACCCGACCTGTTCGTGATGAGTTTCTGGCACATCCCCTGGCCCGAGTGGGAGGTCTGGCAGGTCTGTCCCCAGCGAGGTGAGTTGCTCGACGGTCTGTTGGCGAACGACCTGGTGGGTTTCCAGCATCCCCTCGATGTCCAGCACTTCCTCGAGTGTGCGGAGCGCGAGCTCGGCGCGCAGGTGGACCGCGAGGAATCCATCGTGGAGTACAACGGCTACGTCACCCACGTCCAGGCGTTTCCGATTAGTGT
>WNFE01000124.1_pt1 | contig 48903 bp, 76 predicted proteins | sample 5400451 | NCBI WGS metagenome assembly WNFE01 (sample SAMN13153344, study PRJNA577476) | soil metagenome | isolation source: 200 cm saprolite under Douglas fir tree site 2 hole 2 | place: USA:California | collected 2015-04-18
TGAACCCACTGCCGTCGTCTGCCATCGCGTTCGTTCCTCCACTGCCGGTGCGCGCGTCTTGTCCCTGTCCGCCCACGACTGAGCCGAGCGCCCCGCCACCGGGCACGCCCGTGTACGCGGAGGCCACCGAGCCCAGCAGTCCCCCGACACTCTGGCCCCCGGGGTTTTGCGCCACGTTCCTGAGGCTATTGGCCAGTTGCGCCGCCTGCAGCGCCTGCGACCCCGTCACCCCCGTGCCGAAGAGGCCACCCGCCCCCGCCGCGGCTTCGCCCCCGCCGTAGACATCGAGGAGCGCCGGGGTCGCCTCCAGGCCCGCATACGTGCCGGCGGCGGTCGTCCCGGCTTCCGCCCCGGCCGTGCCGGCGGCGATGGCGGGGGCGGCCCCGCCAAACGCCAGCCCGCCGCCGACGCCCGCACTGAGCGCGAGCATGCCCATGAGGCTGGCGAACCCGACATCAGACATACCCAGCGGCCCGGTGTCCTGCTGCATGTTCCACATGCCCGTCTGGGCGTTGAGCGTGCCGGACGAGCCCGGACCGCCCCGCTCACCGCCGCCAAGCTGCCGGGGCGGCGTCATGATGCCTTGATACTGCCCCTGCGCGTCATAGACGCCCCCCACGGCCCCCTGCGCCCCAATGGGGTCCCAGATGCCCCCGTTGGCGTAGGCATCGTAGATACGCTGCCAGTCGGCCATGGTCTCGCCTGGACGGAGCGCGGTCGTCTGGAAATCAGGCATACGACTCCCTCAGACCCGCATGGGCCGCGACAGCGGGCGTGCCATCGCGTGCCACTCGCGCGCCCGTAAACTCATTTTGCCAGAGCCAGAGAGCTCGACATACAGGACCTCCCCAGTCGCCCCGATGTCAAAGAGCAGATCGGCATCGACGCTGTGCGCCAGTGGCGCACCGACAGCCGCACTGGCGCCCACACTGAGCGTCTTGGTGATCGACGCGCCGGCCGTGGGATACGTCAGGCTCTGGGCTGGTCCAAGCGCCATGGCGGCCATGATGGCCTGCCCGGCTTGCACCCTGAACAGCTTGAGCAGCATGCGGCGGTGATAGCCGCGCCGCAGCGGCGAGCCGCTCGGCAGGGGCTGAAAGCGCACGGACCAGGGAATGAGGGCGCCGTCATCGGTCGCTTGCCCTGTAAACAGTGCCTGCACTCTGCCTCCGCCCGATTCTCCGGCGTAGACCTGGGGCAGGACGCCTTGCGTCAGCGGCGAGGCCAGCGTCGCAAAGCGCCTGGGAAAGGTGGCAATCGTCCAGGCTTTCCTGGGCACATCGTAGACAAACATACGGTCGAGGCTGGTCGAACCGGCACTCGGACAGACACACAGATAGAGCGGCGGATTTTGGACCTCGGCGGCCCAGGAGTGGCGTACCAGGTCCCAGTTGAGGCCCGTGATATCATCGCGGCCAAAGATGTAGGGCCGGATGGGCTCGGAGATGACCTCATCCTGCAAGCCGTTAAAGACCGCAAAGCCTCTATGCGTGAGACGGACCAGGCCCAGACCAGGCACGTACTGAATGGTGCGCGGGGCGACGCAGCCCATGTTCGTCTGCGCCTGCACCACTTGAAAATTACTGGCGCCAAAGAGTCCGAAGACTTGATAGGTCGAGAAGTTTTTAAAGGCGACCAGCGTCGCCGTGGGGGAAATCCCGGTGGCGGCCACGGTAAACACCCCTAAGCCCATGCCTTCCTGCCCATCATCCTTAGCAATAAACACCTGATTGGGCAGCGGCCAGGCGTTCGGGTTGGCCACATCAGAGGCTTGCAGCGAGGACGGCCCCGTGGTCGAGGTCGTCGCCGCGGCGGTGTTCCAGGCCCACAGAGAATTGAGATGGACGGCAATGTGCTGCGCCTGGGGGGCGGCGGTGAGAGAGCCAAAGGTCGTGCCGTCGTAATACTTGATGGTCTCATAGCCGTTTGCGACGATGGCGAGATTGACAAACGTCAGCATCTGCGGCAGATCGGCGGCCGTGCTAAAGAGCCCGCGGACAGCCCAGGCCGGCGACAGACGCTCGTAGAGGTGCTGGCTGCCGTTTTGCCAGCGCACGACCGCGAGTTTGATGAGCGTCCCACTGACTTTGACGACGTCGTCGAGGCTCAAAATGCGCTCGCTCTCCGACGGTCCCTGGTCAATTGTCGTGGCCCCATCGCGCACATCCAGGGCGCCCTGTTCATCTAAAATCAGATTGGTGGCACGCATGACCTGCTTGGGACCAATCTGATAGGGCGAACTCACCGCGTCTATGCCACCGCTAAAATCGGTTCTGGTGGCTGGTTGTAGGCGGCTGGGCATGGCTTACCCCTCTAGCGCCACGGCCGGTGCCCGCAGCACCACGCTACCAGCGCCTGTCGTGTGCCGCTCGACACAGCGCAGACGCGGTGCAGTTGAAAACTGGGAAACACCACCACGTCCCCCTGCACACGGGTGGTTGGCTCGTGCCGCGTGCCCAGGTGCATTTCCAGATCGCCGCCCTTATACGTCTGCCAACACGAGAGTTGCACGCTGAGGCTCAGTTTGCGCAGACTCATGGCCCCCGGTCCTAAGTCCGTGTGCCAGGTATAATGCGCTCCTGTGCTGTACTCGGTGAGCTGCAACGCATCGATAAAGCCCACCAGGTCAAAGCCGTAGACCTGGGCGTTGACCTCTTCACACACCGTGGTAAGACGCTCCCAGAGCCAGCGCTCGCCTTCGGCAAAGGGCAGCCAGCGCACCGTGGCCCGACGTACGTCCGGCACTGTCTGTCTCGCCTCGCCAATCGTCGCTTGCAGTGCCTCCTGTGCCATCCCAAGCGTGACGATCTGAGCGCACTCGGCGCTGCTGAACACCCCCTGGCGCTCGACGTAGGGGGGATAGGCCGCCAGGGGGTGCTGATGCACGGTGTACGTGTAGCGACTCATCACAGCTCCCCTAAAAGGCCCGGAAAACCAGAACCGTGAACTGCGCGTTATACGCCCCGATCGAATCAATCACCGCCGTGAACACATCATTCGTCCCGAGCGCCGTCGTGCCGCTCATGAGGAACCAGGGAAACGTCACCCCATTGGTGCGCGCCACCGTCTGGGTCAGCAGATCCGTACCATTTTGCCGGAGACGGATGACATCGTTGCTCCCCGTGCCGGTAATCTCGCCGTACGCGGCGACATAGAGCGTATCGCCAGCCAGCGTCGTGGGGCTGCCGGTGTTGATGAAACTCTTGAGATAGGACCCGCTCGGCGTCGGTCCGGGTGGCCCCGTGGGGCCGGACGGGCCTGGCGGCCCGCCACTGCCGGTCGGCCCGGGCGGCCCGGTGGGACCCGTCGTGCCCGGCGAGCCTGACGGCCCGCTCGGACCAATCGAGCCCGTGGGGCCAGGAGGCCCAGGCGGGGACGGGGCCTCTACCGCCTCAATCACCCAGTTCTGCAAGGCCTGAAACGTGTACCCCGTCTTCACAAACGTGATGTCGTAGATGCCTTCAGCGGCGTAGAAATCGACCGTGCCGTAGACCGCATCGTTGGTAAAGGGATTGGCCAGGGGGAGAGTCCCGGCCTCATCTTGAAAGAGCGTCGCCAGGGTGTTCGTGCCGGCCAACTTGACCGTCACCCTGACGCCAAACACGACGGCGCCCGTGGTCGCTTGCATCGGTCGGTTAAAGTGTGCGATGGCCATAGGTTACCCTACTACGGTTCCGAACGGCCCAAGCGGGTAGATGCCCCCGCCATGCCCAGAGCCATAGGCCCGGACCTGGTACGTCCCATCAGGGGCCTGCCACACAGGATCTCCCGCGATATCCTTACACGCTTCGATGAAGCTATCCATCAAGCTCTTCGCTTCCTGCCGGTCCTGTTCAGCCTCTCGCACCTTACTCAAGACGTAGAGTTCCAGCGGTGCGATAAAGGCGATGGGCACTTCCAACGGATCAGTACTCCGTGTCACCGGATTGGGCGATCTGAGACCCTTGACCCACAGCGAGCAGTGGGTCACCGGGTCGCTGGCGTAATGCACTTCAGCCCGTGTCCCTCCCGCCCCTCGCCTGAGCGTGTAGACCGTGTGCGTGTCCGTGTTCAGGTTCCGATACTCCATCAGTTCACCGCCGACAAGCACCCATCCGAAGGAGAGAAAGTCGGTCGTCGCGGTGCACACGACACTGTCTTGTGTCGCCGTCATATCGGCGCTGAGTGTCGTCGTCGTATCGGTCAGGTTCGGCGCGCCGTACAGGCTCAAGTCCAGTGCCCCAGCGCGGCGGTGCATCGAAAACGACAGCGACTGACCCACATACGCCGACGGGTAAATCGTCCAGGCTTCATCGAGGTAGGCGCACCTGAGCTGCCGGAACCACACGTCTTCTGCCAGGACCCACTTCGCATCTAGGGTGTAGGACTGGGCCGTGTTGATCGAGGGAAAGGCGGTCCAGTCGGGCACCAGCCAGTTACAGCGACGCGACATTTCTAGCAAGGCATTTGACAACCATCTATAGAGGCTCTGTACTCTTAAAAAAGATCCATCACTATCAGGCTGAGGATCACCTGCATTATTGTATACAGGGTCTGGAATTTGATCCCTTATTGAATTAATGATAGGGCCAGCCGTCGCATTGGGAGTAAACGGCTGGTAGAGCCCAATCAAGCTGTCAGAGATAACGGCTGGTGCTGCCACGGCTACGCGACCTTCTCTTCATCCAGTTTGTGATCGCCACACCAATCAGACAGAAAGACCACCGGGTAGCCGTTCATCGTAGGTGCGTGTCTGCGGCAACGCCCCAGCTGAGGCGCCACAGTCTTTTCTTCACGCAGAGACGGTTTGGCGACAAACCACATACAGGTTCTACAGGACATAGCGCTTGAACGATGGACCCATAGATCAACTGACATGCCTAGGCTCCTTGCACGCAGACGAGTTGCACCTGTGCATCGTCGGCAAACCACTCCGGTTCGTAATCGTCCGCGGTAATCCCATGCACGCGCAAGTGTGTGACTTCCACCTGTGGTGCAGCATAGACCGGGATGCCAGCCTCTTTCAACCGCAGAAAGAAGCTAAAGTCCTCGCCGTACCGGCCTCTATGATCAAAGGGATCTTCCTTGGGAAACCGCTCTTTGAGCCGCGCAAACACGCTGCGGTGCACAAAGAGGCACCCGCCCCCAGCCGCATCCACTTTGACCAGCGGCTTCGTGTTGTCTACCTCGAGAATGGGCACAAAGCCGGGCTCATCCTGGGCCTCGCTCCAGTGCCAGAGCATCGGATGATGCGGTTTCGCTTTATGGCGGTACACGCCTGAAATAACTGGGGCTCTATAGCGCTGGTGCAACGTGATCAGTTGCAGGATCACCTCTGGAGGGAAGACTTCATCACAGTCCAGCATGACCAGCCAGTCCCCGAGCATACGCCGCGCCAGGTCGTTCCGCGCCCCGGCATGCAACGACATACTGGCTTTGAGGTACTGCACACTCTCCCCGTCCTGACACACGTACTCGTTGGTAAACGCCACGAGGTGGCCCCAGGCCCAGCAGAAGGCTTCGGGGACGGCCATGAGCCCGCCGAGATAGCCGACACTTCCGAGCACCTTAAGAGTATTAATCATCCTATCCTCCGGTGCGTCCGTAGCCAGGCCTTATCCCACTTCGAGCCCGACCCGCGTTTCTTGATCTTCGCGCCGTCCGGCATGCCCGCCGCCTTCCTGGCCGCCGCGATGGACCCAAAGAAGCGCCAGACCACCGTCGCGTTCGGCATGCGTCCGGAGACGCCACCACAGTCGGTGGTGAGGGGCCAGCGCCCGGTCCTGGCGTAGAAGTCCTGGAAGGCCTTGATGATCGCTTCCGGCGTCCAGGAGGGCTTCTTAATGTTATACATGAGGGGTTAAACTTCGCTTCGGCTTGCGTGTGGCGCGCACAAAGTAGCCTTCTGGCACAAAGTCGTAATCGACTGTTTCCCACTGGGCACTCTGCCAACCCGTGGCCTGAAGCATCCAGCGCAGCCGGGCTTCATCCACCACGGCAATGTGAAAACTGGCGTCTGCGATGTCCGGATTGGGCACGGTCAGAAACCGCGCATCGTTGGGCACCGTGATACACAGGGAGGGCGCCACGCGCCAGGCTTCGGCCAGACAGACAATCTGCTGTGCGGGCAGGAGATGCTCGAGGATATCTCCCAGCACCACGAGTTCGGCCTCGTCGTTGTCAAACGGCCAGCGCTTGCTGCAGTCAAAGACCCAGTCAATTACCAGCGGCTTCTTCAGGACGACGTCGTAAACACGGTCATCACAGTTAATCACGCGGGTGCCAAAGGTCTCTTTGAGACCGGCGGGATCGTCGTTGGCACCGATATTGAGGACCGTGCCAGTGGTCCGGGCCACACACTGGCGCTGAAAGTCGAAGCGTCTTGTTGTCATAGCCGGTCTTCGCCTTCAAAGTCTTCGGCGATCCATGTCTCATACTGCGAGACCACCTCTTCCCAGTCGAAGGCCTTCCGCGCTATCTGCATCATAGATGGACGCAGCGCCTCCTGGATTTCCGGGTGCATCAGGAGATGCACTGCTGCCATGGCGTAGCGCCTGATGGTCATGGGATCATGCTCGGCATCGCCTTCAATGGCGATGCCCGCAAGCTGATTCTCTTTTGCGGCCCAGATGGGATTGCATACCGGGATAGCCCCCAGAGCCTGGGCTTCCATGAGGGTGATGTAGCCGGTCTCCGTAAAGTTCGTGGGTGCACACATGAGACCGGTCTGCGTCCACTCCCTATAGAGCTCGGGCTGTCCGATACGTCCCCGCAGGATGAGGCCCGGCTGCTGGCAGGCCTGAAAGACCCGCTCCTGGTGCCACTTCACCGCGCCGTGCGAAAAGGTATCAATATTGTCCCAGCCGTAAAAGACGTGCAGCTCAGCATCGGGCACGAGAAAGCGGATGAGCTTGAAGGCCTGCGTCAGGCCCAAGAGGCCGCGATCAGGAGACGAGGCATACATGAGACGGTGCGGATTACGTGGGGCGAGCGTTCCTCGCAGGGTGTGATCTACGAGGTCCCCACGTAACCCGTTTCGCGACAGACAGACCTTGGAGGCAAAGTCGGGATGCCTGGTTTTCAGCGACGCTTCGTGGTCCGGACACAGGGCAATGATGCGGTCAAGCTTGTGCCGCCAGTCAAAGTCCCAGGGACCGTAGGTATCCACGTCCTGGAACACGGCCCAGATGCGCTGGCGCTCGTCGTACTCGAACTTGTCGAGCCACTCTATGGCACGGATCAAGATATACAGGCCGGGATCTTCTGGGTCCAACTGGCTGAGATCGCGCCAAGTGACGCCGCGGTACAGAGGCAAAGTGTCAGGGCGAATCGGGCTGTAGGAGGTGACAAAATGGCCACGTGCCGCTAAGCGCGTGGCCATCTCGACGTGCATGGTTTCGGAGCCACCGATGCCGGGATCGTCCGGATTCCTGTAATCCCAAGCTTGATAAGCCTTTGGACTTATAAGACTAATCTGGGCCATGGTGAGCGCCTCCCTCACGCCTAGGACTAAATGCCCGGTATCATATCCAGGATAGCATCGTAGGTCACCACGTCAGTGCCAGAGAGGGTCACGGCCACGCGCACAAACGTGTACGACTGCGCATCCGGGACGGGGCCAGTCAGACTCAGCGTCTGATTCGTGCCGTTGCGCAGCGCGGTGCGGTGGTCTAAGTCCCGGAGTTGGCTCGTAAAGCCCGAGTCATACGCCACTTGCAGTTCGTAGATCGGCCCGACGGTCCCCGTCCCCGAGCCCCAGCCCTTCTGATTGATAATCGCCCGGGCCCAGCTAATGCCGGTCGGGGCCTGACCCACCGGGGACGTCGTCACCGACTGGTCCGCCAGCTCAAAGTGGTAGTTGATCGTGGGCGGTTGAATAGAGCCCTGGCCGCCAGGTTGCACCAGGAACGGGTGGGTGTGGGATTTGCACCAGGAACCGAGAGTAAAGGCCATGCGATTAGTCCTTCAACGCCTTGAGACGAGCTTTGCGACGCTCATAGGCTTCATGAGACTGTTGTTTCTGGCACGTCCGACAGTGCTTATTGCCCTTGTACCAGTACGTATTGTCATCCGTATAGGCATGCCCATATGGACAGTGGGTTGTAACCTGGTACGTGGCCTCTCCATGCAGCGTATGCTTCTTACGCTGTTGCTGCGCATTCTCAGCTTTGCACTGCCGACACTGCCGCTCACCCGTTGAAGGCAAGATATAGGTGTTCGTCTCGTCATACGGATGACCATGTGGGCAGTGGGTCTTATAGGGCACTTTACGCCGATTGTTCTCCAGGCGTGTGACCGCTTCGAGATGCTCGACGTTGACGCAGCGGGTATTGCGACAGGTATGGTCAATCTCCAGGCCCTCCGGGATCGATCCATGCACCAATTCCCAGGCGTAGCGATGCGCATAAACATTGCGATTCTGGACCCAGAAAAAGCCGTAGCAGAACTGATGCGGCCGATGCCTGGGCGTGTTCCATACCAACGTCCCCTGCCACTCAATACACCCATCCTTGCGTACCCTCGTCTTACTCCAAAACCGATGTTCGTCCCGTGTCATCGTAGCGCCTCCCTACGTGAAAGAAGTACATAGGGAGAAGTATACAATGGTACGGTTGACAGATCAATCCAAAACTACTATACTCCTTCTACGCATTGCCAATACCGTAGACCCTCTGGTGATTACGGAGGCTCAGAAATTGCAGCTGAAGAAGGACATAGACCCTGGTAATAGCCACATACTGGTATGAAGGCTGGATATAGGGGTCCATGCGGAAGTGCATGTTAGGATGAAAAATGGGTCTTAGGTACTTTTCGGTGTATAGCTGCATCTCCCCGGCGGGCACGAACTGGTCGTGCAGCACGCTGGCGCGGTTGAACATCAGGTTCCGGAAGCCCGCCCTGGTCGTTTCCTCGTCATCAATGAAGCGTTGATTGTTGACGAGCAAAGCCCAGTAGGCATTCCAGCCCGCCTGGGTTGTCACGACGAGCGTCGGCTCTTCGTTGCCGAACGAGCACCGGCCATATTCCTGCTGCATGCCAGCCAGCGTCACGACCGGGGAACCAGCGACTTGCCAGACCGTATCAGACGCGGCGTTGGTGGGGCCGTTGCCGCCACCGCACTTCCACACAAAGCCGGTTGAGGCAGTGTTCTGGATCGTGATGCCGGCGTAGGTGCCAGAGGCAGCCAGGGCCAGAGGCACGCCGTCCAGGTCAATAGAGGTATTCTGGGGCGAGGTGCGCTGGGCCGCGCGGTTGAGCTTCATGAGCAAGCTGCCGAACGCGATCTCTTCTTTGACGCGCACCAGGTTCACGACCCCGGCCGGGCCTTGATTCAGGACCGCGTCCAGGATGGGAATGGCACATAATTGTTGGTACGCCCTCCACTGGAGCTCTGCTGGTTGTGCAGAGTCAGTAACGTCGGTAGCAAGCATTTGGGTGCCCCAAAATGCGCCACCAGTAAGCTCTTCTTGATTTACGACGGTCCCGGTTTTGTTATCCTAGAGGCTTTTTATCCTCTAGTTCTTACCATTCCTGGTAAGCCCCGCATATCTCATCACCCCCTAGGGGTGTCGGGCGCTCGTGGGTGGGGTATTGCTTCGGTAGCTCACCACCTATGCTGTGCACCTTCATGCAACGACAAGACCGAGTTGCATGCTTGGCTCAGGATTGTCCTTCTGTGACGGTTGACCGTCCAGGCATGGGAGTTTCCCTGAGTTCACCCGATTTGCGCTATACCCTTGCGGATATAGGGTCCTGTTTACTTCTTCTCGCGTCTGTAGTATACTATCTACTTGGACTGTAGATACTAATTCTCTAAGTAGGAGTCTGTCATGAACGAAACCAGTATTGCCTATTGTGCGGGATTGTTTGACGGGGAAGGCTGTATCTTGTTGTCGAAGCACTATACGTATGCCAATCACAAAGAAACGGCCTACGGTCGCCAACCAAACTATCGTTATCGTATGGATATCCGCCTCAATCAGACGCGTCCTGAGAGTGTCATCTATCTGCAAGAAACGCTCGGAGGAACGGTCTACTTCTTGCGAAGATCGCACGGCCCGAACAAGGAAAAAATCTATGCGGGCCGTTGGTGCTGGGAGATGGCGGATACCATTGCCGCACACGCGCTCGAACAACTTCTGCCCTTCTTGCGGATCAAGAAAGACGAAGCCGAACTGGCTTTGCAGTTTCAAGCGAGCAAATTTCCAGCTCTCCAACGCCGCGGCGAACGAGGCCGCAAGCTTGGACGCACCCCCGAAGAAGTTGCCTACCATCAGTGGTGTTTTGAGGAAATGAAACGCTTGAAGCAAGTCCATAACGATCCAGCTATGCAAGAGCACTACATCCTGCTAAAAGATAGTTTCCGAAGACAATTGCTCCTCCCTGGAATTTGCGACCTAATCTCGTCAGTCGCCACCAGAACCCAGAGGGCTTAAACACCGCGTCCACCAATTGGGGCTGAAAGTACTTAGTCGTAACTCCATTCGCGGTATTGATCAGTGAAATAGGGGGTTGTGAGAGCTGGGCTCCGATGCCTCCAGCTGCCATGTCGATATCCTTCTCGAAGGATATCTGGCTCGACCTGTGCTACCCCACGTTGGAGTAAAAGGAGCCAATAATATCAGGGTCTTGCAGAGCCGCAGCCTCAGCCGCTTCCATGGTTTGGAAGCTCGGTTGCGGCAGGGGGATACTCTGCGCCGGCCCGTACGGCGCGTAGGGCACGGGCGGGTTCTTCATCATGTCTTGTTTGGCCTGCTCCAGGCCAGCGGCCATGCCAGCCTCTTTGGCTTTGGCCAAGGCGCTGTCATAGGTCATGAGGCGGTAGGCGTCAGCGAGGTCAGGCTGCTTCAAGCGTTCCCGGTTGTACTCGAGCAAGCGGGCGGGGTCGAGGCCGGGGTCTTGCTGCTTGAGCTGTTCAATGCGCATGACGAGGGGAATCTGTGACAGGCCCGTGAGCAGCTGCTGCTGCAGCCGGGTAATGTCGTCCAGGCGGCTATTGGTGGTGGTGGCGAGTTCGAGGGCTTTGGAGCTGTCGCGGTGCAGGGGACCAAGCAGGGGGTCAGTCGTGTAGTCGATGGGGTACGGCGGACGCACCGGCGCTATATCCCCCTGGGGTGGAGCGGTGAGGGCCTGGGCGAGCTGTTGTTCTAAGGCCCGTTTTTCTTCCGCCAGGACTTCGGCGCGCTGGTACTGGCGTTGCGCCAGATCGCGGGGGACGACGGTTTTACGAGCGTCGATGAGCTGCTGCCCGATGTCGGCGCCAAGGTCGCGCAACAGCATCTCATCGGGGTAGGCTTGCGGGTTGGAGAGGACATCGGACCAGCGCAGATCGGCCATAGTTTACTCGCTCAGGTTTGGGATGATACGCTTGCTGCCTGGCATACAGACAGTGAGACACTGGATCGCGCGCATGAGGGAGTCTTCCAGTGCGGTCAGAGCGAGAGCCCGTTCACGGCTCTCTGGCAGCCAATCGACGAGCGTACTGGCCAACGCGTAGTACTCCGAGCGTAAGGCCGCTATGGACAGACGCGTGTCCGTGTCCACCTCGTGATAGCACAAATCCCGCAGGAGCTGGCTTTTCGGGACCTCCGGCATCTCAGACTCCTAAAGGTGGCATACCAGCACCACCCATATCGCCACCCATCATGCCCCCACCGGCCGGCATATTCGGGGGAGGCGCCGCCACGGGTTCGGCGGGAAGCGTGGCGCTTTGATCCATGGCCTTTTTGATATGGACTAAAGCAGTCGCTAACTCTTTGGCCACGGCCGGGGCGCGCATCTGGAAGCGGCTCATCGCAAACCCGATCGCGTCCATCGCACTTTTCATGGCATTCGCTTCACCGCCAGGCGACGGCCCGGCTGCCATACCCTGGAGGGCGCCCAGGTCGGGGGCAGCCCCACCTGGAGGAGGACCACCCGGACCACCCGGACCACCCGGCGGACCACCCGGACCACCAGGCGGACCACCCGGGCCACCAGCACTCCCAAGGCGCTGGAGGAGTTGCGCAATCATCTGCGGAGGAGGCATCGTGGCCATCTAGCGCCCTTTACCCCCGCCATCGGGAAATTCGGCGTGCCAATCGTTGGTATCATCGCCGCCGCCAGCCGTTATCTGGTGGGCTTCGGTGCCGGTCGGATCGAGAATGCCCAGGGGATCAGGCGGGGTGCCCATTTCCCAGGACCTGACAGTGGTGTGATGGACGCCGGGTTCAAAGAGGGGGGAAACCATCGTGACTTTTTCGGCCATTGTGTCTGTTCCTTCTTGCAAGTGGCTCGCAGTGCTGCACGGTTACGCCTTGATCGTGGACACTCAACGCCAGGGCAACGGCCCACGATCCATCTCCCTGGTCTTGTCAGTGACACAGCACTGCCAGCTGTCTGCCTGCGGCCACACCCGCAGGTCTAGCTAACGGTGCCGACCGCGTTTGCCCTTACGGCCACGCCGTTCACAGGTGACACTCATCGGTGTCTGAAGCATGGCAGTCCTTTCTCAGGTGGAGGATGGTATACGGTGACTTGTGACCGCTGGGACTACATGCGCTTGCCGCGCTTGCCCTTGCGTCGACCACGCCGTTCACAGGTCACATGCTCTGGAGTCTGGACCATCGCTGCTCACCCCCTCTCAAAGGTCATTAGTAGTAACTTTTATAAGTAAGTTACGGTAACCAGTATGGACAAAAAAAGGGCACAATGCAAGAAAAACTAGGGCTGTTCTCTCCGGCCATCGAGTGCGGTCTGCATCCCACGCGCCAGGGCGTCACGTTACTCTTTCTGGCCCTGGCGTGCGCCAGTGGATGACGCTGGGGTCTATGCGGGTGCCGGCGGGAGTGGTCCGGCAAAGGTCAGTGGTTCCGACCAGAACCAGCCCTCAACGTCTTCAGGCATATAGGCTGGCGACGCCAGAAAATACAGGTGTTGGCCCCCTCCCGGCGCCGTCACTTCTACCACATGCGGGCCAGGCCCCTCCTGGGGATTCTGGCCGCCGGTGACGTAAAACCAGTAGACCCCCTCCTCCTGGGGCCACTCCTTGTGCCAGGAGCCTGGACTCATACCGCCTCCTTGCGACCATCGAGCGCGGTCTGAATCCCACGCGCCAGGGCTTCCTGTAACTCTTTCTTGCCCTGGCGTTCGAGGTCCGCAAAGGTTTCCCGGGACATGTAGTAGCTCGTTTCGCCCTCGCCTCGCTTGCCGCCACTGACCTCGTAGGCGGTGGAGCCGTCAGCGCCGCGCACCTCACGGACGTTGGTAATTTCGGCGTCTTTACTCATATACTATCTCCTTGTACAGGTTACAAATAAACTGGTAGACTCTTCTCTATGAGCCAAGGCACTCTCGCGAGAGAGGAACCGCTCGCTCAGGTTATATGCCGCCATCGTTTTGTTCATACGTAAAAGGCATCGCCGAGATATTGGGGGTACCCGTAAGTTACCCTCGTGGTCCGCCGGTCCACACCGCACGGTGTGGGAGCCCGCAGGGCTCCTGAAAGCTGCCTGCTTGAGCTGGCAGTACTTACACTCCGGGTGGGGTACGGCCCGGAATCCCCGGCCTTCAGGCCGAGGAGGACGTCAATCATCGTTTGTTCCTCTACGACGCTTCTTGCCGCAGGATGATGGCGTCACCGGTGTCAGTATGCCAGGGATAGAGAGACATCTCCTGTGCCCCTGGTTGCGGACGGCTTTCCGGGAGAAACCGTGCGACAATATGCGCAAAGGCTGCGGGAGTAAGAGGGCACAAACCCATCGTGCTCCGCGCTGCACAATACTGATAGATTTCTTGAATGGTTAACGTGTCGATCTCTGCAAGTGTGAGACTCATCGTTTCCTCCCGCCGCTACTGCCCTTGCTTGCCTGTCTGGCCTGCGCCTGAAGCTGTAAGGCCTGTTTGTTACGTTCGGCGATAGCCTGACCGTTTGGGAATTCCAATATTTTGAAAAGGTCTTCATCCGAGGCTAAGCGCCCCATCTTTGCTAACATCAATGCAAGTCTCTTCGTTAAAGTCTTCGAATTTATTGAGAAACTCGATGGATCTATAAACGCACTGTACTGCTTCCACTCTCGTAAGGGTTCCCACAGGACCGGCTGCCACTCGTCGCCTTGCGCAAACGGCAGTATCCTGGGCGTGGTATAAAACTGCCCCATACGCGCCAGGAGCTTGGCCACCAGTTTGTGGACCGCCATGTACAAGTAGCGCGCACGCAGCCTTGTTAAGCCCATCGCTTGGGAGATCTCCGTCTCGGTGAGTTCCGCTGAGACGTTGCCGCGCCCAGGCTGTCCCTGTCTGGAGGGTTGCTGCCCCAACTGCTCGCGCATGATACTCCGCAAGCGGCCGCCATGCTGCACCAGGTCGGCGGGCATGGGCGGGGGCCGCTCTATCCTGACCTCAGAACCCTGACGCTTGAGGATGACTTGTCCTGGGATGTCGCCGAATGTCCTGGGATTAATCCCGGAGTTCGCGTCCGCGATGACTAAGCCTTTTTGCAGACGCAGGGCGTTTTCCACCACGAGCGATTCCAGCTTATCACTCGCCCGCTGCAACTCGAGTAACTCCGCCACCAGAGACTTTTGCGGCCAGAACCGGTGGACGGGGGGTTGCAGCACGAGTCGGATGAGATCAAAGCCGTCGCCGTAAGGCATCGGCCCATCATAGAGGACCACCGTCGAGGTGGTCTGGATGAGGCGGCCCTGCGGGTATTTGTACCGCACGGCGCGGCGCAGACGCTCCACGCCTTCGGGGTCTCTGAGCGTCTCCGGGATCACTTCGAGGGTGGCGTCTTTGACCCGCGTGGTGTAGATGGTGACGCGCGTGTCCATACCGCCAGTCGGCACCGGGGCATTGACGGGATAGAGGGGCGTGAGGAGTCCCACGCCAGAGGGGCGCTCCAAGGGCATGGTCATGGGTGCAGGGTCGGTTGGTCGCGCCGCATCAGGGCGTACACGCCAGCCCTGGTCCGGCCACTTCTGGCGTACTTCGTTGATGTCCAACGTATCAGTCGTCGTGACATAGCGCCAATCATCATCGTCTGTGGCGTAGGGATCAGGCCAGACCGATTGCGGCGGTCTGGCCCGCACCACAATTTCCCCCTGGCCCTGAGCCTTCAGGGGGTCCCACGGCACCTCAAAAAAGCCGCACGGCCAGATCGCCGCATCGGCACAGGCTTCCAGAATCGTTAAGTCGAGAAAGTAGCGCTGCCAGTAGGCGTGAATGGCGCGCTCGACGTCCTGAGCGCGCTGTTTCGAGCTGGGAGACGCGGTGACGTAGACGGTCGGGGCATTATCGGTGAGGTCGCTGAGTTCCGTCAGGATCAGGCGCTTGAGTTCGTTAATCTGGATGGGGCTTTTGTACGAGGGCAGAGCCTCGTTCCAGACATCACCCCAGTACCCACGCTCAAATTCTCTCCATTCAGCGGTATTAATAACCTTTTGCCTGGCATTTGACGCGTCAAGCCAAAGGCCCATATTCCATTGTACCAAAAGCTCCTCGCCTCTACGCTGCTCGCCTACTGCCCCATCAAATGGCTCAGTGCCGCTTCTATCATGCCGACCATTCACCGAGACTCTCGCTGCAGACGTCGCCATCACAGCGCCTCGAAGAAAGGATTATCCAGCCCCACGTAGAGTGGCTTTTCTCCCGGCACCAGCACGAGGGCCTGCGGCACCGCCATCCACGTGGTGGTGGGACAGGCATAGACGAACTGGACGTTGCGATCCCAGAACACATGCGGCGCTTCACCTGGCACGCCGTCACAGGGGTACTCCAGAGCGCACAAGAGACAGGTGTCCGGCATTGCTTAGTCTCCCTTATACCATGGCCCCGAACGTGTCAGGTGCCACCAGAAGGCGCGCCATACTCCCACCTCTTGGCGCCTCTCCGCAGGCGTCGCGTCCTGGGGTCCCACGATCAGGACGGTGGCCGCAGCCACAGGCGTCCCAGCGTCACAGGAGCGCACCCAGAGTCTCGCCGTCAGATGCGTGTGCCCCAGGAGCCGGAGCCAGGGTTCCAGGCGTACATGCACATGGGGATGGTCTGGGCAGGGCTCGCCACCGCGCACGAGGGTATTGTCAGGGGTGTGCGGCACGGAGGTCTCGCCGGTCTCGGTAGGCACCTAGAGTCCTTTCGTCGGCCAGACGAGCCCGACCCTGCCAAAGGCCTGCTGCCATTTGCACCGCAATCCAGCAGCCAGGATGTGCAGATCGACTGGCTGAGGCGACGTCTCTGGGAGCAGCGGCCAAAAAATAAAGGTGCGCCTGTCTTGATCGACACGATGCTGTAAACACTGCGCCAGCACCGCCATATGCGCCGGGCGTATCGGCACGGTACAGACAAAGCCATGCCCGGCGTAAAACGGCCAGGCGTAGGCGCTAAAGCGCACCATGAGGGCGTAGAGCTGCTGGGAGTGCGGCCAGGTTTCCATGCGCAGCAGCTCTGTGTTGTACTGCTTGTCGGCCTTGTGGCGCTGGCGCTGGTTCATGACATGCGGCTCTTCTAACTTGGGAGGAAGAAAGACGGGTCTTCAATACCCCCCGCCACCGGGATCGCCCGCTCTTGTCCCATCGTACTCACCACCTCGCCACCCATCCCCATCCGGCGCCGGTACTCTAAGGCACACTCGTTGGAGCACACCAGATGCGTGTGCCCGGCGACGCCACCGGAGCCGAGGTTGGTGCGCATCACACGCGGACGGTCCTGGACCATCACCCATTCGTGGCTCGAGCCGCAGATCATACAGAGCCAGTGGCGTTGATTGTGGTCCGTACACTGCGCACAGGTGCACGTGGAACCCAGGCGTACCCTCTCGTCCCAGCCCTGATGGCGCTGGCCAGGCAAGACAAAACTGCCATCCTGGCGAGACTCGATGAGGCCTAAAGCCGAGTAGTGCTGCATGAGTTCAAGGAGCTGGGCCAGCGCGGTCTCAGGGTTAAAGGGGGGCGGGGTGGGGGAGGGCCCTCCCGCGTCTTCTCCAGGCTCGTTGTCGCTAAAACTGATTGGCATAGCCGCCTCTATTTCTCGGGATGATATTTACGAAATGTACTCGATCCTGGACCGTAGCCGGTCGACATGGCGCCGTGCCTGCCGTCGCCTTTCGCGCCAGAGCCCACCGTCCCACCAGTGACCGTCTTGGTCACAAACCGGATGGTGCCGCAGCGCGGGCACTCGAACGTATTGCCGGCAGCAAACTCCTGATGAAAGATCATCTCGACACGGCCACGGCCATGCTCAAGGCATGGAGGGCAGACGATCGTTACGGCCATGCCAGGGCTCTCCTTCAATAGCGCCCTCCCAGAGCGGCAGCTTCGGCGTATAACACGTGCGGCACACCAGATCGCAGGCCTCACAGCTTTCCAGAGCCCGGGCCCCAAACGGGTGGGTCAGCGTGCCGTACAATCCCACATCATAGCTATAGCGGATGGGCACCTCGTCGCCACACCACTCGCACTCAAACAAGTTGGTACTCCTCATGATGCTGGTTGTGCGAGTTCCCTGGTTCCCAATAGAGAGCAGGGAACCTGGGAACCAGCATCCAAAAACGGTCTTTCCCCAAGCAACGACATAGCGGATGCTGGTTCCCAGGGGTCCTCAAAAGTCGAAAATGCCTGGGAACCAGCATCCACTATGCATGAGGGAGACGAAGAACGATTTCCACGTCTTTTGGCTGTGCAGACCTCTGGAGAAGGAGGCGCCGATGCAAGGCCATGTCTCCAGAGCACAGCGACAGGCCAGGCCGGAGATACCAGGGCGTGCCCGTCTCCCTCGTGAGCATAGCACACATAAGTTATTCAGAGCTACTTAAACACACCATACAGCGCCAGGCGCACAAGTCACGCATCACAGTCCCTTAAATAATTCTTTGTACGTGGCGGGATCAATGAGGAGACGGCGTGGCTCGCGTTGTGTTTCGATCTGCCTTGCCGTCTGTTCATGCGTCGCCATGGACACGGCCGCGCTGATACTCACTTCGGCGAGCCAGCACTGTTTCTCGACGGGGGAGAGTTGGGGCAGATCAACCGTTTGCAAAATGCGCGTGGTTTTGGTGGTATAGTGATGGGTGAACGTCCGACGTTTGCGCCCGAGCCCGATTTTCCCCGCCTCCGAGAGACAGACGAGCCCGACATTGGTGAGTACATCAAAGACCTGGTTGTGCTGTTCGCGGAGGTAGGTCCGCGCGGTGTCGAGTAAGTCACGGCGCTCTTGCACATCGACCCCTGCGAGCGCCGTGAGATCCGCGTAGCTGATGGTATCGCCCGGCTGCATGGGGCGCAGGCGCTCAATCAGCTCGCGGGTGGCCAGGCTCATGGCTGAGCCGGTATGTCGCAGTCGGCGGATAGGGGGCATGTGGGTCTCCTTGAGGTCGTGTCGTGTTATGGCAAGGCGCGTCCAGTCGAGTCCCGTCAGGGCTGGTGATGTCGAGTCATGTCACGGCGTGTCACGTCACGGCGAGTCAGGTCACGTCCAGTCCCGTCATGTCATGTCTTGTCGCGCTACAGTTCCGTCTCCGTGAGTCCGATCAACCTGTCGAGTCTAGTCGAGTGCGGCCTAGTCTAGTCGAGTCCTGTCGTGTCGTGTAAGGGCACGGCGAGTCGGGTCACGTCCAGTCCCGTCCTGTCATGTCATGTCTAGTCCGGTCCTGTCTTGTCCGGTCCAGTCTCTTCGGGTCCTGTCATGTCGTGTCCTGTCGAGTCTAGTCGAGTGCGGCCTAGTCTAGTCGAGTCCTGTCACGTCGTGTCATGGCCTGTCACGTCTCGTCTAGTCCCGGCGAGTCGGGTGACACTCCACTGCGACTGAAGTCGCGCGGCTTCTTGGGGGCTCATACAACGCCTCCCAAGCTACAAGAGAGGAGACCTCTCCTGGCCGGTGTCCCGGCATCTAAGCGTCCTCCGCTTACCTCTCTTACGAGAGGCAGCCGGTCCACTATGCTTCGTTCATTCGGCGTTCCAACTTTTACGTGCCAGACTTCCTGGCACAACGCCCTAGTTGAAGTTTCAAAGAACGGACTTACTGTTCGCTTGTTGCTGAGTCCGTCTAGTCTGCCACAGGGGCCTTCGGGATATGCCTCCGCGAACATCACTCTGGAAGTATACATGAGCTCTCTGCATAGCTGCTTCTTCAGGCGTGGGTTAATCTGACAGCGGGTACACGGTACGGGTGCCGAGAGATCCTCGGTCATGGCGACACCTCGAAGCCGGCGAAAGCGGGTAAAAACATCCTCTGGCATCAATTCCGCTCTCTGCGCCAGGGTTGCGCCAGGGTTGCGCCAGGGTTGCGCCAGGGTTGAAGCACAGCACTCCCGCATAAATACTGCTTGCGCCAGGATCGCCAGGGTTGGCGTCATTTACTTTTATATAGAGAAAGAAGAAAAATCCTGGATTTTCCTCTCGCATACGCGCTTAAGTAAAAAAACCCTGGCGATCCTGGCGTATGCTGGCGCGCTTCCCTAGATTCAATAGTTTATATGCGCCAGGATCCTCAGGGACCCTGGCGCAACCCTGGCGCAACGTCATGTTCAACAGGAACAAATTCTGTTGAAACCATAGAAGAGCCTAACCTCTGGGGATGAATCCCCGAGGCTTGCGGCGGGCTAAAGCCCATAGCGGTCACGTCGCGCTACAGTTCCGTCTCCGTGAGTTCGATCAACTTAAACTTCCCCCACATCCCGCCCTTTTGCGGGCGCCAGACGCCAATGCCGGTAATCATCCCGCCAATCTCAAAGTGCCGCTTGAGGACCTCATGCGTCAGCATCTCATCAATCACCACAAAGGGCACGACCGCTTCCCAGGCATCGAGGACGGGGAAGTATTTCCACACCCGCCCGCCATCTCGTTTGCCAGGTTGCGACAGGGTAAAGACCCGCTCGATGCGGCACTTTTCGGGCTCCTGTTCGAGTAAGACCGGCTCGTTAAACATGACGCCCTGGGTGAAATTCTTGGTGTACGTTTCCTTGCCACGGCCAGGGATCTGCATCTTCAAGTACCGGGCGGTGTCCTCTAAGCACAGCTTAAAGGCCATCGGCGGAATCATCACTTTCCCCAGCGAGGTATGGAGCTTCTGTAAGACGGTGCGCTGGTCGTACGCATCGTGCAGTTCGCGCTCCAGCTTCGGGCTGTCATGATGGCGGCCCTGCCCATAGGGCGTCAGGGATTTGAGCATGGCGGTATACGCTTTCATGGAAGACCTCCGGAAAAAGATGTCGTGTCGAGTCAGGTCAAGTCCCGTCATGGCGTGTGATGGCACGTCCGGTCAAGTCCAGTCCAGTACAGTCTAGTCTTGTCGTGTCACGGCTAGTCCTGGCATGGCACGTCGTGTCCAGTCCAGTCGTGTCCAGTCGTGTCCAGTCGTGTCCAGTCGTGTCCAGCAGTCGTGTCCAGCAGTCGTGTCCTATGTCGTGTCGTGTCGAGTCAGGGCAAGTCCGGTCATGGCGTGTGATGTCACGTCCGGTCAAGTCCAGTCGTGCCCCTTCTTTGTACCACGCCATGCACGTTTGTGCCACCGTCCCCACCCCCAGTGTCTCCCCTACACTCCCCATCACCGTCGCCAACATACAGCTCTAGGCCTGGGCATCGCGCCTATCCACCTCTTGCACAGCCTCAGTAGTCGGGGACCGGCGTCGAGGCTGCCACCCCCGCCGTGGCTATCGGCTGCGAGGCCAGCACACTGCCGCAGCTGAGACAGACCCAGGTGCCCACGGAGTCCCCCGCCCGAAACGTATGGCGGTACTCGCCACAGGCCGGCAGCAGCGCACAGGCCGGACACAGGCGCAGCATGGTGCCCCCGGACAGTGACGTCGAGAGGCTATGGCAGCGCATGCAAGCACCTGTCGTCACCATTCCATAAACTCCCTGGGCACACTCCCCACCCCCAGCGTTTCTCCCAGACTTCCCATCACCGTCGCGAGCATCTGTGCATCTCTATCATGAATGTCTTGCTGGTGCTCTAAGTGCGCCGCGTCGAAAGGCATCTGCAGCACCTGCGAGGCCTGCGAAACTTTGGGGAGCCAATTTTGAAATCTCGCCATAATCGCGATACCCATGGCCATTAAGAGGTCATCATGGCCTGACAAGGCTTCGAAAGCCCCCGAATCCTTCTCGCCGTACGTCCGCAGTTGGGTGAGTAAGGCCCGGGAATGCACCAGCAGAGAGCGGTCGAGGACCACTTGTTGGAGCCGCGCCAGCATCATCGGCTTGGTGCGCGACGAGGTTTCCCACCCATAGAGGATCGGGTTGGGGCTGCGGATGCGGTCATTGGCGCCGCGCCACACCCCGATGTTGGGATAGTTCCACTCATCGCGCAGATACACCACCACTTCCCGGCCACCCCCACCGCCACTACTCTGCACTTCGGGCATGAGCAGGGCCTCGTTATAGGCCCGCCCTAAGAAACTTAAGTCTTTGGCAAACACATGGGGAGGCGCCGCCGCCTCGTACTCCGCCACCTGCTCGAACGTCGCCATGTCGATCACTTCGGCCGCCGACCGCGAATGGGAGCGGTCATCATGGCCCATGGCGCTATCCGCCCCAATGGCATACTCATGCCCGGGTTGGGGAGCCACGAAGACCTGGAGCCGCCCCTTGGCCTCATCCTGGAAGCGCACGCGGCCACCGATCTCCAGGAGCTTGCCGCGCCGTCCAGGCCGGATATGCGGCTCTAACCAGAGGAGTTCGCGCGTACTAAAAAACGGCAGCCCCGATATGATAAACGCCATCTCTGGCGTCGCCGGGTATTCCTGATTAAATTTCTCGACATCCCCCTGACACCGATCCGCCAGGGTGGTGCGGCGCCAGCGCAGTTGTCCGGGGGTGAGGTGCAGGTCTTTGACCAGTATGGCTTCTTCGGGGTCGAGATCGTCCAGAGGGATCTGCAGCCTGGAGGTATAGTTCGGAAACGTGTGCCAGGGCAGAAACACCGTCGTAAACCCATTGTCTCCCGTCGTCGCGGCCTGCCACTCGTTGTAAAACAGCGCCCCTTCATCCACCATGCCGTTGGCCGTGGATTCGTCAATCTCAATACTAAACGCCTCTTCGTCTTGCGGCAGGCACTGGCGGATGGCCAGCATGGCGTTCGGGTCCTTCCAAAACGCCACTTCCGAGCCGTGAAAGCAGGTGATATCCGCCGACCGCGCCGCCTCAGGGCTGCCCGCCGTGGCGCATTCCAGCACCGACTGTCTGAACCGGATGGTGTGGCCCTTGAACCCCGCAATGGCTCTCAGCGGCGAGCCCTGCACAAAGCGCTCGCTCATCTCCCAGATGCGCTGCGTCGGCCTGGCCTGGTGCGCCACGACGAGGGCCTGGGTGTAATCGTGCAGCACACAGGCCACGGTGAGGAGCGCTTCCGTGAAGGTGCTGACCCCCTCCCTGCGTGCTTTCAGCACGATCATCTTCACGGGCTGGCGCGCGTCCAGGAGCGGCGCGACGATGCGCCACAAGTGTTCCTGGGCGGCGTTAAAGCGCAGGGGCACGATCTGCCTGGCCGGGGTGCGCACGGGCAGCCGCTCCATCAAGCGGCGGTAGACCGTCGAGGGTCGGACGTCAGTAGCAACTGGCATAAGAGCAGAACTACGCTGGCTCCTCTTGCCGAGGACGTCTCTGGTAGGGCACAGGCGCGTCCGGGTCTGGCAGAGAGTAGAGGGCAGACAGCACCGCGCGGTCGACCAGCCAGGCGGCCCCACACGCACACCTGTCTGCGGGCAAAGCCGTCAGACAGACGCATACCCGGCCCTCCCGGGTGATCACCTGATGGCGAAAGGTGATATCCCCCGCGTCGACTGGCGCTTCGCTTTTCCCCGCATGCTCGCCCATGAGCCAGCGCAGCGCCGGAGTCATGCGGCGGACGTTACCTGTCGCCATACGCCAATCCTCCCCGCTGCGTCTGCTCTCTGAGCAACTCGCGCTCGAGATCGTAGGCGCGCTGGTCCGTCACCACCCAGGTGCCGTAGCCGTCCGGCGGCGGGTCCGGGGGGGACGTGGCTGCCAGAGGCGCCTGCCCCGACAGGTGATCCAGACGTGCGGTGAGACCGGCCACTTCCAGCCGCAGCCGCTCCAGCATCTCCAGGCCGCTTCGTCCCTGCCGCCCCTGCTCCTGCGCCCCCTGCCGGGCCGCCTGCTCCTGCTGCGCCTGCTCCGTCCGGGCTTGTCGCAAGACCTGCACCGCCACGGGGACGGACTGTCCCACCGACACGTCGTACCCGTAGGTCTTCAGGGCTGCGGCCAAGGGCTCCAGCAGGCGCTGCACCCCTTGCACCAACTGCGTCTTCTGGCTCTCCACCTGCCCCTCGACCTGCGCGAGTCGCTCGCGCAAGGGCGTCAGTTCGGCTTGCAGCGCACTCTCCGCCGCCATCGACCGCGACAGCGCGGCCTGCAACTGCCGCGTCTCCTCATACGCCGGAGCAGCGCTGGGTGGGCCTGGCGCTGGCTCACCCGCCCCCTGACTCGGCTGCCCCTGCGCCGCCTGAAACAGCTCGGCGTACTGCTTCAGCAGCAGCTCCTGTGACGCCCCCGCCCCATCGACGCCCGCTGGACTCTGGGGCTGGACCGGCGCCATCCCATACCCACAGTCGATACAAAATTGCCGCCCGCTGTGCCACACCGCCTTGCAGTGCGGACACGTCCAGGGCTGGATCGGAAAACTCGAGCTCATAGCTGCTCCTCCTGCGCCCCGGCCCCGTCCCCACTCTCATACCGCGCTTCCACGCGCGCCAGATACGCCCGGGCGCGCCCCCGCCAGTACTCCTCATACGCCTGCGCCTTCCGGTAATGCTCGACCCGCGCCTCCTCTAACGCCACCCCATACGCGTCTCGTATGAACTCCGCCTGCTCTCTCGCCTGCACCTGCTCTCTATACCCCCGCTGTACCTGGGCAAGCTCCTGTGACTGCTTCACCCACCGCCGCAGCCATTGCCAACACGCTCTCATCCCTCCTCCTCCTCGTCCGCCTCGTCCGCCTCGTCCGCCACACCCCGCACGTCCTCGGGCACTGCGACCGGCTCTGCGTCCAGAGGATCACTGTCCCCCGCAAAGATCTCCGCCATGAGACTTTGAAACTCCATGAGCCGACGCGCTTCCTCTTCCCCACCACCCTTGCGTGAGGCTAAGCGTATCTTCAACACCGTCTCCGCACAGCGGCTGATCATGCCCATGGTCGATAAGGGCGATTGGTCCTTTGAAAACGCCTGCCAGCGCCGCGCAATGAGCCGGGGCATCTGCTGCCAGACGGCTTCAGAGGCAATGTCCTGGTGCGTGTCGAGGAGGGTGAGGAGCGCCTCCCCAAACGGGTCCGGGTCGGCATAGAGGTCGCGGGGCTCTGCGTCGGCGTAGAGGTTACGGCGCGGCATCGACCCTGCCTTCCTCCCGCCTGAGCCACTGCAACAATCGTAACGTCGCTCCACCGTCCTCCGGATAACAGTGTGCCTGACACCAGATCACTAGTGCCCGCAACTGTGCCCGCTCCACACTCCCTCTGTGACAACACCACTGCGCCCCAAACCCCGCCATGCCTCAGCCCTCCCTCGTCCGCGGCAGCAACGGCGGCCGTTGCTGCCGCGCAAAGGGTTGCTGGCGCTGACAATAACTGCACCACCTGGGCTCCACCTGCTTTAGGCCCCGCGTCGTACAGCAGCGCACCCGCTGACACACTGTGCACTTGTACCAGTACTGGAGCCTGGCCACTCGTCCTCCTCACGCGGCGCTGCCCTGACGACACTTGCACCGTCCAGCGCCGTGCTCAGTATCTCCCGTATCCGGGCGCGCTCCTGCATCCTGGCGTCGTGCTCGAAGATCAAACGCGCCAAAAACTTCCCGGTAGCTCTGCGGCCCGGTGGGCAATAGTGCCGCAAGACCTCGACAGCCTCGGCGTCGATCGTGGTGTTGATTACAACGGCGTCCGCCCTGCGGTGCGCGTAGATGATCTCGCTCATGTTGCCTCCGTGGTGGCGCTCGGCAAATACACGCCACTCCAAGCGCACACACTGATACGGAAAACTCCAAAACCGGTGCAGTACCGTCGTTCCAAGACCAGACTGCGGGGAACATTCCACTTTCGCCCACGCCAGGACCCGCACGCCCCCTGACTTTGTCACCTTGGAGCGCAGGCCTCAGTCCTCCTGCCACTGCTGGGCCAACCGCGTGAGCGCACTCTCCGCCTCCCACTGCCGCTGCACCACGCGCGCCTTCCACGGCCGCCCCTTCCAGCACACATGCGGCGAGAGCCGATGCCGATACACCCGGCCAAAATCGTTGCGGTCCGCCCGCAGATAGTCCTGCCTGAGTAAGAGCTGCCACGCCCGCCGACACGTCTCGGCCCGCAGCCCCAACCGCGCCGCCAGCACCGAACTCCCTACGTAGAGGACGTTCCCCGGCTCACACTCCACCATCAACAGCAGGACCAGGCGCAGCGCCGAACGGGTCAACGCGGGGTCCGTGGCTAAGCGCTCGGCTCCGGCAAAGACGGTGATCGTGGCGTGCGTGGCGAGGAAGCGTTGCGTGCGCCTGAGCGCTGCGCGTCTTGCTTGCTCTGGTCGCGCGACCGCTTCCATACCACCTCCGTTAAGGGACCATGTTGCGCCAGCGTCGTCGGCAACCGATACAGCCAGCGCCGCTGCTTGAGCTGCTTTTCCTTGAGAATGAGCCCCTCGGCGACCAGGACGGTCAAGGCCCGTGAGACCTCGCCACTGTGCACCCGCAGAATCTGCCCCAACTCGCGCTGCGTCAGCGTCATGCCATTGCCCCACTGACACCGCGTCAGCAGCACGACCCACAACCGCAACTCGGTTCTAGTCAGCCTATTGGGCCTGATGAGCGCCGTTTCCGTCTCTTCGAGAAACACCATCGCATAGCGCTTCTGCTGATGACTGTAGGCCGTGCGACGTCTTGGCATGAGTTTTGCATGTCCAAAAAGTTTGCTGTGTCCCACCCAGCAAAGTGCTGTGCGACCACACAGCAATCACCCTGCCAAAGCCCAGCAAAATAGCGGGGAAAAAGGCCGTACTATCTTTAGTCTATCCCGCCGATGAGGCGACTGGTTTTGCCGCGCCAATACTGGGCGAAACGCACTTTTGTCTATCAATCGATCGAAAATGCCATCGGCCCCAAAGTCACTGTCACTGTACCTAAATTCGCCGCACGCAACAACAAAAAAGTATCGCATCGCACTTTTTTCCCACTGCACGCTATAAGTGTTTGGAAGCTCAAGCGTCATAGTGACGCGAGCGTTGCCGCCAGTGCCACATACGTCAATGCCAGAGACGTGGCCAAAGCCGCATAGCGGGGCCAAGACTTTGAAGGGTTACGCTGTTCGCAGTTGGTGCTATGCGAGCATTACTACCGCTCACGTTGTTCGCAGTGGATCTCTGTGGTGTGAGGGCTCACTCAGGATCCGCTCCGCTCAGGGTTCGCCGCGCTGGGAGCTAGCGGCTGCGGTGAGAGCAAAGGGCTCCGCCCTCTGCACGCCTGGTCCGCGCCATCCCTCGCGGATAATTGGACGTGGGTTGACCAAGCAGCTGGGCTACCGCGAGTGATCGCTATGGCGCTGATATGGCGCGGGGTAATCGCGCGCACAGACGCACAGTGGTGGTACAAGCTGAGGGCAGGTGGTAAGCGAGCATTTTTCCGTGCGCGCCTTCGGATAGCCAACAGGGTGGGGGATCACCTGGTGTGGCGACAGGGTGGGGGAAGCCAGCGAGGCGAGCAGCGCGAAGCCTCAGTACCTGTCGAGTACAACGGCACGGAGCCACGCACGCGAGAGGCGGAGCAGCGAAGTCGCAGATTCCCGCACGCGCGAGCCAGGAGCATGGGGAATCCCTCACCCGCGACCCATGAGCTAAACCGATAGTTTAATCCATTCTATATCAGCGACGTGCGAGCGCGAAACGTCAGTTCCAGTGCTCGCCGCACAATAGTCATTGCGAATAACTCTAGGAGCTTAGCCAGGCGCGTGTGCCTGCTCGGAGAGCCCTAAGAGATAATCGGTACTGACGTCCAACGCCGTGGCGAGCAACGCCAGCCGCTTGGAAAACACATCCTGTTTATCGCGCTCCACATTGCTAATGAGGGCGGTGGGACACCCCACGCGCGCCGCCAGGGCCGCCTGCGAGAGGCGCAGCTCGCGACGGCGTTGCAAGATGCGCTGGCCGAGGGTCTGCAGCATGAGCACCTCCTTTCGTCTGATTATAAGAGAAGCCTAAAAAAAATGCAACTTACCTCATTTTTCTAGGGAAAGCCACTTGCATATGCATATGGAAAGCCTTATAATATTATTCAGTTGGTTGGTTGAAAACTGCAGAGCGGAGGAGCCGAGAGCCGGAGCCGAGAGGCAGTGACAGGCAGAGGCGCCACGCACGAGGCAGACGCGAGGGCCGGAGCGCACACGGGCCAACCACCCCTGGGAAGGAGCGGGCTCGATACCGGGTACCGATGGGGGGCCAACAGGTCTGCGGATACGTACTGATGAGCTGGTGAAAGCCCAGCGAAACCTGAACGCAGAAGAGGGGTATGGCACACAAAAAGTGTAGTGCATGCAATGAACAGTGCCCAGCATGCCTGACGCGGTCTCAATGCCGTGTCAGGGTTGGCAAGGCGAGGAAACAATAACAGGAAGGCATGACCCCATGGCGACCGTGACGACCACACCCGCCCCCCGCTATCTCATGCAGGATGCCGAAGGCACGCTGCACAGCTATTGGCGCCTCGACGTGCTCCTCTGCGACCTGGCCAGCAACCGCCGGGATGGCGTGCGCCCCGGCGGGCTCTGGCAGGTCCAGGCGGGGCTCACCACCCGCTATGTGCCCACCGCCTACGAGGCGCTGCGCAGCGCCTATGCCGCGCAACTCGCCGCGCAGAACGGGGCGTAACAGGGCGACCAGAACGCACAACGGGCCACGCGGTCAGCACGTGGCCCATCTGGAGAAGAACCTACCGGAGCCCCCAAGGCAACAGGTAAGCTTTCACCCAAGGAGTATACGCGTATGAAGACCCTCGAGCAAGTCCGCCTGGATATTTACGCCCAGGCCGTGACCCAGGCCGAACAATGGGTCAGCGACCACGGCCATTGCAAAGACACTCTCGCCGCTGCCCGCCTCCTCTGCGAGGGCGGGAAAGTCCACCCGACCGCCGATCCCTCCCTCTACTCCGTCGAGTCCTCCTCAAACGACAACGAGCACGCCCAGGCCTACTTCGTCAACGGGGCCTGTCCCTGCCAGGGCGCCAAAACCGCGTACAAGGGCCGCTGCCGGCATAGGATCGCCGTCAACCTCACGAAACAGGTCCGCAAGCGCCTGTACGATATGCAGCAAGCCTTCCCGAACCGTATCCCCCACGCACACACCTACTCGTGCGACCATGGCGGCTCTGTGCACTGCTGGGACGTGGCGTGCAGGGAGATTCGTGATCCCAAAGACCTGCTGTGCACCACGTGCGAACACGCAGCGGTTTGTGAGGTGGAACCGGCTGCAACCCTCAACACCGCCACTGGCGAACTCACCCCGCTTGCCACCGTGATCGACCAGAGGCTCGCCACCCTTGAACCTCCCTGTGACAAGGAGCCCACCTTCGAAGCCGCCCTGGCCACACTCGGTCCTCCCGACCAGTACGAAGTAGCCCCTGTGCTGACAAAGCACTCGCCGCCACTGCCCGAAGCACCCGCCAGCTTGAACCTGAAAATCAAGCGCGGCAACATTGAAGTCATGTTCACCATGCGGGCCGCGACGGATGCGGAGATACTGGCACGCTTGCCCGCCGCACTCGACGGCCTCCAAGACATCCTGCACGTCAAGTTTACGAGCGGCGAGTAACATCATCACAGGGGGAGACTCTCTCCCCCACAAGGAGCCTCTATGCACAGCATCGCTGAGATCCGTGCCCTCTATCCCAACCCCACAAACCTCTTCTCCATGGATCAGGAGACGTACTGCGTCGGCGGCGCCCTGTGTCGATTCTTCCGCCTGCCCCTCAGCGACAACTTCCCCGAACTCGACGCGCTGGCGACGGCCCTCACGGTGATCAATAGCTCCCTCGATCGCGCTCACGCCATCACCTACGCCTTAGACATTATTTGCGCCAACGATAGCGGAGATTTTGCCGCAGCCTGGACGAGTGCCGAGCGTGCCTTGGAGGACCACGCTTGACAAGTGCGTGTCCTGGGATGACCCCTCAAACGACGCAAGCCCCAGTCCTCCCCGCACGACCCGGGGAAGACTGGGGCTCCTCACAGAAACCATATGCACTTGGCAGACATAAAGGATACACCAATGTAGCCGACCACTGCCACTAAAAAGTAGCGTGGCTTTCTGGAGCCCTGGAGTACGCCATCCTCCAGAGGATGGCCCTACGGACCACGAGGCCGGGTTACAAGGTACCGGTACTCCGGTACCACCCCCAATATACTACGGGTGCGCGGCGAGCCCGCCCCGGACACAGACGAGACCACCCCGGGAGCTGGAGCGCTCCACGGCACCAGAGAGGAGAGCACGCAAGATGCCCATCGTTGCCGATGACATTGTGCAGATCGTCGATGAGGCGCACCCCTGGTATCCCTGCCTGCTGCTGGTGACGGAGGTCAAAACCTGGGGGGTGCAGGCCTGCGCGCTCATCCCGCAAAGCAACGACGGCAGCAGGCCGCCAGCGCACGCGTATACCCGGTTGCGCTTGGCCCAGGTGGCGAAAGTCGGTACGGCGGTCGTCGTGCCCTAGCTCGCGCGGGAAAGCAACTCAGCCGCCACCTCTTTCGCCGCACGACTGAGGACTTCCTCGCGCAGCTCCGGGAGGGAGAGCCCGAGCTGCGCCGGCAGGTTGTCCGGCAACGGCAGCGTTTCCCCCTTCAGGAGTAAGCGCGGCAGCGGGCCGCGCCTCCGCTGCGCCCGCAGGTCCATCACCTCCCGGTCGCGCAGCGGCGTCTTGAAGCGTCTCAGGCGCGAGCGCGGATCGACTCTGCCCTCCCCGCGGTCCTCGACGGCAAGCCACTCACGCACGGGCACGCCTAAGGCCCGCGCCAGACGCAGGTACGTGCCGATGGGGACGTTCACCTTTCCCAGTTCAATATTCACCACCTGGGCGTGACAGAGCTGCGCCTTGTCCCCCACTTCATAGACACTCAGGCGTTTGGCATGTCGGCAGGCCCGGATGCGTTTGCCGACTTCCACCGTATACTTCTCAAACAGCTCACGTCGGTTCGTCCGTTTCATCGTTGCTCCTCAGGGCTCCGTACAAGGGGGATGGCAGCACCCCTGGACCCTCCAGAAAGTTCTGCCGCAGCACAGTTATTATAAAGAACAGGCGTGCGTCCGTCAAAGGGAACGAAAAGTGCTTGCTACGAACTTGTAACCCCTGTACACTCCTCAGACACCCGCACCAGACACCCACAACGCCTGCTTGCGTCTCGCAGCGAGAGGAACGGGAATGACCCTGATCGAAGCCAATACCCTGGGGAAACGGATACGATATTACCGGCTCTTGCGCGGGCTCGTGACGGCAGACTTAGCGCGGCGCGTCGGCTTACAGCGGCCGGGGCTGTGTCAGATTGAGTTGGGGATTAATATCCCCGATGCAGCGCGGGTCCAGGCCATCGCCCTCGAGCTGCACATTAGCGCCGGCGATCTCTATCCGGCCGGGTGGATACCCCGCATGCGCAAGATCCCGCAACGCCTGAAACGCCAGAGCGAACCGCAGTTGCAGGCGTAGGTTATTTTGGGTTGTGGTGGGGGGAAAAGCGGTGTATAGTGGTGGGTACTGTGTGATGACAAAGCTCTACTGCAATGGTAGAGTTATACCCGGCGCGGCAGGGCTAGCTACCCGCTGGACTTTATCCACCCAGCAGCCGCGCCTCCTCCCTCCATGGATACGGAAAGGATAGCCGTATGATCTACCGCAACATCCGTCCATTTTACGTCTCTGATATTCGTCCTGGCTTCACAGCAATCCCCCACGCCCTCATTGACGATTCTGGTCTATCCCCTGGAGCCAAAGGTCTCATGTGCTGGGTGTATGCCATGCAGGAGGGGACGCTGACCTTCTCCCTCGCTGATGCGATAGCAAGCTCTAGAGTTGATCCCCAAGACGTCATTGCCTCTCTCCTCGCAGAGCTCGTGGCTGCCGGGTACCTTGCGAAGGAGCACGCATGAGCATCAAAGTCATGACCTATGTATGGGAACATAGTCACCACAAAGGCAGTGAACTCTTGACACTCCTGGCCATTGCCGACTGCGCGCACGACGACGGCACCCAGGCCTATCCCTCTATTGCCCACCTCGCCAAGAAAACCCGGCTGACCGAGCGCAACGTGCAATTGATCCTCAAGAAGCTCGAAGCCTCTGAAGAATTAGCCATTGCGCGCAATATGGGCGCCAACGGCACCAACCTTTTTACGGTCAATTTGTCCCCCTCCAGGGCAGGGGGGGTGAAAAGTTTTCGGGGGGGTGAAAAATCCAGCAAGAAGGGGGTGAAATCCAGTGCGTTATTGCAACCTCAGATTTCACCCAAACCGTCATTAGATCCGTCAGAAGAGGAACCGTCAAAGATCCCCCCTATCCCCCCAAGGGGGAACAGACGCACAGCGAAGGGTACGACTGTCAAAAGTGCTGCAATCCAGACAGACGCAGATCAGGTCTTAGCACACCTCAACGACAAGACTGGCCGCCGCTATCGGAACTGTCAGTTTATCGCGTCTCGCCTCCACGATGGTGAGACCGTGGAAGACTGCACCCTGGTCATTGACTGGTGGGCCAGTGTCAAAGTGCCGCAGAGCCCCGAGCAAGACCGCTACTTCGACATTGAAACACCCTTCCGGCGAAGCAAATTCGACAAGTACCTCGCCGCGGCCCGGGCCTGGGAGAGTCACGGCCGCACGGTGAGTAACGGTACATCTGGCCTCTTACTTGGTGAGGATTTAGAGCGGGCCACGCAGGCCCTACTCGATCAGCAGGAGCACAGCCATGCAACTTCCTGAAGTCCGCGAGCTGGCCACCCTCCTGCATGCCCTCTATGAGGACCGCTTCCCCGGCCTGAGCCCACAGATGTGTGTGTTCTGGCTCGAACGCTTACGACACCTGGAGCCCGACCTCGTCACCGCCGCCGTGCAGCGCTGGGCCAGTCACCACACCTTCAAATCCCCCTCCCTTGATGAGTTACTTGAACAAGTCGAGCTGGTCAGAGACGCGCAGCAACCCCTCACGCGCACCGGCTCCAGTACGAAGAGCTACCTGGAGGTCTTGCAGGATGCGGCCGACGCCCAGGCCGGCAATCCCGAGCGCACCGAAGACGATGCCAGCTATGGCCATCTCATGGTCCAACTGGCCATGCGCAGCATCGACCCGTGGCAGGACGGGCAGGGTGTGACGCACCCCAAGCTGACACTTCAGGAGCGCACGGCCCAGTGCTACGACTGGGCCACGCAGTACGCCAGTACCCGGCCCCAGCTCGCCACCGATCTCCAAGCCGCCGCCCGGCAGTTCGCCAAAGGAGATGACAGTGATATCCCGTTCTAAGCACGTGCCCCGCCCCTTAACTACCCCCACCCAGCACTGCCCCCACTGCGCCCACGTCCTGGTGCCCTGCGTCACCGAGCACGGCCAGCGCGTCATCCTCGATACCCGACTGACGGCCACCTGGTGCTTTACCGGCAGAGAGAGTGCGGAGGGGTTGCCGATCGTCGCGCCGTCCCGGGGGTATCTCGTCCACCCACAACCCTGTCAAGGAGAGCACTAGTGGCACGCCCTACGATGACTCTTGACCAGCAACGCCAGGCCATTTTGCGCAAGATAAGCCACACTGACACCTGCTGGCTCTGGACTGGACAGTCACGCGTAGCCACAAGCTCAGCCGGTGTCATCAATCGCCGCCCTGTCTATCGTCGCCGCTACGCCTATCGCCTGGTCTGGGAAATAGAATATGGCCCGTGTCCAAAGAACTTAGAGCCGGATCATCTGTGCCGCAATACGATGTGCGTCAATCCAGCTCACATAGAGTGGGTTACACATGCGGTCAATTTGCAGCGCATTCCACGTTCTCCACTCTGTCCACAAGGGCATCACTATACTGAGGAGACCCGTATTGTCAGACGTGGTAAGCGTGAGTGCCGACTGTGCGTCCGCGCTCGCAACAATCGTAACTATTGGCGACGGAAGCAACGAAGGGTCATGAGCCATGACAGTAGCCAACTTGCATCCTAGCATTGCCCATGTCGCGATGCCGGAGAGAATGGCACGCCGGCCAGTGGATGAGCGCGGCTTCCCTGTTCCCGCATTTGTCGCCATCGTTGACGGCAAGCCGGATCACCGCGTTGCAGACCCTGCGCATCTGCAACGCTGTGTGGAGAAAGGTGTCTGCTGGTTGTGCGGCGAACCTTTGGGCCGGTTTTTGGCGTGTGTTATTGGGAGTATGTGCGCCATCAACCGGAACACCGCTGAACCGCCATCGCACAAGGACTGTGCCCTGTACGCCGTGCGCACCTGCCCGTTTTTGACGCGGCCCTATGCCCGGCGCCGCGAGGCCGGGCTCCCTGACGACGTGGTGGACCCGGCTGGTATCCCGCTCGCCCACAACCCGGGCGTGGCCCTGGTCTGGATCACCCGCACCGTCAAGCCCTACCGCGATTCGTTCACGGGTGGCATCCTCTTTCGCGTCGGCGATCCGGCCGAGACGCTGTGGTTTTGTGAAGGCCGGCCAGCGACGCGGGCCGAAGTGCACGCGTCCTTCGATACCGGCCTGCCACTCCTCTACGAGCAGGCCCGCAAACAGGCAGGGGGCCTGGCCGCTCTGGAAGCCCTGATCCTGAAGGCTATGGTCTTTTTGCCTAAGGAGTAGCGCGTGGACATGACCGGCGCCAATATCATCGTCCTCGATCTCGAAACCCTCCACAGCGCGGACGACTGCCGCCACTGCGGCAAGCCCGGCAGCGACTGCCACGACATCGGCAGCGCGGAGGCGCACGTCTTTGCCAAGATTGGCTGGGACAACAAAGTGGCGCTCGGCCTCGCGATCGGCTGTTACTGGGATTACCAGGACATGGCCCTGCACTTCTTTGACCGCTCCACCCTGGAGCCGACCATGCGCCTGTGCGTGGACCGCCGTCCGCTGCTCGTGAGTTACAACGGCCTCACGTTTGACTTCCCGCTGATGCGTGGCCTGCTCAGGCGGGAGGCGGACGCCGGGTATGACAGCCAGCCTGAGCGGCACGCGCAGCTGACGGCGCTCTGCAACGCCTTCAAAGTCCTGTGCGCCCAGTCCTACGATATCCTGGGCGAGATCTGGAAGGCGGACCCGGCGAGTAAGAGAGTCCGGGGTCTGAACGGCCTGGATACCGTGAGTCAGGCCAACGGCTTCGGGGCCAAAGAGCTGGACGGCTCACAAGCGCCCAGACTCTGGGCGCAGGGGCGCTACGCCGAGGTGATCGGATACTGTGCCGGGGACGTGCGGAGAACCCGCCAGCTCTTTGAGCAGCTCTGTGAGACCGGCACGCTGTGCCGGGGCGACGCGCAGCCGATCACGCTGCCCAGGCCACCGCTGCCAGCGCTGCTCAGTACTCTAAGGTTGCAATAATATTGGTCTTGAATGAATTAGAGAAATAGAGTACTCTCTAAGCACGTTAGAAACCTCTCAGGAAAGGGATGGTATGGCGCAGACCAAGGAACTCACCGTGCCCAAGGAACTCATGGGGAAAGGGCTCGGGGCCTACACGATTGACGAAATGGTCCGGCTGTCGCAGATCTGTCAGGCCAGCGGGATTTTTGAAGACGTCAGTGATGCTGCGCAGGCGTTTGTCAAAATTGCCAAAGGGCAGGAGCTGGGCCTGCCGCCGATGACGGCGATGGCCGCCTTTGATCTGATCCGCAAGCGCCTCTACCTGAAGCCCTGGGCGATGGCCGCGAAAATCAATACCTGTGGGTACGGGACCTACGCGGTGCAAGTGCAGACGGCCGACTGCTGCACCATCCTGTTTCGCCGCAAATACCCCCAGGAGGGCTGGAAGGCCCTACCGCTCGTCAGCTACACGTTTGCCGAAGCCCGAGGGCAGGGCCTTGCCGAGAACTCCAAACACTGGAAGTCCACGCCGGCGCACATGCTGTATCAACGCGCCATGGGACGGGGCGCGTACATGTACTTTCCCGAACTCTTTGCTGGCCTCAGTGTGCCACCAGAGGACACGCCGGTGTCCGCGGCGCAGTGTGCCACACACGTGCAGGACCTCTACGGGCCAGGGGTTGACCCGACGCTGCCCGTGCACGACGTGACCCCACCACCAGCCGCCGTCAACTTCGCGACCGGGGAAGTCCTGGAGGACGAGCCGCCGCTGTTTGGGTGGCCGGACAGACTCCCTGGGCTTGAGCCCGCGCAAGCATCGGGGATTGATCCCCAGTTGTAAGCGCTTTCATGGCTTTAGCCGACGTTGAATGTTGTTGTAGAGGTTACAATTAAACTGATACACTCTTCCCCAGATCTTTGATAGCGCGGGTTGTCGAGAAGAATCACTCTCGACGTAAAATTTCAAGTGTGCAATGCCTACTAGCGTAGGTTTGGATGATCTTCCAAAGCATAGTGGACCGGCTACCTCCTTGGAGGAAAGCGGAGAACGCTTAGATGCCAGGACACTGGCCAGGGGACAAATACCCCCTGTAGCTTGGAGTAAGATCAGCATGAGCACTCCAAGAAGCCACCGCACTTTAGTGCGAGTGGAGTGTCACGAAGAGACGATTGCGGCACAGGCGCAGGGGGAGGCGGTGGAGACCTAAGCCATGCGGCTCACTGAAGACGAGTACCACGCCCTCCTGAAGCAGGGCAATGTGCGCGAGGCAGGCACCCCAACAGTGCCTGCCTCGCCTCTCAGGATGCCCCAGGTTGAGACTTTGGCACACAGGCGTCCTCCTATCGCACCTGGCAGCTCTCAAACGATTGTGAGCGGTTCTGGAGCCCCTTCTCCCTATAGATCGAAATTAGAGGCCCGCTACGCCGATCAGCTTATATGGCGCGTCAGTTCCGGAGAAGTAAAGCAGTGGTGGTATGAAGGGATCAAATTCCGCTTAGGCGCTACGTGTTTTTTTTGCCCTGACTTTCTTGTCGAGGATCAGCACAACAATTTGAGTATTCATGAAGTGAAAGGTTTTATACGTGAGGATGCTCTTATCAAGTTAAAGGTTGCTGCCACACTTTATCCATGCTTTCAGTTCATAATGGTACGATTCAAAAATGGTCAGTGGTTCTTTAAAAATTTCACCAATCCACACAGGCACTGGGCGATCTAAATGACCAAAATGGGGCTTGAGCCCGTGGATTCTACGCCGTTTCAACGGCAGTAGAGGAAACGCTTTCTCGGCTTTAGCCGCCTTTTCCCCTTGTACAGGGAACAAATAAACTGGTACGATTCTGTCTGCACCCAGACACTCCTGCGGGAGCCAACGGCTATGGTGCGTTCGACCTGCCAGGCTCTGATGCCGTCGCGGTGTCGCCTGTGCGCCCGTCGAGATATTGGGGGTGGTGCCGGAGTACCGGTACATGTAACCCACCCTCGTGGTCCGTGGGGCCATGCCCTCTGGTATGGCGTCCTGCAGGGCTCCTGAAAGCCACGCCGATGTATCGGCAGTGGTCGGTTACGCTCCGGGCCGCAGCGACCAGATTTCCCGTGTTCGCCTTTCTGCTCGCGACCTGGACGAGGCAGACCTGGACGTTCAGGCGCATAGGAGCACATGGCTAGAACAATCAACATCCTGGAGGTCACCTGATGCCCTGGTGGATACCCCTTGTCCCGTGTGCCCTGCTGACCCTCTACGTCTGGGTCGAGGTTGTGCGTGCCGTGATCTTTCGCCGCATGATAGACCAGCGTGTCGTGATCTTTCGCCGCATGGTAGACCAGGTGCGTGCCCAGCACGGCGGCCTGGACACCCGCACTCAGCGGCCGCCGTGTGCGTTCTGCCACAGCCAGACGCATACGTATAGAGAACACGTCCGCATCCCACAGGCCGAGCTCGCGGCACGAGAAGAGGACGAGGCCTGGCGCTGTGAGGGCGAGTGGTGAGCCCGGCAGGGCCGGAGGGCGTGGGGGATGCCGAAGGGGCATTATAACAGGGCCATACGGAGGCTGAGTCTCCAGGAGTTTCTGTCGCAGCGGAGCGTCACGTTCACGCGCCTCGGTGCGCACGGCTAAGGAGGAGCACCCCGCATGTTCTGGTGGTTCTGGTTCGTGCCCCTGGCCTGTGTTACGCTGTACGTGTGGCTGAAGATCATCCTGGGCTGGTTGCCGCGGCGCACGGTGGATGCGAGGCAGAACTGGCTTCAGCGTCTCGCCGCGCGGCCCTTACTACCGCCGTGTGCGTTCTGCCACAGCCAGACGCATACGTATAGAGAACACGTCCGCATCCCGCAGGCGGAGTTGGCGGCGCGTCAGGACGACGAGGCCTGGCGCTGTGAGGGCGAGTGGTGAGCCCGGCAGGGCCGGAGGGCGTGGGGGATGCCGAAGGGGCATTATAACAGGGCCATACGGAGGCTGAGTCTCCAGGAGTTTCTCTTGTATCTCCTCCGCCTAGAGGGCGGACCGCGCTATGCCAGCGACCTGTACGACCGTGTGCGGCATCGAGGTGTGGATCGGCGGGACTTCTATCAGATCATGCGCGGTCTCGAACGTGAGGGGCGTGTGCAGGCCAGTAGCAGTGTCACTGGCGGGACGGTGTATCAGCCATGCGCAGAGCTGGAGGGAGAAGGAGCATCCGATGCCTGAGCCCCCCGCCTGGATCTTCCTCGCTGGCTTGGCCAGCACACTGCTGGGCGCCCAGGCGCTACAATGCCCACCTGGGGAAAACTCCCCAGAGCGGTGCCAAAATCGCGGCGCCGATGCCCCAGAGACCCCAGGCGTAAGACGCCCGCCTGATGTGCCCCAGGGGGTGTGGAAAACCGCCAGGGGGAGGCGGCACTACCCCCCTGTGACGTCCTTCCCGCCCTAAAGGGCAAGGATTCCGGGGAGAACAGACCCGGAGATTATGGTTCAGGTTCTTAGTGTGGGTCCCGATGCCTCGGGCACTGTACCCTGTTAAGGGGCACGCCATTTGCCCCACCTGGAGAAGCCTGAAGAATCTCCAGGCCCTACGAGAGGTTCTTGTGCATGCGTTCAACGTTTTACGGTCGAGACTTCCTCGACCAACGCCCGACGCTGAGTTGTCGAAGAACCATGGAACAAGGAACAACCATGCGGTATTGGACACCAACTACTCCGCATAGGAAAGACTGTAGCAGTTTAATTGTGACCCGTACAACAGCATTATGCGACCTGATGGCCGCAGAGGGAATGGCTGCTACGCAGCCACTTTCTTCTATCTCCGCCCTAAAGGACGGAGCTTTACGAACGGCCCTGTAATTTAATCACGCCCTCTGCTCATGTTTTTCCCCCTGCCTGCCGATAAGATCCCCACAATCGTGGTTGCTCTTTTTCTTCCCGTGAGGGTTTTCGCATGTGACACTCCGCTGCGACTGAAGTCGCGCGGCTTCTTGGGGGCTCATACAACACCTCCCAAGCTACAAGAGAGGAGACCTCTCCAGGCCAGTGTCCTGGCATCTAAGCGTGCTCCGCTTACGCATTGCTGCGCAGCCGGTCCACTATGCTTCGTTCGATTGCGTTTCAACTTTTACGTGGGAGACTGCCTCACACAACGCCCTAGTCGAAGTTTCAAAGAACGGCCCTCCATGTTCGCATCTTACTGAGTCCGTCTAGTCTGCCCGTGGGCCTTCAGGATATGCTTCAGCGAACACAGAAAGTGTAGTACTTTAAATGTAACCTGTACAACAACAATCATGCTTGAAAGTACCTTATACTTATGTCTACGGATCGCATTACGACCTTGCTGGGCGTGCTACTGGGCGCCCTGCATCAAGTCGGTCTGGTCGGCGCCGTGCCGCAAACCAGAGCCGATTTCTTCAACACCCTGGCCTCGGCCGGCATGATCGTCCTGGGGTACTTTATTAACAAACAGTAAGGGAAAGCCGTTTCACTGGTGGGGGTATGCGCGTCTCTCTCGGGCTGGTGCTAGTGTGCCTGCTGTGTCTCTTTGCCCTCACGGGCGATGCGCGCCAGGGCTCTGTCCGGGTCACGGTCACGGCGTACTGTGACGGCACCGTGACCGCCGCGGGGACACGCCCCAGGCCGGGGATTATCGCCCTGTCACGCGATGTGGAACGCCTCTTAGGCGTGCAGTTTGGCGACCACGTGCGCCTGGAAGGGGTGGGGGAGTATGTCTTTCTCGACCGCATGCCGTGGTACTGGTACCGCAGGGTGGATATCTACGTACCGCCCAGGGCGAAAGCCCTGGAGTTCGGCATCCGGCATTATGTTACTCTTTCGGTGCCGGGGCGTCTGGCAGAGGCGCCTGCGCCTGGGCTTTAAGCTGGGCAAGATCCGCCTCGGCCTTCTCGGCCCGTTTCAGCAGCACCGCCGCCAGTTGTTCGGCCTGCGTCTGCATATCCGTTTTCACTCGGATTAAGGCCTGGCACTGCTGGAGCTGCTCCGGCGGGGTGGTCGGTTGTTGCCCCCACACCGCCAGGGCGAGCAGGGCCATGGCCGGCATGATCCCAAAAACCACGATGTTGAGCCAGTCGTAAAGGGAGCGTCGTCGCATCGTCTCTCCTATTGCACCGTTCTGTGGCAGGCCCCTTGTGTGATAGAACCAGCCCCACTTTGGACCGCGCCCACATCAAGATGGCCCACACTGGTACTGGCCGGAAACGTCCCAGGAAAACCCAGATTTCTCAGGGGGGTGCCAATCGAGAAATCCCCACTGCCACTGTTAGTATACGTGGGATTTGTGGTCACGTCGTGCGCGCCCGTGGGGAAGTTCGTGCGGGCCACGCCCCCGTTGCCGGAGTAGTCGTTGTAATCGACCCACCCTTGTGCCGTACTCGCGGCAGGTGCGGAGACGACCCGCACCCCATCGCGGCCATTGTTGGAGAAAATATTGTTGAGCACCAGCGATCCCACAAGAAACGTGTTGGTAACCTCGAGGTTGAGCCCATCCGTCGTGGCCCCCGTATTGCCGTTAATGGTGTTGTTCACCAGTTCCAGCACGACCGAGGCGCTGACATCGATGCCGTGGCTTAAGTTGGCAGCAATGATCGAGTCGACCACGCGCAGGGTCTGGGAGGTGGTAATCCCGGTCGTCGTATTGCCGTGCACATAACTCCCCACGATCAGCCCGGCGCCGGTCAGGGCAAACCCACTGGTGGTATTCGTGTCCGCTTCGCAGCCCAGACACACGAAGTTCGTCCCTGATAGCGCGAAGCCTGCGGCCGTATTGCCGGAGGAACGCACGGCGCTATACGTGGTCGTGAGGCCACTATCCGTAATGCCGTTATTGGCGCCCGCCGTGACGGAGAACCAAAGCGACTTGAGGACGTTATTGCTCGAGCTGATGGTGAGGGCCGCGCCGTTGACGTTCGTGTTATTGTGGGGGCGCGTGGCGCCCGTCGGCGCATCCCCCCGCGTGGCGTTATAGCCCTCCCAGGTGACCGTGTTATTGCCGTTGAGCGTGGCATTCTCGGCCCAGGTCTCATTCTTAATCCAGACTTTATTCCCCGCCACCGCCCCGCCAGAACTACTGAGCGCCGTGGTGGTCTGGCCGGACAGCGACTTCGTGGCCCCACCCACTTTGCCGCTACAGGCCACCCCCGCCCCCCCCGTCGTGGCATCCCGGTCAATGGTGACAGCGGTCGAGGAGGTAAAGGCCGTCACCTGATACCATCCCAGGACACAGTGCGCGCCCGTGCCGGTGGTGTTGAGGCGCAGACAGTTGCCAATCATCGCCGCGGTAAAGCCGCCCGTCGTCGAGGTCACTGCCGTCGTGGTAATGGCAATGTCTGTCAGAGCGAGCTGCGCCGTCGCCTGCTGGCTGTAGTCCGTGCCAGCATTGGCAATCGTCGAATCAAAGCAGGCCCCGAACGTATTATCGCCCGTGTTGGGGCGCACTTCCCAGATGGTCGCGGCCGTGATCGCCGCCCCACACAACCGCGTCGTCAGGAGCAGGGAGAGTAGTGTAAAAAGGATACGTTGTCTCATGGTATGCTCCTGCTTAATTAACCACGTAGGTTACGGCAACGCTCATCCGCTTTGCCGTCCCACCGGCAGTGCCCGATTTCAGCTCCAGCCAATCCCCCGCCGCCAGCGAGGTATTTTGCAGGGTAGCACTGGCCGTCGTGCCGTCGAGGCAAGCGACAGCCGTGGTTTTGGAACACGCGACGGCGCCACTGGCCGCGGTCGCCAGGGCTGAGGAGAGCAGGTCGGTCTGCGTCCCCGTACTGTTCTTGCGCACAATCACGTTCGGGGTTCCCGCATCGGCTGCCACCGTGATTTCGACCACCACGGCCGCTGCCTGGACCAGGCACTGCCGCCCCTGCGGTCCCAGATCCGCATCGACCAGGGCGACACCATTGTCTGCTCCCACGATAGTTGTGCAGACCCGCCGCGTCTGCACCACCGCCAGAGCTGGAGCCGCGTCACTGCGCATGGCCGTGGTCGCAGACCCATTGACGGCCGTGCCACCCACGGACCCGGTGGGATTGGCAAAGGAGGTGCCCGCTGCAGCCCACGTCCCATCGCCACGCCAGAACGTACTGCTACTGGCTGCTGTGCCACTGTTCAGATTCCCCACCGGCAGATTGCCCGTCACGTCGGCCGTGAGCGAGACGGCGGCCCAGGTGGGATTGCCCGAGGCATTGCCGTGCAGGAGTGTCGTAGTGGTGCCCTGGTTGGCGTACTGCGCACTCGCCAGGGTCGCCGTCGTACAGGTCTCGACCCCCGAGGCAGACAGCGCCGTCATGAACTGATTGGTACAGGCCGTCGTGCCAGCGTAGGCCGTCAGCGTTCCCGTACTCGAGGCCACCGTGTTGAGGAGTAAGCCGGTGGTCAGAGACCCTAAGGAGAACTCCGCCGTCAGCGTGCTATTGGCCGTGCGCGTCAGATACGTGGCATCGACGGGCGCCGCGCCACTCCCGCCCCCTGGGATGGTCCACGTGAGGGTGCCACTGCCGTCATTGGTAAGCGCCGCGCCTGCCGCGCCTTGCGCGCTGGGCCAGGCGAGTTGATAGCTGGTAATGGTCGCCGGCCAGCTATGGACAATCGCCCCGGAGGTGACTCCAGACCACAGGAAAGGCCCACCCCGCAGATTCTGACAGACCGGCGCCGGGCCTCCACTACAGGTGGAAGGGGTGGCGACCTGGGCCTGCAGGAGGCCGGGGAGGACGAGAAGCAGGAGCAGAGCAAGAGCGCTGTAGAGCCGCATACGGGTTAAACCATTGCAACTATTCATCTAAGAGCCCTCGTAGGGGCGACCGGCCGGTCGCCCCTCCTTAATACGCCTGCGCCGTACACGACAGGATATCACTCGCGGCCCAGGCTGCTGCCGTGCCTGCCGTCGAAAAATTCCCTACGGTGGCTGTGGTCGTCGCGGTCGCTGTCTGTTTCGTGAGAAACACCGTCGTACTCATCGTTGTATTATCGTTACATTTGACCACCCAGCCCGTGCTGGCCGTAGGCAGTCCAATCACGCCGGAAGATGCGGTGCCGCCGGTGCCGACATTCACCGTAAAGGCGCACGTGCCGTTGTTATTGACGACCGACGGCGACGTGCCAAAGCCTGAGCTAATGGTCGGCGCGGTGCCGGAGCACAGGAGCACGCCGCCCACCTGGTAACTCGACCCATTGACGACGCCATTCACATCGAGGGCCACGGCCGGCACGGTTTTACCCGAGCCAATGCCGACATTGCCGAGGATATAGTTCTGGGCCGTGCCGTCCATGTAGATATTCCAACGATTCGTTGCGGCGGCAATTTGCCCACGAAAGCCATTAATCGTCCCCGCCCCCGTGGTTGCTCCCTGTAGGAAGCCATTAAACGTGGTGAACGTGCCGCCCCCCAGGTTAAAGGCCCCATTGGAGATGAAGGCCGTGCCCTGAGACAACGTACCCGCGCTAGAGTTGACGACAGCAGAGAGCATCCCCACCACCCCGGTCACCGTGCCACTGGTCCCGGTCACCGTGGCACTCCCACTGACCCCAATCAAGGCGTTCGAGGACGTGGCATTGAAGGTGCCCTGCGCCAGGGTGGCAGCAAAATCCCCACCCCGATACACCCCACTGTTGTTCGCGGTGATGGTATGGGTGGCGAGGACATTGAGCGCCTTATAGACGGATTGATCCGACACGCCATCCACGAGATGCAGACTCGAGGTGGGAACGGTATTGATCCCCATCCGGTTATTCGTTGCATCGACCACCAGGGTAGTGGTGTCGACCACCAGCGTGTTGCCCGTGGTGCCGGTGAGCGTCAGGCTGCTCACACTGGGCGTGGCGCTATACGCCGGTGCCGTCGTCACGCCGCCAGACGTGAGGACCTGCCCGGTGGCGACGTCGGCTAAGTTGCTGTAGACATTACTTGCGGACGCGTACAGCAGATCACCCGTCGTGGCGCTATTGGGCAGCGTCGTGGTGCTCCAGACAGGCGCCGTACTCGCCCCCCCACTCCGTAAGTAGGAGCCTGCGGTCACATCGGCTAAGTTACTATAGACATTGCTCGCGGACGCATAGAGGACATCACCGGTCGTGGCGCTATTGGGCAGCGTCGTCGTGGACCACACGGGCGCCGTCGACGCCCCGCCACTCCGTAAGTAGGAGCCTGTGGCCACATCGGCAAGATTCGCATAGACGTTACTGGCGGACGCGTACAGCAGATCCCCGGTGGTCGCCGCGTTCGGCACCGTGGTGGTGGACCACACGGGAGCCGCCCCGACCCCGCCGCTCCGCAGGTAGGAGCCCGCGGCAACGTCCGCGAGATTGCCCATGGTATTGGTGGTGCTGCCGTAAAACAGGTCCCCGGTCGTGGCAGCATTGGGAAGAATCAAGGTGGAATAGATCGGCGCCACCCCGACCCCGCCTGAGCGCACATAGGACCCTGCCGCCACATCCGCTAAGTTGCTGTATACATTACTGGCGGACGCGTAGAGGAGATCGCCGGTGGTCGCACTATTCGGGAGGGTGGTGGTGGACCACACGGGCGCCGTCGACGCCCCGCCACTGCGGAGATACGAGCCCGCTGCGACATCGGCCAGATTCGAGTAGATATTCGAGGCAGAGGCATACAGCAGATCCCCTGTCGTCGCCGCATTGGGCAGGGTCGTCGTCGACCAGAGCGGCGCGGTAGCAGCTCCGCCACTGCGCAAATACGATCCTGCGGCAACGTCCCCCAGGGTGGCGATGCCATTGGTCGTACTGGCATACAGGAGATCCCCAATGGTCGCGGCGTTGGGCAACGTCAGGGTGGAATAGAGCGGGGCCGTATTCGCGCCGCCACTGCGCAGATAGGCTCCGGCTGCCACATCCGCCAGTTTGGCCAGACTCGTCGTCGTGTCCGCGTAGAGCAGATCCCCAATGTTGTAACTCGCAAACAGGGGCGTCTCCTGCGCCCACGAGAGGTTGCCGCTGCCGTCATTGGTGAGACTAGAGCCTGAGACGCCCTGGGCACTGGGCCAGACGAGGGGATAGCTGGTAATGGTGGCCGGCCACTGATGCACGATGGCCCCAGAGGTCACCCCCTGCCACAGCATCGGACCACCCCGCACGCTCTGACAGACCGGCGCCGGGCCACTCGTACAGGATTGCGGGGTAGTGACTTGCGCCTGGACCAGCCAGGGCAGGAGGAGGAGCAGGAGGAACCAGAGCCAGCGGTGGAATATGCTCCCTTTCTTAATACTTCTTGACATAGTCTGAATATTCCCTTAGAATTGTTGGTGAACACACGCCAACCTCCCTCCCCGGAAGCGGGAGGGGAGGGAGGCGGCCAGACGCTCTCCGGAGGTTGGAGGCGTCGGCACAAGCAGCGTCGTATGCGAAAGAAGGACACGCTATGTCAGTGCTCTGGGCTCTCGTCATTTTCCCCATCGTTGCCCCGCTCTGGTTTACCTTCTGGAACATGGTGGAGGACCCGAACGACCTGGACGCGGCCAGGCCCTTTCTCCTTACTCTCCTCGTCCTCTGTGTCGGGCTGCCACTAGCTCTGCTGGTTCTTGCGCTCGTTCTCACCGGCCACGATCTTCTCGTCATCGGGGTGTTGTTTGCCCCGGTCCTGGCGCTGGTGGCCCTGGAGCAGTGGCGTCAGCGCCGCCAGCCCACGGGCTGCGCACGGCGGCGTTAAACAGCGCTAAGGCGCGGGGATCAATGTGCCCAGAGGGTTGGATGAGCCGCCGTAACAGCGGTTGCATATGCGGCTGGAGCAGCAGTTTGGAGACGCCATAGGCGGTCGCATCAACCATAGCCGCTGCCGAGCCCACCACACCCCAGGGGCCAACATGGCCCTGCATCGCGAGTTCTGCCGCTGGCAAGGCTACTTCCGCGGCCCACCGCCCCCACGGGGCCCCCTTGGGCATCAGGAGTTCGGCTGGAGACGGGGGCCGTCCACCAGAGGGAGGATGGCGCTCGGGCCACGCAAACGGCTCTACCACCTTTGCTGTCACCGGCTTGGGTGCCACCTCGCCAGGAAGGGGCCCTGGGTCAGCTACCCGTATCGGCCCGGGCTGCACCGGCGGTTTGGGAATCGTCGGCTGTCCGGTCAGCGCGGCGAGATTGCCCATGAGCCGGTCCCACTCTTCCCTGGTAAAACTCCCACGAAACAGGGGGTTTTCCTCTCCCAACACTCGCACCCTATCCACCAGCGTGCCTGCCGACAGACGCGGCAGACCGTCATTGCCCGTATGCACGGCCCGGCGAATCACGCGCTCTAAGTCATCTAACGCAAACTCACGCCGTGCGGCCCAATTGGCCTTGCGGAGGGCATCTGGCGCGCCCGCCACCGTTTCGAGACTATCCTGCAAGCCCGCATAGAGTTGCTTCGCTGCGCCACGCACGGTGCTGTTGGTCGAGCGTGTGAGCGGTCCCAGGTCTTTGAGGTACTGATGCACCTCCGTCACCGTCGCAGTGTCTTTGCTCAGCATTTCCGTCGCAATGGCCTGCATGCGGCCATTCTGGAGCGACTCAAAATGCCCGCCTAACTGACTCAGCACCCGTGCTGCCGCCGCCCTGCCGTCGGTCATGGTGGCCGGACGCGGGCCAAACTCTGTGGCAAAGTCTGCGTAGAGTGTCTGATAATCCTCACTGGGGGCGAACGTGCCTGGTATCCCCCGCGCCCGTGCAACGGCCGTGTGCTGGGCCGCGATGGCACCACGATAGTCCTGGGTGGCGCGTCGATAGGCCGCCTGGGCCTCTTGGGCTTTGTCGAGGGCAGCGCTGTAGCGCTCCATGTGCTTCGTCGCCCACGCCTGCTGCGCTTCCTGCGTGGCCTGCGCGGTCTCACGCCGTGCCGTGGCAACGGCCTCGGTGTACACGGCCTGCGCCTCACGCACGCGTTCCGCATGCGCCGTCTGCGCTTTCTGGATGGCATTGAGGGTATCGCGCCTTGAGACTTCCATCTCGCCGGTCACAAAAGGCGACTGTAAGGATTCGAGATAGGAGCGCTCGGCGGTTGTGGTCGCTTCTTGTGCCGTCTGCATGGCTTTGCCCGCTGGGGTCTGGCGGATCGCCCACTTGCCCACGTCTTTGAGGCCTTTGACCCCGCTGCCAACCCATGGGCCAGCCAGGGCCATCACGTCTCCGCCCAGCCCTGGCTCTTCAAGCCCCAGGCGTGTATTGAGTTGGCGTGCGGCGTAACTCCCCGCCGTGGCTCCCAAGGGAATGGCGGCTGGGGCAAACGGACCAGTGGCAGCACCCACCGCGCCCCCGGCCATCGTCCCCGCCAGGTTGATCCCCAGCGCTGCCCCCATCTTGGCGATATGCGGTGCTTCGAGCACCACGCTTTCCTGGGTCTCCTGTGGCAGGGCGTGCATCCACTCCATACCCGGCAACCACTGCGCCAGGCCTGCCACATCGGTCTGAGACTGCGGCGTTGGAGGCGAGGGTGGCGCAGAAGGCGCAGCACTCGCAGGGGGGCGAGGTGTGAGTTCTGAGGGCTCCGCACGAGGAGTTGGAGGAGGATCGGGGACACCAACGGTACGTGCTCGCCGGCGCTGTTCCTCGGTCATATCAGGCCATTGCTGGTGATACCACTGCACCCGTTCTTCTGTTAAGGGCATCGCCTTTTCCCTTTCATGAAGGCAAGCCCTGTGCTAGAGTACGCGGGGCACAAAAAAGCCCTGGCGTGGCTAACCGCCAGGGCTCCATACCTCAGCGTGAACGCATGCATCACGGGCTCAGCATAAACCGGGTTCATCCGGTTGTCAATGCTGATGGTTCTTGTGGGGCTTCTTACCAGCGAAAAGGCAACCCCAGGCGCAAGCCAGCAGGCCCGATTCACGCCGGTGGGTAGAGAAGGCGCTGTGAAACCCAGGCAACGGGGTGGAAGTTGATCCACTGTCGGGGCTACGTCCTGGTCCATGCTTCCGGTCACACAGACTAAGCTGCGCGCTCTCTGCTGAAACACTGCATAAAGCCGTGATGCACTCATCGTTCGAGCCCAACCCTGGCGGCAGAAAGACCGGGAGCCGGGGAAGCCCCCGTGTGCCTTGTAGCAGTGCAACACCTTACGGCCTTTTGTGGGCTGCTTCGTCTGCATCGAGTGCCTCATCAATACTTTGTTGCGGACTGGTGCTGCCTGGCGGGGCATCCTCGCCATAACGCCGTCCCTTGATCGGCCCGAGCGTCTTGGGGTCCACCCCTAACGCCAGCAGTGATGCCTCCACCTGCGGTCTGGCTTGTTGGATGGTGCGTTGCAACTCAGCCAGTTTCGCCTTCAGTTCAGGCACTGACGTCCCCGCCGCAAACGGATCAAACCACTTCGTCACTTCCTCGACATCGTAGCGGATAACCCCACGTTGCCCTGGTCCACCGGCAGCCCCAATGCGTTTGATGGCGTTGGCATGGATATAGCCGATGGCGTGGGACACCACTTCGAGTTGTGGGATACGCGGATCGAAATACTCCGCCTTCACCGCTTCGTCATAGGGCAATTGCTGGATGAATTGCTGGACGAGCCGGTTGACCTTGCCGCGTGTGCCGACAATGGCCGGGTCCAGGAGTTCTTCCGCACGTTGCGCCATCTGCTTGGAACTCTCCATGGACGCCAGCTCGGCCAACTCTGGGGCGGCCTGCTTCAGCACCTTATTGAAGGCGGTGTCCTGTTTATCGGCTTCTGCTGCCTTGTTCACAAGATTCATCTGGGCCGGGCTGAGCGTATTCAGATCGGGGGGATTGCCGAGCCATGGGAACAGTTCCAACCCTGTCGCCACCTGGGCTGGGCTATATTTTGGGAGACCTGCGGCCTCGTGTTGGGCTTTGGTGGTGCGCGCCGCATGGCCGGGGGTTTCCCCTGGCAGGGGTCCTGACGGCACCGGCGGTGCGGATGGGGCCGTGGGGACGGCTGGCGCCGGGGCTGACGGGGCAGGCACAGCGGCTCCAGGAACAGCGGGCGCCTGGGATGGGGTCCGGGGTGGCGCGGCCGCCGGTGCTTTCGCCTGGCTGGCAGAGCCAGGTGCGGCGTAGGTTGGGTAGCGTTTGTAGAACTTCTGTAACTCCTGGAGCTGGACCTGGGGCGTCTCCGCCCCTTTGTACCTGAGGATCGCCTGATTCACATCGCCCGTGCTGCGCAGGAGTTCGGCGAAATAGCGCAGCCCCTCGTCGATGGCGTAGCGTGGCTCGGCGCGGAGTCTGGCCGCGTCGAGATGCCGATCCCGCACGGTCGAGGGCAGAAACTGCGCCACGCTGAAGGCGCCACTGTCTGGGTTCACCGCGCTATTATCAAAGTTCGATTCAGTATCAAAGAGCGTGAGCGCCACGGCCGGGGGGATGCGGTACTTCTGCGCCGCCTGCACGGTATAGCCCTGGAGATCACCCGCCGCCGAGGTGCGCGGGGGAAGTGACGGAGGAGCCGCGGGAGTCGGCGCGGTCTGCGGCCCTGCTGGTCTGGCTGGGGCTGGGGCTGGGGCTGGGGCTGGGGCTGGG
>WNFE01000394.1_pt1 | contig 48166 bp, 40 predicted proteins | sample 5400451 | NCBI WGS metagenome assembly WNFE01 (sample SAMN13153344, study PRJNA577476) | soil metagenome | isolation source: 200 cm saprolite under Douglas fir tree site 2 hole 2 | place: USA:California | collected 2015-04-18
CTTGAGTGGGGACGCAGGCGGTGCTGCTCTGCGCACCTTTTTCGCGCTCGCCTTCGTAGTCGGCGAAGAAGAAAGTCTTATCCTTCACGATCGGGCCGCCGAGAGCGCCGCCGAATTGATTGTCGCGGAAAGAGTTCTGCGGAAGCGCCCCGCCGGAGGAATCCTTGCGGTCATTGAAATAGTTCCTGGCATCGAGGGCGTTGTTGCGGAAAAAGTCGAAGCCCGTGCCATGCAAAGAGTTCGTGCCGCTCTTGGTGACGATGTTGATGACGCCGCCAGCGCTGCGGCCATACTCCGCTTCGGAGTTGGAGAGTACGCGAAGTTCGGCAATGGATTCGAGCGGAAGAATCGTGGCTGGAGTGCCGAAGACACCGGCTTCGTTGATGGCGGGGTCGTTGCGGTAGCCGTCGTTCATGTCCGTACCGTCCAGGAGAAAATTGTTGGAGCGGCCGCGCGCGCCGTTGACCGAGAAGGTACCGAACGATCCGGGAGAATCGGTAATCTGGTCGGGGGAACCAGCGACACCTGGGACCAGGAAAATCAGCTTCTGATAGTCGCGGCCGTTGACGGGGAGATTGGTGACGACTTTGGATTCGACGATGCCGCCGAGGACGTTGCTGGTGGATTCGACTTGCGGGAGTTCGTCGCCGGTGACTTCAATTCTCTGAGAAACTTCGCCGGTCTGGAGCGCGACGTCGGCGCGGAGTTGGCTGGAGACTTCGACTTGCAGGCCAGTGACGACACCTTGCTTGAAGCCGGCTTTTTCCACGGTGACGGTATAGGTGCCGATGGGAAGCTCAGGCACGGAATAGGTTCCATCTTCGCTGGTGGAAACGGTGCGCGACAGGCCGGTGTTCACATTCTTAACGGCGACAGCTGCGCCAGCAATCGCGGCGCCGCTGGAATCGGTGACGGTGCCGAGAATAGTGCCGCGGAAGGTCTGCGCATCTACTGCGCTACTAAAAAGCAAAACGATTGCGGCAAAGGCTACTATCAATGCGGATTTATAAATGCGGACACACCCTGTCATCACACTCTCCTCAATATTTCGTGTTTTCATAACTCCCCCCAAAAGATGCTGTGTGGTGCCACCCCAAGCGACGCCAGCAAGATCCGATGCAGCCAGGCAAACTAAATGCGCATTTACACTAGTCCGCACGGTGCAAACACGTCAAGCCGGCGATTTTGGCGTGGTTCTTTTGCGGCAAGTTCGTGCATTGCAGTTATTCCATTGAGGTTACCGTATTGAGGTCCAATTCAGATCCATCTGTTACAATTGAGCACTCCAAAATTCATGCGGCGTCTGGCTCCAGTCGCCGGATTGGTCTGTCTCTTCAATGAAAGAAAAACTTCCATCACTGGTGATCGTCGGGCGGCCGAATGTGGGCAAGTCCACATTGTTCAATCGGCTGACCGGAACGCGACGCTCGATTGTGACCAATGAACCGGGGATTACGCGCGACCGGATTTATGGCAAAGCCGAATGGCGTGGCAAAGCGATTGAGATCGTGGATACCGGCGGAATTATTCCTGATGATAAAGCGCTGATTGCAACGGAAATATTTAAGCAGGCGCGAGTGGCGTTTGAAAAAGCGGCCCTGCTGGTGCTGGTGGTGGACAATCAAGCGGGAATTACGCCGCTGGATCAGGAATTGGCGCAGATGCTGAGGGGCACCGGCAAGCCGTTTGTGATTGCTGTCAACAAAGTGGACGCGGTGGGACAGGAATCACAGGCCGCGGAGTTTCACAAATTTGGCGTGAAAATTTTTCCGATTGCGGCGGAGCACGGCACGGGCGTGGATGATTTGCTGGACCACGCGCTGAAGGTGATGTCGGCACAGGATACGGTGCACGCAGACGATTCGGCGAAAGACGAGATCACGGAAATTGCGATTATCGGGCGTCCGAATGTAGGGAAATCGACGCTGCTGAATCGGATGGCGGGCGAGGAACGATCGATTGTATCGCCGATTCCGGGCACTACGATTGATTCGGTGGATACGGATGTGATGCGCGACGGGCGGCAATATCGTTTTGTGGATACGGCGGGAATCAGACGCAAGGGCAAAACCAATCTGGTGGCGGAAAAATTAAGCGTGGTGATGGCTAAGCGCGGCCTGCAACGCGCGGATGTAGCGCTGCTGATCGTGGATGGCGAAATGGGCGTGACGCAGGGCGATGCAACGATTGCGATGTATGCGGAGGAGTCCGGGCGCAGCGTGATCATTGTTGTTAATAAATGGGATTTAGCGATACAGGCAGCACAGGTTGCCGCGAATCGCGAAGGGACTTCGGCGCGGGGCAAAGCGCGGCGCATCGCGGATCGCAACCCGCCGACGGAAATTATTGACAAAGGCCAGCTTCTTTCGGAATACGAAGAAATCATCCGTAAAAAATTGAAATTTTTAAGTTATGCGCCAATTGTGTTTTTGTCAGCGAAGACTGGCGATCGCGCGGACAAACTTTTCCCGCTGATCGATCAGATCGCGAAGGAGCGGAAGAAGAAGATTTCCACGCCGGAATTGAATCGCTGGCTGAAGTCGATTGATTTGCAGCGCGGGACGCTGCCGAAGGCGCGGCCCATCCGAATTTATTACATTACGCAGGCCAAGACGGCACCGCCGACGTTTTTGATGTTTACAAACCAGAAGCAGCCGCTGCATTTTGCGTATCAGAGATTTCTGGAGAATCAGTTGCGAGAGGCGTTTGGATTTGTTGGGACGCCGGTGCGGTGGGTACAGCGGATGCGGAAGCGGAATGAGCGCGAGCCAGCCGGCGGCAGCGACAAAGACGAATGAAGGATTTTGTTGCGGCGATCTTCAGATCGCCAATCTTGGTATTGCGCAGATTACGGAGGAGAAGCGGCGGGCGGCAGGCAGGCTGCTGCTACAGTTCTGCGTTATAAGTTGCTAGAATCGGCTTGCTTGATGGCGGTCGGGTTCGAATTATGGTTAACAACGGCACGGGAACACAGGCTTCACTGGATCTGGAGAGCGGACTGTATCGCATTGGCGAAGTCAGCCGGATGATCGGCGTGAAAGCGTTTGTGCTGCGTTATTGGGAGACGGAATTCCCGATGCTGGAGCCGGAGAAACGCGCGAACGGACGGCGATTTTATAGCGAAGAAGATGTGGAGTTGATTCGGAAAATCAAGCGCCTGCTTTACGATGAGGGATTTACGATTGCCGGGGCGCGGAGGCATCTGCGCGAAGGCGGCGCGCTTGGCGGAGATTCTGAAACCGGAGCGGCGATCGCTCCTGGATACGGCGCTACACAGCTTTTGAATCGAAAAATGCTGCTGGATATGCGCGATTCGCTGCGCGCTTTCTTGACCCTCCTCGAACGGCGGTGATAGCCTTGCAAGGTACGTCGGGGCGTAGCGCAGTCTGGTAGCGCGCACGCTTGGGGTGCGTGAGGTCCCCGGTTCAAATCCGGGCGCCCCGACCAGATTTCCTGACAATTTATATTGTTGCTAGAAAAAGCGGCAGCTGGGCTGCCGCACTGCAAATGAGGCCCGGACAGGGGCGGCAGAATCCGGATTTCGGCCGACGCGATTGACTAAGCCACATATTCTACTGACCAATGATGACGGGTATGGCGCTGAGGGGCTGCGCGTGCTGCAGGCGGCGTTGGAGGATTTTGCGTCTGTGAGTATTGTTGCGCCGTTCGCGGAGCAGAGTGGGGCGGCGCAATCGTTGACGTTGCGGCGGCCGATTGTGGTTCATGCGAAGCGCGAGCGGCATTGGGCGGTAGAAGGAACTCCCGCGGATGCGGTGATTGTGGCGCTGCACAAACTGCTGCCGGAGCGGCCTGACCTAGTGATCTCCGGGATCAATCACGGCGCGAATATGGGAGAGAACGTCTACTATTCGGGAACCGTCGGCGCGGCGCGGGAAGCGGCTTTGCATCACATTCCGGCGGTCGCGATGTCATTGTGCGCGCGGAAGAGCGAGCAGAATTTTGCCAATGCGGCGCGCATTGCGCGTTCGTTGGCGGAAATGATTTTGCAAGATGGGTTGCCGGATCAGGTCTTGTTGAACGTGAATGTGCCGGAGCCGTGGAGCGGCGGCGTGCGGTTTACGCGGCAATCGGAAAAGATTACGCGCAACCAGTTGAGTGAAGGGAAAGACCCAAAGGGCCGCAATTATTATTGGATTTTCGAACAGAAGATCGACAAGGACATCGAGCCGGACACGGATTATGCGGCGGTGTTTGCGGGTGATGTGAGTATTACGCCACTGCATTTGGATCCGACAGATACAGCGTCGTTGACGAGCTTGGCGCATTGGGCGGAGAAGCTGGCAGCGTTCGCGAAGAGTTCCAAGTCGTAAGAGCCAGTCCTTGACCGGTTTTTCCTTGTTCGCCAGTACGGACCGGGCGAGAGCTCGGTACAATCTTCAAAAAAACAGCGACTTCCAGAAAAACAAGACCTAGATTCAAAAACCGAACCCTGGGGCACCCTCCGCGTATTTTCACCTGGGTAAGAAAATCCAGTAACGGCCTGATGCTGTGCGAACATTCAAGCGTGGGGTAGGATACTGCACGATGATTGCGACGAAAATTTACGATGTGGCGATGGTGGGCGCGGGAGTGTTTGGCGCATGGACCGCGCTACATCTGGCGCGGCGCGGGAAGCGAGTGCTGCTGCTGGACGCGTATGGGCCGGGGCATTCGCGGTCGAGTTCTGGCGACGAATCGCGCATCATTCGAATGGGATACGGAGCGGACGAGATTTATACGCAATGGTCGCAGCGGTCGCTGATTCAATGGAAGGAATTGTTTGCGGCGACTGGGAATGAGGCGCTGTTTCGCAAGACCGGGGTTTTGTGGCTGGCGGAAGCTGAAAATCCGCAACTGCAGGCGACGAAAAGTGTTTTGCAGCGTAATGGCGTGGAGTTTGAGGAACTGAATGGCGTCGCGATTGTCGGCAGATATCCGCAAATCAATCTCGATGGGATCGCAAGTGGGATTTATGAGCCAGAGAGCGGCGTGCTGATGGCGCGACGCGCTGTCGCGGCTGTGGTTGCGGAAGCGATTCGAGTCGGCGTTGAGTTCAAACTTACAGCGATTCCGGAACCGCGCGGAAATGACGCAATCGAAAATATCGCGGGGAGCTCGGGAGAACAATTCGCGGCAAGACAATTTGTGTTCGCGTGTGGGGCGTGGTTGGCAAAGCTTTTCCCGGAGATTCTCGGGGACAGGATTTTCCCCACGCGGCAAAGTGTATTTTACTTTGGAATTCCGGGCGGAGACCAACGATTTTCGTCGCCAGCGCTGCCGACATGGCTAATCAAGAATGATGAATGCTATGGAATGCCAGACCTGGAAAGCCGTGGGCTGAAAATTGCGCTGGACAAGCACGGAGAGCGGGTTGATCCGGACACACAATCGAGAATGGTGACACGGGAAGAAGTCGATGAGATTCGGCGGTATGTGGCGTACCGCTTCCCCGCCCTTGCGGATGCTCCGATTGTGGAGACGCGGGTGTGCCAGTATGAGAACACTTCGAACGGGGATTTTTTGATCGATCGGCATCCGACGCTAAACAACGTGTGGTTCGCGGGGGGCGGCTCGGGGCACGGCTTTAAGCACGGTCCAGCGGTGGGTGAGTACATCACTTCACGGCTCTTAGATGAGAGCGAGCCTGAAAACCGCTTCTTATTTGACAAAAAAGAGACGGTGCAGCGGCGCACGGTCTACTAAGCTGAGCCGCTCTGCAGCGAAGGTCACTTTCAACGAAACTTATTCCGATGGCGTGCGTCTTTACCAGATGTGAAGTTGTGTGTTGCCAGTTCCCTTTCCACAGTGAGATTTTCAGCGAGGTTTCACGGAGGAGTTATGTTATTGCGCGTTCGAAAGAGCATTCGGTGGATGGCCGGCATCGCAGCGGTACTTGCGATGGGTTGGCAAGGCGTATGGGCTGGACCGCCGGGAGCCGAACTGAAAGTGCCTGTCGAGTATTACAAGCTACCGAATGGATTGCGGGTGGTGCTTTCTCAGGATCACACCGCGCCGACGGTTTGCGTGGCGGTGTATTACCGCATCGGGTTTAGGGTGGAGCCGCGGGATCGCACCGGGTTCGCGCACTTGTTCGAGCATATGATGTTCCAGGGATCGCAGAACCTGGGGAAGATGGAGTTCATCAAGCTGGTGCAGCAGAACGGGGGCGTCCTGAACGGTTCGACGCGATTCGACTTCACAAATTATTTCGAAATCTTGCCTTCGAACAAATTGGAAACGGCGTTGTGGGCCGAAGCCGACCGGATGGGCGGCCTGGCAGTGACCGAAGATAATTTAAAGAACCAGCAGGGCGTAGTCGGCAACGAAGTTAAGGGAGCGGTCATCAACACCCCATATGGCGGATTTCCGTGGCTGGACATGCCGCAATACGCGAACACCAACTGGTATAACGCGCACAATTTTTATGGTGAGCTGAAGGACATCGAAGCAGCGACACTGGCCGACGTGCAATCGTTTTTCAAGACGTACTACGCGCCAAACAACGCAGCGCTGGCGATCGTGGGAGATTTCGATCCGGTGCAGGCGCGCCAGATGGTGGAGAAATATTTTGGCGGAATCAAGCAGTCGCAGCTCCCGGCGGTTCCCGAACTGGCCGAACCCCAGCAGGAGAAAGAAAAGCACGCTAAAAAAGTGGATGCGCTGGCGCAGCGTCCAGCGATTGCGATCGCCTATCACATGCCGGAACGCAACACACCGGAGTATTACGCCATGGGCCTGATCGATCAGATCCTGATTGAAGGCGACGACAGCCTGGAATATCAGGAGCTGGTGCAGAAAAAAGGATTGACGGCGGAAGTCGAAGGCGGAATCAATTATCTGGGCAACATGTTCAACTACAAAGGTCCGATGCTGTTCATGGCGGACTTCAAGACTGATCCTGGGACTTCGCCGGACACGGCTGTCAAGGCGTGGGACGATCCAATCGAAGCTCTGCGGGCCAAGCCGGTGTCCAAAGAAACCCTGGATCGCGCGCGTGTGAAACTGCGCTCCAGCCTTTACGACAGCATGGGACAGATCGGCGGATTTGGCCTGGCGGACCTGCTGGCAAGCTTTGCCTTGTTCGATGACAATCCCGCGCGCATCAACACGCTGGTTTCTGAATTCGAAAAAGTTACACCGCAATTGATCGAGAAAACGGCGCAGGAATATCTGCGGCCAGAGAATCGCACGGTGCTGGTGCTGCAGACGAAGCCTGCCGACGCAGGCAAGTCTGGCGAAGCGCCTGCCGCGCCGGCAAAAAATTAGGAGAGCGGACATGAATCGAGAGCTGAACATGAAGAGGTTCGCAGCAGTTACAGCAGCATTCGTCGCAAGTTTCGCGCTGTCTGCAGTCCCTTGTTTCGCGCAGCAGAAGCAAACACCGCCGGCCGGTGGCCCGCCTAAGCCATTCACAGTACCGGCACACCAGACGTACGAATTGCCGAATGGAATGAAGGTTACGCTGGTGCCGTACGGAAATTTGCCAAAGGTCACGCTGAGCCTGGTATTGCGGACCGGCAACCTGAATGAACCCGCTGACATGCCGGGCCTCGCGGATTTGACCGGCAAATTGATGAAAGAAGGAACGACCAGCAAGAGCTCGAAGGAGATTGCGGAAGAATCCGCGCGCATGGGCGGGGCAATTGACATCACCGTGGGCGTGGACGAAAGCAGCGTGAACACCGATGTGCTGAGTGAATTCGGGCCGCGGGCGGCAGCTCTGCTGGCGGATGTCGCGGAGCACCCGCTGTTTCCAGAATCGGAACTGCCGCGCTTGAAGAATGATGCTTTGCGGCAACTTTCGATTGCCAAATCCGTTCCACAAAGCATGGCGCTGGAACGTTTCCGAAAAATTTTGTATGGAGATCATCCCTACGGAACGGTGTTCCCGACAGAAGGAAGCATCAACAAGACGACGGTTGCAGATATCAAGAATTACTACGCAGGCAACTTCGGCGCGGCACGAGCGCACTTGTACGTTGCAGGCCGGTTCGACGCCGGCGAAATGAAGAAGGCCGTGGCAAAGACATTCGGGGGATGGAGTAAGGGCGCGCTTCCGCTGATCAACAGGCCGAAAGTGAAACCACAGCGCGTTTTGGACGTTACAGATCGCCCAGGCGCCGCACAATCGACTCTGATCGTGGGAATGCCAGTTCCAAATCCGACCAGCCCGGATGCGATTCCGCTCGCGGTGACGAATGCGCTCCTCGGCGGCTCCTTCGGTTCGCGTATCACGTCCAACATTCGCGAGCAGAAAGGCTACACGTATTCGCCACGAAGCGAGCTTTCGCGGCGCTACCACGACGCGTACTGGGCGGAGTCGGCGGATGTAACGACACAATTCACCGGTCCATCGTTGAAGGAAATCTTCGGCGAAATCGATCGTCTTTCGAAAGAACCTCCAGCGGATGCAGAGCTAAAAGGAATACAGCGGTACATGTCGGGATTATTTGTGATTCAGAATTCGTCGCGGAGCGCGCTCATCGCGCAACTGCGGTACGTCGATTTTCAGGGCTTGGGCGAGGAGTACCTGAGCACGTACGTGCAAAAGATTAATGCCGTTACGCCCGACGAGGTGCGGAAGGAAACCGCGGAATACATCAAGCCGGATGAGATGACCATTGTCGTGGTGGGTGACAAGGCAAAGATTTCAGAGCAACTGGCGCCGTTTGCGCCGGGCGCGAAGCCGTAATCGCGTTCGAAGCCGATCTACGCTGTACCCGAACGGGGATTGCGACGACGTGAGACCGCAGGAGCGCGCCGTCCGCGTTTTGCCTTTTCTTGATAGAGCTGCGCATCAGCGTCGGAAAGCAATTTCTCAATGCGCTCTCCGTGGCCGCGATAAACACTGATTCCGATGCTTGCGGAAAGTGGCGGCTTCTCCGGATCCATTTCCATGACGTGACGGATGCGGCCAGCCACGCTTTCCGCTTCGGTCTCTTCCGACTCTGGCAATACGAGAGCGAACTCGTCTCCCCCATAGCGGGCAGCGGTATCAATCGAACGGCAGTGAATGCGCAGAATGTCCGCGACGCGGCAGAGAGCGCGGCTTCCAACCAGGTGGCCGTAAGTGTCGTTGATTTTCTTGAGCCCGTCGAGATCCAGAAGCAGAACAGAAAAAGGCCGGTTGCTGCGGTTGGTGCGTTCGGTTTCGCTTTCAAGTTCATCCAAAAGCCGGCGATAGTTGGCCAAACCCGTTAGCGGATCGCTGACGGCGAGATGGTGTACTTGTTCGAAGAGCCGCGCGTTGTCAAGCAAAGCGCCACCCAGCGCGATGGCATAACCCATGACGCTGAAGCCCTGCGCCACCACAAAAGGAGCATCCAATAACCGCTGCGATTGAGAGCCCGCCAACTGCGCGGCAAAGTTCATCCAGGCAGCAACGTAGATCGAGCGGTCAAAAGCGGTAAATACGTTGTTTAGACGGCGGCGATACCAAATGACGGCGATCAGAAAAAGCACGCCCGGAAAAAGTTGCTGCGGAGAGGGGATAAAGGCGCCGGGATGGGGAGAGACCTCCGTGGGAAGTCTGCGAAGCGCGACCGTCAGCAGGTAAGTCAGCGCCATGACGGTTAGCAAGGCGCCGGCGATTTCCGCTTTTGGCCGGCGAGAACGTGGTAGAAAATGCTCAACCAGCAACGCTACTACCAGCAACAGGGCGAGAATCATGCGCCCTACCCACAGAGCTACAGGCGCCCACTGGATTTGCAGTTGCTGTTCAGCAGGAAGCTGGAAAAAGAGCACGCTGGAGCCGGCCAAGACCGCGCCGGACAGTAGAAATCCGGCACCCAGAATCAGCGAGATACGATCTTGAGTGCCCTGAAAGCGGACCAGAGTGACGGCGGAAAAAACAAAGGCCAGCACGCCAGTTACGACCTGGAGATAGCCTTGTAAAGCCGGGTCGGCCTGCAGAGGAACCGGGCGTAGCCAAAGAGCAAACAACAAAATAAGCAACAAAGCCACCACATGCCAAAAGACTGGTGTGGCTTCCCACCGCTCCGAGTTGATAGGTCCGTCGCCCATAAATACCGCAGCCCGCCGAGGAGCTGGGGCGCTTCCACTAACTTAGACTGCTGCACGGTGAAGTGCGTTGCGGATTTTACTGTATGTTGCCGGGAGCGCAACTGGCCCGGAGAACAGCGGAAAGTGTCCGAATGACCACGAGGCGGGAAAAGAATAAAGTTGCGCAACAGGGTTAAATTCAGCACAATCATCGCCATTAAATCGTTTCAATGAACAGGATTGCAAAGGGTGAAAGCGCAATATGAGGGAATCCTGGTGAGCAATGACGGCGCCGTGGAAGCACCGCGACTGCGGCGAACGTTGACGTTATGGAACCTGGTGATCATCGGCATCGTGATCATCCAGCCCATCGCGCCAATGGGGATTTTTGGCGTGGTGAACAACGCCGCGCAAGGCCACGTGGTGACCACGATTTTGATCGCCATGGTGGCGATGTTGTTTACGGCGATCAGCTACGGCATGCTGGCCCGCGTGTATCCGAGTGCGGGATCGGCGTACACCTACGTCGGACAGGAAATTCATGCCGGGCTCGGCTACTTGACCGGCTGGGCTATGGTGATGGACTACATCCTGAACCCGCTGATCTGCACCATTCTGTGCAGCAAGTTGACGCAAAACATTTTGCCCGAGGTACCGTACTGGGTGCTGGCTGTGTTTTACGCCACAGCGTTCACGGTGCTGAATTTGCGCGGCGTGAAAACGTCCGCGCGCATCAACGATGTACTGGCCGGCGCGATGACCATCGTAGTGATCGTATTCTTCGCATACGTTGTGCGGTTTTTGATTCAACTGCATGCGTACGGTCCGGTTTTTTTCACCAAGCCCTTCTATGACCCATCGACGTTTAATTTAGGCCTGATTTTCCATGGGACCTCGATCGCGGTGCTTACGTATATCGGATTTGATGCCATTTCGACGTTTTCGGAAGAAGTTGAAAATCCAAGAAAAAATATCCTGCTGGCAACCGTGCTGGTTTGCGTGGTGACCGGAGTGTTGGCTTCGCTGGAAGTCTATGCCGCCCAGTTAGTGTGGGGCACGAAGCAGTTTCCTGCGGATCAGGTGGAATCGGCGTTTCCGCTGGTAGCGCGGCAAGCCGGCGGATTGTTCTTATTCCAGTTGTTGAATTTCACGATATTGGTGGCGAACATCGGTTCTGGAATGGGAGCACAGCTTGCAGCGGCGCGGCTGCTGTACGGCATGGGAAGGAATGACGCGCTGCCAAAATCATTTTTCGGAAAAATTACGACGAAGAGCCACATTCCGGCGAACAACGTAATTTTGATTGGCGTAATTGCGCTGGCTGGATCTTTCCTGCTCACTTACGAGCGCGGAGCGGAATTGCTGAATTTCGGCGCGTTCATCGCGTTTATGGGCGTGAATGCAGCGGCTTTTGCGCACTACTTCTTACGCGCCGAGAAGAAAACGCTGTGGAGTTTCTTGTGGCCTATGCTGGGTTTCGGGATCTGCGCTTACATTTGGTGGAACCTGAGCATGCCAGCGAAAGCGCTGGGCACGATCTGGACCGCCGTGGGCCTTGTTTACGGTGCGTGGAAGACTTCAGGCTTCCGCAAGACCATGACATTCGATGCTCCAGCGGAGTAGATGCCGGTGAAAAGCGCGCCATTGCAATCGAGCAAGGATATGCCGGATGATGCTGCGACGAAAAATCTCGTGAAGCGCTCATCCAGCAAATCCGATGCGGTAACGATGAGGGATGTCGCGAACCTGAGCGGCTTCTCTCCGGCTACGGTTTCCATTGTCCTGAACAATGCGCCGCTGGCGCGGTACATCGCACTAGCTACCAAGAAAAAAATCGAAGAGTCGGCGCGCAAACTCGGCTACCGGCCGAATGCCATGGCGCGATTCCTGCGCAGCAAGAGGACCAACAGCGTCGGCGTGATGTTCTTTGACATTACCGATCCCTTCTGCACGCCAATCCTGCGTGGAATCGAAAATTCGTTGTATCAAGCTTCTTATTTGCCATTGATGGCAGACTCGCACAACCAGCGAAACCGGTTCGAACGCTATCTGGAAATGCTGCTGGACCGGCACGTTGAGGCGCTGATCGTTGTTGCCAACTGGCTGTTCGTGGATATTCACTTGCTTGCTGATTTTTCCAAACGCAATATTCCCGCCGCGACCATCGGCTGGGAACTTCCCGGCGATACCGTAAGCTCGGTGATGGTGGACAACGAAGCCGGCGGGCGGCTGGCGCTGGAGCATTTGCACAAACTGGGCCACCGCAAAATCGCGTTTATCCGAGGCCCGAAAACGTTGATCGATTCGGCTCCACGCTGGAAAGGCGTGCAAAAGTTCGCGCATTCCGTGGGATTGGAAATTGACCAGAGCCTGGCAATGCAGCTCGACGAAGAATTCGATCCCAATTCCAGTTTCGAGGGCGGATTCCGGTTTACGGAAGAGTTGCTGCAGCGCAGGCGGAAGTTCACTGCGCTGCTGGCATTCGACGATTTGACCGCGCTGGGGGCGATTCGCGCGCTTACCAAGGCCGGTGTAAAAGTTCCCGAGCAGTGTTCTGTGATTGGATTCGATGACGTAGCGATGTCCGCGATGTCTGCACCCTCGCTAACGACGGTTCGGCAGCCGCTGGAGGCGATGGGAAATCTCGCGGTGAACATCGTGATGGAAGGCATCAATGCCGCGCAGGAAAAGCGCGATTGGACGATCACGCACCATCGGGTCGCGCCGGAACTTGTGATACGGGAGTCCACGCGGGCCATTTCTTTTTCTAGTGCCGACGACTAGACACCCGCAAAGCGCTGACTTGCTCGCCACAGTTTTCCTTGACATTTGCCTCAGGGCACAGTAATTCCACTACCTAAGTTTTCTAGCCTGCGGAAGGCCGAATACAGGGGAATTCGGACTGTCCGTTGGAGGACTCCAAAAGACACGATCCCGTAGCGGCGATTGGGCCGCAGCCTGCGAGGTTTTCTGTGACTTGGACGCAGAACTACGATCCGTTTGGCCACTGGTGGCTGTCTACGCTGGTTGCGGCGCTTCCAATCCTGGTCCTGCTGGGACTGCTCGCGGGATTTAAGGTTCGCCCGCACATTTGCGCGATCGCGGGCGCCATAACCGCTCTGCTGTGTGCCGCATTCGTTTTTGGCATGCCAGCCAAGCTCGCGGCTGCCAGTTTTTTCTATGGCGTTGGTTTTGGCGCACTGAAAATCGTGTGGATCGTTGTGGCTGCCGTGTTTCTGTACGACATATCCGTGGAAACCGGCCAGTTCGAAATCATGAAGGAATCGGTGGCAGCGATTACGCCCGACCGGCGGTTGCAATTGCTCTTGGTGGCCTTTTGCTTCGGCGCATTTATCGAAGGGTCGGCGGGATTTGGCGCCCCCGTGGCCATTGCCGGCGCTTTCATGATCGGACTGGGATTCCGCCCGTTTCAAGCCGCTGTCTTGAATCTGATTGCAAACACCGCGCCGGTGGCGTGGGGCGCTATCGGAACGCCTGTCCACACGTTGGCCGCGGTTTCCGGACTTCCTGATGGCGACCTCAACAAAATGATTGGCAGGATTCTGCCCTTCACCGCGGTGATCGTGCCTTTCTGGCTGGTTCGAACGATGGTCAGTTGGGAAGAAACATTCGAAGTGTTGCCGGCGATCCTGGTGGTCGGACTGTCCTTCGCTGGAATGCAGTATTTTTGGTCCAACCATGTGGACAGCAACCTGGTGGACATCGCGGCGGGAGTTTTTTCGCTCGTTGTGACCGTTGTCTTCCTGCGCTTTTGGCGGCCGAAGCGAATCTGGCGATTTGCCGAGGAACGCGGCTCCGATTCGAACGCGGTCCAGGAGACCAGCGTGCGAGACACCATGGGAGATAAATGGAAGGTGGCGGCCGCTTCATCAACCGACACGCCCGTGACTCACACCACCGGACAGGTGCTGAGGGCCTGGATGCCCTTCGCAATCCTTTCCATTTTTGTTCTTTGCTGGGGCCTGCCTACGATCAAAATCGCAATGAACAAGGCCACAACGCCGGCGTTCAGCAGAGGCGGCTGGGACGTACCCTATTTGCACAAAGCTGTGTTCCGCGCACAGCCTGTGGTGGCCAAGGCCGGCGCGGAAAATGCCAAGTTTGACTTCAACTGGCTGACGTCCACGGGGTCGGGATGTTTTCTTGCGGCGCTGCTGGCCGGAACAATTCTCGGGGTGAAGCCGCGCGGACTTTTCCGGATATTTGGTAAGACCGTCTATCGCATGCGCTTTGCAATCATTGCAATGTCCTGCATGCTCGGCCTCGGGTATGTCACGCGATATTCCGGAATGGACGCGGTCCTGGGACTGGCGTTCACGCGAACCGGCTGGCTGTTTCCATTTTTCGGAACGTATATCGGTTGGCTCGGCGTGGCGCTGACCGGAAGCGATACCTCATCCAACGCTCTGTTCGGAGGATTGCAGCGCATCACGGCCGAACAGTTGAATCTGAGTCCGATTCTGATGGGCGCGGCGAACAGCGCGGGCGGCGTGATGGGGAAAATGATTGACGCACAGTCCATTTGCATAGCGACGGCAGCCACGAATCAGGTCGGCTCCGAGGGCAGCATTTTCCGCTTTGTGTTCTGGCACTCCGTTTCGCTGGCCGCGATTGTCGGCACCATCGTGATGCTTTACGCGTACGTCTTCCAGAGGTTTGTCCCAGGCGGAGTTATTCCCGGGCATTGAAGAGGCACGACGCTCTCTACGGCCATAGTCCTGTTTCGCACCACGCGATTGCAATAGATTTTAAATTCCAAAGCCGCGCCGGCGGGAGATTACTACGCAACTCCTGCTAACATGGCGATGGGAAATGGCTCGAACGCAAAATCCGGCAGCCGAGGCGTCAGCGGTTCTGGCACAGAACCTGGTCGAGACGCTGCTGCGCGAACGGGTGATTCCGCGATTTGTAGATTCGTACGTGGTGGATAACGGCCGACATGCGTTGCAGGTGCATGCTTCGCTGTATCGCGACCTACTGACGATTTTGCAGCGTGAAGCTTTGCTGGCCGCTTGTGTACGCGCTCTGGAAATCGCGTCCACTGAGACGATTCTTTCCAGCACCGGGAAACAGCGTGTGCTGGTGCGCAAAGGGGCGGAAGTCTTCCGCCGAAAATTTCTTTCAGCGCTGGCGCGTCAGCAGAATTGGAACGCCGGCGATTCGCTGGATTTCCAGTCCGATTTGCGGATGTACGAGGATTTGCTGCGGCGTGCAGCGACGTCGCGCCGTCCCCGCAAACCGTACGAAGCGGCTAATCATCCGTTCGTCGATCGCTGCGCTTTCTTGCTGGACTCCGCGTTTCTTGAAAAAGCCAGGCTGGCCGCAAGCCGAGCCCTGGCCAATCTGGAAGATATAGCCGCGAACGTGACGGCCACGGCGATGCGCACGAAATAACCAGAATTGCGCGAAACCTTTCAGGAATTCGGCGCGACCTGCACCGCGGTGCCGTAGGCAAGGACTTCCGTCACTCCCTGCATGACTTCCGTGGCATCGTAGCGAAAACCGACAATTGCGTTTGCGCCGTGCTGTCCTGCATGCAGCAAGAGCAGTTCGTACGCTTCTTCTCGCGTCTTTTCGCAAAGATCGGTCAAGATCGTGATATTGCCGCCGACGATGGTCTGCAACGCAGCGCCCAGATTTCCAATCACGCTTCGCGACCGCACAATGATTCCGCGGACTACTCCAAAGTTGCGAACGATACGATGCCCCGGCAACTCCATCGCGGTGGTCACCATGGATGAGTCGACTCGCCCCGACATTGGATGCTCCTCTCGCGGGCAGCCCGGTTAACATACGGGCTGCCGTTTACCGCTGCGATTCTACCTGTTCACAAGGCTACTGCGCGAGTGCTGCGCGTTTGTTATTCTCAGCTTACATGGAAAATTTGTTCATTTTTCTTGGCGTCCTGCAGATTCTAGCTGGTTTGTACCTGGTGTACGAGGCTGCGAAATGGCTGTCCTACGCGCGGCGGCGGGCCGGAACCGACCCCGGCTTCTATTCGCCGCGAACCGCCGTGCTGTGTCCGTGCAAGGGAATGGAACCTGGACTCGAGAGAAACCTGACCGCGCTGTGCGAATTCGATCATCAAAATTATGAAGTGTTTTTTATTCTGGCGTCGGAATCCGATCCTGCCGCCAGCATTGTGAAACGTGTGGCCTCGCAAGCCCGCGAAAAGGGTCACGTAATTTTTGCAGGACCTGCGCAGAATTGCGGCGAGAAGGTTCACAATCTGCGGACCGCGGTTCAACAATTGCCGGCAGAATTCGAAATTATGGTTTTCGCCGATTCCGACGGCAGGCCCGGACACTCCTGGCTGCGCCGCCTGACCGCACCGCTTACAGACTCCAGAATTGGCGCCTCGACCACCATGCGCTGGCTGATTCCGAATGAGAATAATCTGCCGAGTTTGCTTCTCGCCGCATGGAATGCGCCGATTTTAACTATGCTCGGTGAAGAGGCAACGAAAAATTTTTGTTGGGGTGGAGGCACTGCGATTCGTAAGAGTGTCTTCGAACAAAGCGCGGTGATGGACGAGTGGCAAAACTCCGTCAGCGATGATTATTCGATGACCGCTGCATTGCAGCGAGTGGGCCGGCCAATCGTTTTTCTGCCGGAATGTCTAACCGTTTCTTATGTCGAAACGGATTTCGCGGGCCTGATGGAGTTTACGAATCGTCAGATCCTGATCACACGTGTGTATTCGCCAAGAATGTGGGCCATCGCAGGTGCAACGCATCTCTTGTTCTGCGTGACGATTGCGCTGGGAATTTTGTTGACCCTGGGAGATTTCTTCGCGGGAAGACCTTCGATGCAGCTCGCGGCGCTGACTTTCTTGCCACTGCTGCTGGCTTCGATCCGTGGAGCTTTCCGTGTGATTGCGGTCCAGGAAATTTTCCCCGCGCTGAAGGATCAGATTCAGCAACAGGCATGGATTCACTTGCTGCTCGGAATATGGATACCTTACTTGTATTCGGTGAATTTTTTGGCGTCGGTAATGACCAGGAAAATCCGCTGGCGTGGCATTCGCTACGAACTGATTTCTGCCCAACAGACGAACATCATCGGACGCTAGCGACGCAAAGTCATGGCGAATTGTGGGGCTCCATTAGAATTTCCACAGGGAAGTATGGAAAATTTTCGTCCGCAGTGAAATTCCTACCCACGTTCCTACAGCGGATCTGGTACAAAAGTGCATAACTCTACCTTTTTTGGGAAGTTCTGGTACCGCACATTTACTCCTTTTTGGTCATGTACTTGCATTCGCTATGGCCAGTTCGGTATTGCGTTCGCAGGCGGACTTGTTTGGTAACTCCTTCTCGCGTCTCGGCGTAACCGTTCTTCAAGCTGAATGGCCAGGACGCCCTCCCTCAGTCCAGTTCAGGTGCCGTTCTCGATTGAATTAAATTCAACGTTAGCCTCGTTCCGAGGTGCAGCTACATCATTTCAAGGCAAGTTCGAAGCGGTTTCGGATTTGCGAACGGAGAGGTTCAAGTGAGAATGATCCGCAGAAGTGTGCAGGTACGTCCCCCCCAGCTTGCGAGCGCACGGGAAAAGTATTTTTTCTATGAAAGGAATACCGGGGTAGCCCATTTTCACGTTGAAACTGACGAGCAAGGGCGTTTTCCTGTCGAGCAAGCCGCGGGCTTGCTGGCCATGCATTGCATGGTTCGCAACCAGACTCCCTCGGATTATGTCGTGCTAGTCGAAGCTGATACAACTCATCTGGAGGATTTGACCGAAAAAGCTCAGAAGCTCCTGGAAGCTGGACGCGCCGTCAAGACGCACGTCAAGCTGACGCGTCGCGAGGAAGAAGTTCTGAACGGCGTGGTACGCAGTCTCGCTAACAAGGAAATCGCTGCGTCGCTCAATTTGTCGGAGCGCACGGTGAAGTTTCACGTTTCATCGTTGCTGGCAAAGTTTCGTGTGCGCGGCAGAATGGAATTGGTGCGCGAAGCGGCGCGGATTCCGGCTGCTCACGTTCCGGTCGTCGAGCAACAACCAGTGGCCACGCGGGAATCACGGCCCTTCGTTTCTCGTATCATGAATTATCGTCGGCCGGCCGCTCCATCGTTGATGTCGTTGTCAACGCGCGGAGCAGTCGCTCAGTAAGAATCGCGATCATCGTTTGCACTGATACAAAAAGCCCGTGACGCCTTGCGCCACGGGCTTTTTAATTTTCTGGAAACTTCTTAAAGTCTACTTCTTAGCCGCCCCGTACAATTCTCCTGCTTTAGTCCAATCCACCACGTTCCACCACTGCTTGATATATTCCGGGCGAACGTTCTGATATTTCAGGTAGTACGCATGTTCCCACACGTCCAGACCCAGAACGGCCTTGCCACCCAGAAAATACGGCGTGTCCTGATTTGGAGTGGAATCAATCACCAGTTTACCGTCTTTTACGATCAGCCAAGCCCAGCCGGAACCGAATCGGCCCACTCCTGCTGCGGCAAACTTTTCCTGGAATGCAGAAAATGATCCAAACGTCGAAGCGATAGCGGCCGCCAGATCGCCCTTGGGTTCGCCGCCGCCGCCTTTTTTCATCAATGTCCAAAACAGCGAATGGTTCCAGTGGCCGCCTCCGTTGTTACGGACCGCGTTTCGAATCGGTTCCGGAACGGCATCGAGATTCTTTAACAGATCATCGATGGATTTCGATTGCAGGTCGGCATGGCCTTCGAGGGCTTTGTTCACATTGGTGACGTAAGCCCCGTGATGTTTGTCGTGATGAATTTCCATGGTTTTTGCGTCGATATATGGCTCGAGCGCGTCAAAAGCGTACGGCAAAGGCGGCACTGTGAATGCCATGGGTGAGTCCTCCGGTGTGAGATTTTCTTTGAATTTTCCAGGGCCGTCGGCCGCCAGCAAACTGGCGCCCAATTTTTCCGCTCCCAGCAGAGCGACCCCGGCGATACTTCCGGCTACAAGTAAGTTCCTGCGATTCACAAAGAACTTTCCCGGCACGGCAGGCCGATGATGATACATCGCAAATTATACTTCCCGACCCTTCCTACACTCAACTGCGGGCGGGAAAGGAAGCGGGATGCTTTGCGTTTCCTTTTGCTTGGATGCGCGAGAGCGCCCAACCGGCAGATTCAGCAATCACTGGTTCACTGCACCCCGAAAGACTGTGCAGCGCCTGGGTAATTTCGTGGTGCGCTTCCGAAACTTCCTCGGCGCTTTGATTCCCCAGAGCAATACAAGCATTGCGCACCAAGCCTTGCCATTTGGTGCGCTTGACCGGACTGCCGCGAAAGACTTCGCGAAATTGCTCCTGCGTTAAATTCGCAATTCTCAGCAACTCTGGCAGGAACAGAGTTTCATCCGGTGCTCCATCGATCCCTGCAAACGCACGGGGCTTAAATTCGGCCAGCTCCGTGCGCGGTGATTTCCTATTCCACGGGCAAACGTCCTGGCAGATGTCACAACCAAAAAGATGTTTGCCCATCGGCTCGCGAAACTCCTGGGGGATTGCGCCGCGCAATTCAATCGTCAGGTAAGAAATGCAACGGCTGGCGTCCAAAACGTACGGCTCGACGATTGCCTGGGTGGGGCAAGCTTCCAAGCAGCGCCGGCACGTGCCACAGCGGTCTGGCGGAGGAACATCGGCCGCGCCCATTGACGGCGTTAGGGGAAGACTTGTCAGCACGCTACCCAGAAAAAGCCACGAGCCGAGCGACTGGTTGATGAGCAAAGTGTTTTTGGCAAGCCAGCCGAGCCCGGCGTATTTCGCCGCTGCGCGCTCGTGTACCGGTCCGGTGTCCGCGTAAGCGCGCGCTGCGAATGACGGCGGAAAATGTGTGCGCATTTCCGCTGTCAGCGCGTTTAACTTTCCCCACAAAACTTCATGGTAATCGTCGCCCCACGCGTACCGCGAAATCCAACCGCGCGCCGCGCCCACGGCGTTTTCATGATTTTCAATTTCTGTGGAGTATGGCAAATCGGAATTGTAGTTCAGCGCACAAACAATCAGGCTGCGCGCACCGGGCATAAAGTTGCGCGGATCCACGCGCCGCGGGTCTGCGAGATACTTCATCTCTCCCGCATAACCGCGATCCAGCCAATCCGAAAAGTGTTCAAGCTCGGGAAATTTCTCCGCCGGCGCAACTCCGCAGGCATCGAAACCCAGCACGCGAGCTCGTTCGCCGATCCACGCCGTTTCGGCAGCCGGCAATAGAGAATCGTTCATGCGTACAAGCGTGCCTGACTGCCGCCTGCTTGAAAAGGCGCATTACACAAAAAGCCCCTCGTTTTTGGCGAGGGGCCGCATGATCTCCCTGCAAAATGGCAGAAATGGAGTGGTCAGCCTTGTGGAACGACGTTCTCCGCCTGCAGACCTTTCGGCCCCTGCTTGACTTCGAACTCGACCTTTTGTCCCTCATTCAGTGACTTGTAGCCGTCACTCTGAATGGCGGAAAAATGGACGAATACATCCTCGCCCGATTGGCGTTGAATAAATCCAAAACCCTTCGAGGCGTTAAACCACTTCACTACACCTTGCTCTTTGCTCACGGCATTCCCCTGCTCTGAATTCGCGCTCGCAAATGGTGTTTTTCAAACCGGCCTGGGGAACGTCCGTGGGCGTGCACTGGGCCGGCGGAAAACTTCCTTCTTGAACGCGGCGTTATGCTGGCACAAATCGTCGCGCCAGTCCAGAAACATTGCAAAATTCATGGAAGGCTAGACCTATTGAAAGCTGCGCACTGCGGTGGGTTCGTCTGTATAAACTTCGAATACCGTATAAAGCTTGGTGATTTGCAGCAGGTCGCGAACTTTTTTCGTCAGGTGCAGCAGCTTCAGTTCGCCGCCTCGCGTCTTCACCGAAGTATACGCGTGCACCAGTTCGCCTATTCCCGAGCTGTCGATGTAGTTCACATCAGCGAGATTGATCAGAATCTTTGTGCGTTCGTCGTCCAGCAGTTGCCCAATGGTCTTGCGAAGCAGCGCGCTTCCGTCACCCAGCACGATGCGTCCACCCATATCCACAACCGTTACGGAACCAGAATCCCTATATGTAGCGTGAAGCGACATGGCGCACACTTAAGCTTCCTTTTGCGGGGTGGTATCGCTGCCCGAACTGCTGGAATGACCATTCGAATGGCCATTTTCGGCCCCCGGAAGCCGCTTGGCCATCACAATCTCCGCTCCGCCGGTTGTTCCGGGGACCACCTCAAATTCATCCATAAACGCCCGCATCAGAAAAATGCCCCGCCCCGAAGTGCTCAGGATATTCTCCTCCGCCAAGGGGTCGGGCACGTCACTAAGCTTGAACCCTTTGCCTTCATCCATCACGTGGATCACCAGTTTCTCAGGCGTAATATCAACCGCCAGGTGAATCTTCTTTTCCGGCTTTTCCTGGTTGCCGTAGTGAAAGGCATTGATGACGCCTTCACGCACACTCATTCCAATGCGGTAGCACATCTCCTCATCAAAACCGGCGGATTCCGCCACGCGCAGACACATTTCCTCCGCCAGGTTTACGCTTTCCACCTGTGTGTCAAGAACGACTTCCAGATGCTTGTTGTCTTCCGCCATGAGTCGGCCGGCCAACGCGTAAACTGCCTGATTTTCAAACGATGTATGGGTAACATACTGCGGAGCTTGGCGTCAATGGAGAGAGAGCTTCAACTCCATGTAGCGTTGCTCCACACGGGCGGCTCGAAGGCGGCTTCCGGCGTCGAAGCGGCCGGGTTTGACAATCTCTGCGTGCGATAACTCATTTATCACACGCTACCAGAACAATTGACTGGAACGCACGGCCACGTCGTCAGAAAGGAACTCGCATCTCACAGTGGTAGATGAATTGTGTTGGAAACCGCTATTAAAACAAGAAGGTATATGTTTTAATAAGAAGTGAGCTTATTAAAGCGAGGTTGAATTACGCTCGTGTGCGCCGATAAGAGCCTAAGGCTTGGCAGTTACGTCTCAACGACGACCGCAGGGGAAACGGTAAGAGCATTCGTCCCCCCGCCTTTGCCGCCGGACCCTTCCCTCGATCTTAGCGGACTTTACCAACACCTTGACCGGGCAAACCAAGCCCTCGGCCGTCTCGACGGCCTAACCACCCTCCTGCCCGACACACGTCTTTTTCTTTATCTCTATGTCCGTAAAGAAGCCCTTCTATCGTCCCAGATTGAAGGTACCAAGTCTTCTTTCTCTGATCTGCTCCTGTTTGAGAATGCGGCAGCCCCTGGCGTTCCAGTCGATGACGTTGAAGAGGTCTCGAACTACGTGGCCGCGATGCAACATGGTCTCCGTCGGATTAAAGGAGGCTTTCCCCTATCGTTGCGCCTGATTCGAGAGATTCACGCAATCCTGCTCCGTGGAGGACGAGGCGCGAACAAAACGTCGGGCGAATTTCGCCGGTCACAGAATTGGATTGGCGGCAGCCGACCCGGCAATGCTGCATTCGTGCCGCCGCCCCCAGAGCGAATGATGGAGTGTTTGAATCTCTTCGAGCATTTTATTCATGACGAAAAACACAAACTGCCTGTTCTCGTCGAGGCCGGACTGATCCACGTGCAGTTCGAAACGATTCATCCGTTTCTCGATGGAAATGGGCGTCTTGGTCGTTTGCTAATTACGCTGCTTCTTTGCGCCAAAGGCATCATGCGCGAGCCCCTTCTGTACTTGAGTCTTTATTTCAAGACTCACCGCCAACGTTACTACGATCTCCTTCAGCGCGTCCGAACTGAAGGGGTTTGGGAAGAATGGATCGAGTTTTTTCTGGAAGGCACCGCGACTACGGCTCGCCAGGCAGCTGACGCAGCCGGTCAAATTCTTCATCTGTTCGAAGTTGACCGGAAAAAAATTCGAGCGATGGGCCGCAAAGCAGCGTCAAGCTTGGCCGTTCACGAATACCTGCAAGCACATCCGTTGACCAAGATTGGCCCGGCAGCAAAAGATCTCAAACTATCCATACCCACCGTTACGAGTGCTCTCGAAACGCTCACCAAACTCAAAATTGCGAAAGAATCGACTGGCAAACGTAGAGACCGCCTGTTTGCCTATCCTCGGTACTTACATATCCTCAGTGAAGGAACTGAGCCTCTGAAGAGTTAGAGCTAATTCGAGAGACCCCTTTTGGCAATTCCCCGAACCTCAGGGTTTCTAGTGTTTCTTCTTCTCATTGGCCCACCGAGCTTTTGCTGCCTTCCGTGCGAGTTCCTTCCTCTCTTCGGGGCTAAGGGCGGCCATGCGTGCCTTCACACCCTTCCCTTTGGCTGCTTTGCCACCCTTTCTACCCATCTCACGCATCACTTTGGAAACAAGGTCACGTCTCATGGTCTCATTTTATGATGGATGAACTTGTTGTACCAATTGTGGTGGTTGACAGTGGGTTGGCATCCTGCCATAATTCATATGCACATAGCGCTATGAGCATGCCGATTGCGAACTAGCGCTAGTGCTTAGAATCTCAAAGAGAGCGCAGCGCACACGTGCTAAGAACGCGCATGCGCCCCTAACCACCATCACCTGATTGGAGGCAACGATGGCTAGTTATGAAGGTATCGGTTCACCGTTTCTCAAGCAACCTTCCGCACGTTCCCCAAAGCTAGGTATTTATGAAAGTCTTTTCCTGTTGAACGAGGGTATGGACCACATCATCATCCTCTTGCGCGAGATGGAGAAGCTTCCTTTTGCCGACAAGGAGTCGGTGCAGTGTGCCGTTGTCGAGATCGAAGAGGTCCGATGCGACATGAATGCCGACTTTACGGAAAAACTGGCAGATAGCGAACGATTCGATGAAGGTCGCTTCTGGAAGCAGAAGAGAGCTTTCGAAAAAAAGTGGCGCGACACCGACGACGTCTATATAGCGACGTCCAGCGCCGCGAGGAAGAACGTAAGAAGCAGGGACGAGCATCGTTCTCAACCTTTAAGGATGCGGGCTCGGAGGATGCAGGCATGCCGAGAGCAGTGCTGGCTGGAACATGTGCAGGCGCGGCGACTCTGTTGGCCTTTTCGATCCTAGTGAGATAGCCGAATCCTTTGAGAGACCATGGGCTCCTCCGGGAGTGGATGGAGGCATTCCACCCGTCGCGCCCGATGCGGTCTGTTCCATCCCGGACGTCCTCCACAGGACCCAGAGTCGCGTCTTGCTGCAGGTTGCCGACCTGGAAAAATTTGGCGCCACCGAACACATCGAACATCAATTGATTGACGCATACGGAGTTCCGGGAGCGCCGGCCTCACGGGACTTTGATTACATCATTTTTGTCCACCACACTCCGCAGCTTCCCTATTATTTTGACGAATTCAGGAACGATGGTGAGGCGGGCCACTCATTTCCCTCCTCCATCGCTACGCGCGGTCTTGTGTCCTTGGGATTTATGATCATCCATCCAGTTTTCTCCGAAGATTTCGAGTTTACTTGCGAGGGCCTCGGCACCTGGAATGGAAAAGCTGCATGGCAAGTTCATTTCGCACAGAGAACTGGTGTGCCTTCGCGAATTCGATCCTGGTCCCACAAGAATGTGACTTATCAGATTCCTCTTAAGGGGCGCATTTGGATTGGCGCAAATAGTTACAACATTTTGCATCTTGAAACAGCGTTACGAGAGACTGTCCCGGGACTCAGGCTGAACCGAGAGCAACTCAGCGTCGATTACGGCCCTGTCAGTTTCCTCGAGGGGCAGATCAGCCTCTGGCTCCCTGAACATGCCGAAATGTATTTCGAAGTGCTGGGCCGCCGATACCATCATCGCCACACGCTCACCAACTATGTCTTGTTCGACGTCGACACGAAAAACAAAATCAATGCTCCCTCTCCGCCCCGGGAGCAGGAAGATAAATAGCGTATCCCTTTCGGCTGTTCTCTGAACGTGCGGAGCCACGCTTTCAAAACTTGCTTCTCCGAGTGGGCCTGACGCGCCAAGATTTAAGGCTGCATGGCGGGTACTAAGACATAGATCAGACCCGCTTCTACTGTCGATGCCGACCATATGACTTGGTCAGAACATACTCCTGCTATGCTCGCCGTCTGATTTTTCGACCCAAATCATTCGCCGAGATCGCACGTCAGTGCTTATCCGCGGCGGCCGCCGTTCCGTCGGACCACTTGGCGACCGGAATCAGAAAGATGGTCAGTCGATCCGGAATCTCCCTAGACCCTAAAACCGGGGAGTCCGGCAAGCCTGCGCCCCAAGCTGCAGGGTCCGTTAATGGAACGAAAAACATCAGGTGGGGATGCCAGTGCCCGTCACGGTCGCTCAAGTACCCTTGCTTCGACAGCATGTAGCACATCGCGCCGGATTCCAGCGCCGGCAATTCCTTTTTGTCGAAAGCCGTTTTGATGCCCTCGAACATCTGAGCTTTGGATCGTGCCGCCAATACCAGCTCGGTTTTCTTGATCGTGAGCGGAAGGTAGGATCGCGCGGCGGGTGGGTTGAAGCAGATCGGTGCACGCAGCTTGGGATTCCAGAAATCGGGATCATCGATTCCGGCGGTCCATGATCGTTCTACCATGCACACGAAAGCATTCTTGCCTGTGACCACGGTTTCGTAACCATGCCGTCCGAGAACCATGACCTCGGCATCGCCTGAGATGGATTCCGGGGCAGCGCTCTTCGCCAGCGCTATCTCTGCATTTCGCTCCATCAGGTATTGGTCAAGGGGAGCCATGCTCGGATACGGTCTTTTGCCATCCTGTGCTTGCGCTTGCCACGCCCCGCCGAGTATGACAACCAGCGCGAAGCTTCTTAATGCGATCGTCCTGAGAATCTGTCGCTGCATTAATTTCTCCTGAGATACGAGATTCCGCTTGCGATACAAACCGGATCGCTGAATGATTTCCTTCTCGGGCCGCCTGGCAATATACGTTGATGTCGATAAAATCATAATCCATCGATGTGAAAAAGTTGCGCCCAAATTTATGCCACCGGTAAGGTGCTAACTTCTGATAACTCACATTAACAGTAGCTGACTCAAGTGACTTTGGCTCGCTTTACACTCCGCAAAGCCGCACGTATAGTTCGAGTAGAGCTTTCCGACACTTTTCTGCGTCGGGTTCCAGGGTTTGTACTTGCAAACCCTGACAAAAAGAGGGTCCACATGGTCTGGGCACTGCTGATTGCCGTAATTCTGGTCATCGTCATCCTGATCGGCATGTACAACAGTCTGGTAAGGCTGAAGGTACAAACCGACAACGCGTGGGCCGACATCGACGTGCAGCTCAAGCGCCGCTACGACTTGATCCCCAATCTGGTCGAAACGGTGAAAGGCTACGCCGGACACGAAAAAAGCACGCTCGAAGCCGTCATCAACGCGCGCAATCGCGCCATGAGCGCGACTGGCCCCGTCGACAAAGCGCAAGCCGAAAACATGCTCTCTGGCGCGCTCAAAAGCCTTTTCGCTTTATCCGAAGCTTATCCGCAACTTCGCGCCATCGAAAGTTTCACCTCGCTGCAGAATTCGCTCACGCAAATCGAAGACAGCGCGCAAAACGCGCGCCGCTATTACAACGCCGTGGTGCGCGACCTGAACACCAAGATTCAGCAATTCCCGACAAGTATTTTTGCCGGCATGCTGGGCTTCAAGCCGCGCGAATTCTTTGAAGTCACCTCCACTGCGGAGCGCGAAGCGCCCAAGGTCAGCTTCAATTCCCCCGCTGCGCCCACGGCCTGAAGGCCAATCGCCACATGCGACGCTTCCTCAGCAGCACCGCGCGATGGCTGGCTTGGTCGCTGTTTTTTTCCCTCTGTGTGGCTTCCGCGTACACGAAAGAATTGCGCATCGAAAAATTCGACGCGCAGATCGCAGTCCTGCCGAACAGCAGCGTCAATGTAACCGAATCCATCACCGTGCACTTCATCGGCGGACCGTGGCACGGCCTATATCGCGAAATCCCAGTCGAGTACGTCACTCCTCAGGGAATGAATTACTCCCTGTTTTTGGACGTAACCAGCATTACCGACGGCGCTCACAACCCTCTCAAGTACGATTCTTCCCGCGAACGCCACTACCGCAAACTAAAGATCTACGTGGACCATGCCGACGACTCGGTGCAGACCATCATCATTCAGTACACGGTCTCCGACGCGCTGCGGTTTTTTGACGACCACGACGAATTTTACTGGAACATCACCGGCGATGAATGGACGGTTCCCATCAACTCGGCCTCTGCAACCATTTCGCTCCCCATCGAAGCAAAAAATATTCGCGCCAATGTCTACACCGGCGCCTACCGATCCATCGCCAGAGATGCCGTCGCCGAAGTCACCGGAAACGGCGTCGCAGTCCGCACCACGGCGCCGCTCGCTTTTCATCAGGGCGTAACTGTCGCTATCGCCTTTGACAAAGGAGCCGTCCAGCCCCCGACCGCCGCCGATAAAGTCGGACTTTTTCTGCGTAGCAACTGGCCGCTGTTCTTCCCGCTGATCGTCGCTGCCATGATGTTCTGGCTGTGGCGGAACAAGGGCCGCGATCCGCGCTTGCGTCCCATCGCCGCGCAATATGAGCCACCCGATAAGCTGACGCCCAGCGAGGTCGGCACGCTTGTCGATAATTCCGCTGACATGCGTGACATCACCGCGGCCATCGTCGACCTCGCCGTGCGCGGCTTCCTGGTCATTCAGGAACACACCCAGGACCACATGATGGGTTTGTGGAAAGACCAGGACTACAGCTTCACATTGAAAAAGGATCGCAGCCAGTGGACCGCCCTCAAGCCGCACGAACTGGCATTGCTGGATGGAATTTTCGGCGTAGGCACCGCCGGCGAAACCGTTTCTATGGCCAGCTTGCACAACGAGTTCTACAAGAGCCTGCCCACCATCAAGAATCGCGTTTTCGATTCCCTCGTTTCGAGCGGCTATTACACGCACCGTCCGGACAGCGTCCGCAGCACCTATCTCGGCGCCGGTCTGGTGATTGGCTTTCTGTCCGTTTGGGGTGGCGCCATGGTCGGGCGCAATCTCGGAATGGCCGGAGCGCCATTCATCATCGCCGGAGTTTTAAGTGGCGCAATCATCTGCGCGTTCGGCTGGTTCATGCCCGCGCGCACGGAAAGTGGCACGCGCACTCTGGAAGGCGTTCTGGGCTTCGAAGATTTTCTTGCACACGTCGAAGCCGATCGCTTCAACCGCACCATCAAGACTCCGGAAATGTTTGAAAAGTTTCTGCCGTTCGCCATGGCTCTCGGCGTGGAAAAAAATTGGAGCAAGGCGTTTCAAAATATTTATACTCAGCCGCCAAACTGGTATCAAGGCGGCAGTTTCGGCCCGCCCTTCTTCGCCTACGGCTTCGTAAACAATCTCAACGCCATGTCTTCTCAAGCCGGAACGGTTTTCGCTTCTGCGCCACGCAGTTCTGGAGGCTCCGGCTTCAGCGGTGGCGGCGGTTTCTCGGGCGGTGGATTCGGCGGCGGCGGCGGCGGCGGCTTCTAGTTCTTGTGGAACACTGAAGATATAGGACACCATGTTCGGTTATTGCCTTGAGGAAAACTTCGACCTGGGTTGCTAACTTTTTTTGCGGGATAAGCATCAACAGGTTATGCGTTTGTCTCAACCTCGGGCGACTTGCGGTTGCTGCGGTTTCCCGGAAAATAATTCTGGACCTGAATAATCCGTTCCCGTCGGCGCTCTTCTTCCCGATGCCGAGTTCGTGCTTTCAGCAGGTCGTCCAAAGAAATCAGCCCAAGCAGTTGCCGCGATTCGCGCTCAACCACCGGCATCCTGGTCACTCCTTTTTCCGCCATACGGTAGACCGCCGCTCGTAGAGGTTCATGTGGATACACTTCGATCGTATGCGGCCGCATGATTTCTTCCAGTCTCTTGCCAAGCACATCGTCACCGAACTTTTCCATCTGTGCGCGGATCTCGCCACGCGTGATGACTCCCACAAGCCGCCCGTTTGTATCTATTACTGGCAGCAGCCGCTGGCTTTGCCGGTGTTTTGTGTTCAATGAATGTAAAACATCTCGCACCGCATCTGCCGCGGGCAAGGCCGCGATCCTGGTACGCATAACCTCGCGAACATACAGAAGCTCCAGCGGATCGACCGCATATTCGCGTGTAAGATGAAATCCCCGTCGCGCGACTTTCTCGGTCAGGATGGATCGCTTCAAGGTCAGCACAGTGAAGGCGTGCGCAATCACGCTTCCCACCAGTAACGGCAGAAAAACATTGGCGTCGTGCGTCAACTCAAACGCAAAAATAATGCTCGTGAAGGGCGAGCGCATCGTTCCGCCCAAAATCGCCCCCATACTGATCAGCGGCCAAAATCCCGCGCCTTCATTCGGCAGAAACATCGCTTCCAGGCCGCCCAGCGCTCCGCCCATCATCAACAGCGGCGCCAGCACGCCGCCGGAGGTTCCCGATCCCAGGGACACCGCCCAGATAAACCATTTCACCAGCAAAACTCCAAGGATCACCGCGGTCGTTACGTTGCCCTGCAACAGATTGCCAATCGTGTCGTAGCCGACTCCCAGAGCTTGCGGAAATACCAGGCCGCCCAATCCAATCGCCAGGCCGCCAATTGCTGGCCACCACATCCAGTGAATCGGAATTTTCTGAAAAGCGTCTTCGGCAGCGTAAACAGAAAGCGTGAGCAATGCCGATAAAATTCCCGCCAGCAAACCGACCAACGCGCAGCCCAGCAAAGCCTTCGGCCCGATGAACAACGGATGTTCCGGTACCGGAAAAAGTGGGCCAAAACCGAGAATGTATCGGCGCAGCACTGCGGCCACTGCGCTTGCCAGTGCCACAGGAATTAAGCTTCGCGGCTTCCACTCAAATAACAACAGTTCTACCGCAAGCAACACCGCCGCCACCGGAGACGCGAAAGTCGCCGACATACCGCCCGCCGCGCCCGCGACCAGCAAAGTTTTCCGTTCGGCGCTGGTCAAATGGAATAACTGCGCGATCAGCGACCCGAACGCCCCGCCCGTCATAATGATTGGCCCTTCCGCGCCAAACGGTCCGCCGGACCCGATCGAAATCGCGGAAGATATCGGTTTTAGAATCGCCACTTTCGGTTCGACGCGGCTCCCGTTGATCAGAATCGCTTCGATCGCTTCCGGAATTCCATGTCCCCGAATTCTTTCCGAACCGTAACGCGCCATCACTCCAATGACCAGCGCGCCGACCACCGGCACAAAAACAGCATAAATTCCCAAGTGATTTCCAACTGGAGAAACCATCGCGGTGTTCCAGCGTGCAAAATAAAACAGGTTCGTGAATAGTCCGATCAGGCGAAGCAGCACCAACGCTAGAACCGCGCAGACCGCGCCAATGACGATTGCCAGCCCGGAAATTGGCAGCACTCGCAGCGTCGTAGTGAAATCGCCAAGCTCTTCCACGTGCTGGTGCCGAGCGTCTGTCTCAGCATGGTTCGGTGCTCTTTTCCGCTGCGCTTGTTCTTGGTTCACAGTTCCCTAAGCTTGGCTGGAGGTCTTTGCTTGCTGATGTTGTGTGTTGCGCGACCTATTTTCTTGCCCGCGATTTGTTCTCTTCGTCGAGCGCAACGTTGTGCACACGCCCGTTGCTGTTTCGAGTTCGTCCGTCGCGAAGCAAGGCGTCGATGGCCTTCACTAGTTCCCGGCCGCTGGCTCGCAATTCGCTGATTCGTTGCTGCACCACCGTCTCTAGTAACTTTTCGCCGCGCGGCAACAGTGAAACCAGATCCTCTTTGCTGCGTGTCCTGCGCACCAGGCCTCGCTGCTCCAAGCGGTCCAGCAACTCCACCGCGCTGTGATGTTTCAGCGACAGCCGTTCCGCGAACGTCTGAATTTTGGGCGGCACCTCCGTCGCCAGTCCGCGTATCGCCAGCAGCATCAAATATTGCTGCGGCTCCAGTCCAGCCACCCGCGCCGCCCCGTCGCCTTCTTTCAAGAAAGAGCGTATTTTGTAGCGCAGCTCCGCCAAAGCCTGGTACTCCGCCGTTCTGATCTTCCTGCTCATGAACACAATTCTATCGTGGAGCGATATGTTTTGCCAATCCGGCAATCAACGTAGTTTTCGTCCCGTAACACTCATTTGCAGCCTTTCCCCAGGAACGCAGCATCCTCGCAAAAACTCTTTGGGCTGTGCGCATTTACGCAAATGGATAATTTTGATCGAGAGGAAAAGAGCAAAGAACTACTTACAGATATTTCCGAAACGCCTTCTGCGTTTTGTAATGTTCGTACCCATTGCGCAGATAAAATTCGTGCGCCCGCTCGCGGATCACATTCGATCGCACTGACACGCTCTTGCAGCCCTTCTCCGCTGCCCAGCGCTCCGCCACTTGCAATAATTTCGCACCGGTCCCCGCACTCCGCTGCGTCTTATCCACCACCAACCCGTTCACTTCCGCGCGCAACGGCACTTCCAGCAGCGGAGTTACACTCACATGCAACCATCCGGTCACTAGCTTTTCCGACTCCGCCACAAAAACCGCGTGCAGCGCCCTAGGCCGCATCCGCTCCATTCGCTGCACAATTTCCTGGCCCGTGGCCGGATAGCCAAGCTGTGTGCTCAGCTCGGCAATCCGCGCGGAATCGTTTTTTCGCGCGCGCCGGATTCGCATGTTCCTCAAAACCCTTCTTTCATCGCCGCTATAGGCTTTTTTGACGTAGCCGGCGCTGTACGGCTTCGCTTCGCAGTTCCCGCAACGCATCCGCCGCAATCCATCTAGCCGCGCGGGACTCTCGTTTGCGCAACTTTTCCGCGACCCGAATCGCCTCTCGATTGAGCTTCAGATTTCGCTTTCCAATATTTCGCAGCGCCCAGTTTACTGCCTTCTTCACGAAGTGCCGGTCGTCATCGCTCTCACGCTCGACGACCTTCAAAAACTTTGCAAACCTTTCGTCTGGCGATTGCTTGTCTTTGTAGCTCAGATACGCAACCAGGGAAAATCCCGCCCGCTTGATGAACAACTCGCGGCGTTTGCTCCAGTCCTGCGCTTTCTTCCATGCAAACTTGCTCCCTGCGTACAAATAACAGCAAGCCGTGTCCACTACATCCCAGGAATCGAACGCCTGCGCCCAAACTTCCATTTCGTTGGCCGTTGTTTTTTGCACCTCACCGATAAGCGATGCCAGAATTTTTGCTTCGTGAACTTCGCAAGCCCACAGCTCGTTTGCCAACAAATGGTTTTTGCCGATTTCTCGAGCGAGTTTGTGAAGCACCGGAGCAGTGACGCCATTTGCTGTTGGCGCCTGCACTCCGAAATATGCCATTTTTGCGCGTACCTCTGGATTCGCAAGATCCTCGAACTTGCGGAGGACTTCCGCGCACGTCCAGCTCCGTCCGCTCTTGCCTGGCGTAGGGTCTGATCGCCTAGAACGTTTTTTCGGAATCGAGGAGGATTGTGACCGGCCCTTCATTCACCAACTCCACCGACATCATCGCCTGAAAAATTCCCGTCGCGACGTGCACACCCAGTTTTCGCAGCGCCCCGCAAAACTCTTCGTACAGCGCTTTCGCCATCTCAGGTGGAGCCGCCGCAATAAAACTCGGCCGCCGCCCTCCACGCGCATCTCCGTACAACGTAAATTGCGAAACTACCAGCGCACTACCCTTCACATCCAGCAACGACAAATTCATCTTGCCGTTTTCATCTTCAAAAATGCGCAGGTTCGCCCCCTTCTCCGCCAGCGCGGCAGCAACAGCCGCGGTGTCTTCACGTCCCACGCCCAGCAAAATCATCAACCCAGCGCCAATCTCGCCTGTTGTCTCGCCGCCAACACTTACTCTCGCGCGGCTCACCCGCTGTACCACCGCTCTCATCATCACCCTTTAAAATCTCTGCGGCGTAATATTACTGATTACTGAAAACTGATTATTTGTTACTCGCGTTCACCGGCTTGCGCGGCAACATCTCGGGCAACTGCGCTACGTTGTACGCGTACACCGCCAGCACTTGCGCGCCTTCCGCCAGATCGTCCCACTTCACGCGGTCCAGCGTATCCGTCTGCGAATGATGATCCTTCTCGTAGTTCGCAACTTCCTGTATGCACCACGAAGCCGGTACTCCCGCATCATCAAATGGCACGTGATCGCTGCCGCCCTCCGAGCGCAAACTCGGCTCGGCCAGCCCAATACTTTTTTCTTTTGCCAACGGATACAAAACGCGGTCCATGGTTTCCCGCGCCGCGTAATTGTGCATCAGTCCAATCGTCAACACTTTCCCGGTTCCGGTATCATGCACCAGCACCCCGGAAATTTTCTCCAGCTCGTCCTTATGCGCTGCAACGTACGCTTTGGAGCCGTTTAATCCCTGCTCTTCGCCAGTAAATAACACAAACCGGATCGTCCGCTTCGGCTTCACTCCGGATTTCACCAGCGCTCGCGCCGCCGCCAGCACCGCCATCGATCCTGTTCCGTTATCAGTCGCCCCAGTCCCAAGATCCCACGAATCCAGATGCCCTCCGATAATCACCACTTCTTCCGGCTTCTCGCTTCCCTTGATTTCCGCCACCGTGTTGTACACCGTTACCGGCTTTCCGCTGAAGCTTGCCGCAATGTTGACTTCCGCCTCCACCGGCCCAGCATCCAGCAATTTCCACAACAACGTCGCGTTTTCTCTCGCCATGTACGCCGCCGGCAATATTCCTGGTTGGTATTCGCGCGAAAATCCCGTTCCCATGTTCAGCAGCCCGTACCATTTCTCGGACACCAGCAGCACCGCGGCTGCGCCTTCCTCTTTCAAGAATTTCGCTTCATCAGCCATCATCTGGCGCCGGCCGCGAAAATCCAGCAGGGCCATGTTCTTCGGATGGTCCAGCGGCAAATTGCTTTCGTCGTAGGGCGTCAGCATGGGATTCGATGGTCCTTCCGTTTCTCCCGGACGATCCAACAGCACAATCGCACCCTGCAATTTCCCGCGATATTTTTGCAAGTTATCCAGTTTTTGTACGCCTACCGCCACCACCGCGCCGCGCACCGGCCCATTCGTACTCGGCGACCATCCCGCCGCCGCCAACGTCAACACGTGCTCCGTTGGCGTAATAACTTTGCCCGTCGCTGGACCGCGCGTCCAACTATTCGCGATCGTCCAGGGCTCCAGGTGCGCATTCTCCAGCCCCAGCGCCTTGAATTGCTCCATCGTCCAATGGCTCGCCTGATCCAGCTTTTGCGTTCCGGTCAGCCGTGGCCCAATCCGATCGGCCAGATACGACAAATCGGTCTGCAACTGTCCTTCATCCGTTTTCACCTGCGCAATCAGTTTTGCGTCCATCTCCGCCACCGGATCGGGCTGCGCCGCTTCCGTTTTCGCAACCGCTTCTGGAGGTTGATACGGCAGCGGCCGCCGCGTCAGCATCGACGGCAATTGCGCCGTGTTGTAAGCCCACGCCGCCAGCACCTGCGCCCCTTGGTTCAAATCGTCTTTCCAAACTTTGTCGAACGTATCCGACTGGCTGTGATGGGTCTTCGAATATTCCGCCATGTTCTGGATACAAAAAAATCCCGGTACACCCGCATCGTCAAAGGAAGCATGGTCCGTTCCGAACGTTCGCACCATGCTCGGCTCCAGCAGCTTCAGTTCCCTCAACGGCGCCAGTACCTGGTCCACAATTTCCCGGTCCTGATAATTGTCATGCAGCCCCAGTGTCAGCACTCTGCCCGTTCCCGTATCGTGCACCAGCACTGCAGAAATCTTCTCCAGATCATTCTTGTGGGCTTCCACGTACCGCTTCGAACCCACCAACCCCTCTTCTTCACCGGTAAACAACACAAACCGAATCGTCCGCTTCGGTTTCAAATTTAATCTTGCCAGTGTTCGCGCGGCTTCCAACACCGCCATCGATCCCGTACCGTTGTCCGTCGATCCCGTTCCCAGATCCCACGAGTCCAGGTGCGCGCCCAGAATCACGACTTCATCCGGTTTTTCGCTTCCGCGAATTTCGCCGACCGTGTTGTACACCTCTACCGGCTTGTCGCTCAGCGTGTTCGTCATTTCTATCTCGATCGTCACCGGACCATGTTTCAGCATCCGCCACAGCATCCGGTAACCTTCGCCGGTGATAAACGCCGAAGGAATCGCGCCAATATCAAATTTTTCTCCGCCCACTCCCGTCATATTCAATAGCCCATGCGGCTTGTTCGAATCGCGCAGCACCGCCGCCACACCTTCCTGCTTGAAAAAATCATTCCGGGCCCGCGCTACTTCCATAAACGCCGCAAACGGCGATGGAGTTGCAGGCTGTCCCTTCATCGGCGGAGGTGCCTGCATCGCGCGGACATATTCTTCGTTCACGTCTTCGGGCTTTGGCGGCGATAGCACCGACGGCTCCTGATAAATCACCACCGCGCCCTGCAACTTCCCATGGAACCTGTCGAAGTCCGCCTTAGTCTTCGCGTCAAAATAAACCACCGGTCCGCGCACTACTCCCGCCGTGCTGGGTGACCAACCCGCCGAAGCAATCGTCAACCGATGTTCTGCCGGCGCCACAATTCGCGCCGTCGCCGTGCCGCGCGTCCAGGAATGCGCTATCGTCCACGGCTCCAGATGTACGTTCACCAGCCCGTATTTCTTCATCTGTTCCGCAGTCCAATCATTCGCCTGCTTCAATTGCGCAGATCCAGTCAGACGCGCACCAATATTGTCTGAAAGATATTCCAGGTTTTGCATAGCCTCGCTATGCTCGCGCACTTCACTCAAGATCTGTGCGTCCGCCGCCGTAAATCCGTTCGTATCATCCTCCGCGGCCGCCGCAAATCCCCGCAGCCCCGCGACTCCCGTCAGCATCATCACGCATGACCACACCGCCAGTCGATTGAAGCGCATCCTCACCCTCTCTTTTGGAATGCGGCAGCAATGCCAACCGCAGGCAGGCCCTGCTGCCGCCTTTTTCGGAACATCCCACACCACTGCGTTACCCGTCCGTATGCCAGTTAAAAAATGGGACTACCTCTTCGACGCGCGTCGACGCCCTGCACGTTTCATTTTCTTTTGCGCCAGCTTTACTCTGCGCGGCGCACGCTGGCACGCCGGACAAAAATGACTGCTCCGGCCCGCGACAATAATTCTTCTGATCTTCGCCCGGCAGCGAAAACATTTCTCGCCTTCTCTTCCGTACACCTTATGGTGCTGCTGATAATCGCCCGCTATGCCCTCAGCGTCAACAAAATCAGAAATTGACGATCCGCGCATTCGAATCGCTTCGCGCAGAATTTTCTGCAAAGCTTTCAGCAGAATTCCCAATTCCGCTGACTTAAGACTGGCGCCGGATCTGGCCGGGTGAATCCGCGCGCTCCACAAACTTTCATCCGCGTAAATATTCCCCACCCCGCGCAGCACTCTCTGATCCAGCAGCAGCGCCTTGATCCGCGCCCGGCTGCTTCGAACTCGCCGCGAAAATTCCAACGCCGTCACCAGCAACGGCTCCGCGCCAAACCGCAACAACTCCGCAGTCAGCGCCTCTCCCGACAGATATGCCATCCGCCCGAATCGCCGCGGATCCACATAACGCAGTTCCCGGCCATCGTCCAAAACAAAAGTCACGTGCGTATGCTTGGCCAGCGGCTGTCCGGCAAAATGTGGCGCCAGATTCCCGGTCATTCCCAGATGCACCAGCAACGCTTCTTGCACCGCATCCGCCGCTAGCAGTTTTGTAGTTGCAGCAGCGGGCCCGCTAACGGCACTGGGGCTGGCCAGCTGCAACAGCATAAATTTTCCGAAGCGCTCTACCCGCGCAATCTGCCGGCCCGGCAATTCCCGCTCAATCGCCACCGGATCATCAATAAAGTCCGTTTCCCGGAGGGTCACGGATAAAATTCGCCGCCCCGCCACCGAACCCTGCAGCCCCCGCGCAACCGTCTCGACCTCAGGAAGTTCCGGCATTTATTCTTTCTTGAATGCGTACTTGGCTGGCTGGTGCAATCTCGCTATTCAGTAGTCACTTCTTCTGATAATCCGGATAAGCCGGATGTTCCGGCATCTTCATCGGATTTTTCTTCAACGCTTCCATCGTCACCTGAATCGCCTTCTCCAGTTGCGGATCATGCCCGGCAGCCACCGAAGCCGGATCATTCTCCACTTCAATATCCGGAGCGATCCCGCGATTCTCCACTTCCCATTCACCGTGCAATCCATAAAGCGCCGCGCGCGGAGCCGTCACTCCGCCGCCGTCCAGCAAACTTGGATATCCGCCAATTCCCACCAGTCCTCCCCAGGTCCGCACGCCCACCAACGGCCCCAGCTTGTCTTGCCGGAACATCCACGGCAGCGCATCGCCGCCAGAACCAGCCATCTCATTGATGATCATCGTCTTCGGCCCATAAATCTGCGCCAGCGGCGAGCAATAGTTCTCACCCTCGCGTGAAACCACACAATTCCGCAGCGGCCGCTCCAGCAAATCGATGATGTAATCCGCAATCGCGCCGCCATGATTGTAGCGCTCGTCGATCACCGCGCCCAGCTTGTCCGTCTGCGCAAAATAATACCGGTTGAAATTTACATATCCGCCGCCCGCGGTATCCGGCACATGCACGTACGCCAGCTTCCCGCCGCTCAGTTCATCTACTTTGCGCCGGTTATCCTCTTCCCACGCTCGGTTGCGCAAGTCGAATTCTTGATCGACAGGGACCACCGTTACGTCGCGCGCGTCCTTGCCGTCGGCATTGGCGCTCACCTTGATCCGAATTTGTTTCCCCGCCGTATTTTCAAAATATTTGTAGACCGAAGTCGGCGGTCGCACTTCTTCGCCATTCACTTCAATCAAGTAGTCGGCAACTTTCACATCTACACCCGGCTGCGTCAGCGGCGCACGCAATTCCGGATTCCAGTTTTCTCCGTTGAAAATGCGCGCGAATCGGTAACGTCCGTTCTCAATCTTGTAATCCGCACCCAGCAATCCGCCTTTCACTTCCGGCGCCTTCGGAATATCGCCGCCAAAAATGAACATATGCCCAACCGTCATTTCTCCCAGCATTTCCGCGAAAAGATGATTCACGTCGCCGCGTCCGCCCGCTGCTTTCAAGTACGGCAAGTATTTTTTCTCGGCTGCGGCCAAATTCAATCCGTGAAAATGCGGATCATAAAAAAAGTCCCGCTCGATTCGCCACACTTCATGGAACATTTGATTCCACTCAGCGCGCGGGTCCACGTACGCTTCCATTGCGTCAAGTTTCAATTGCCCTTCGCCTGGCTTCGCCGCAGCCGCAGTCGCCGCGATAAACCACGGTGCCGCTGGCCCCGGCCCCTGCCGGTACAATGCTTTTTCGCCATTCGCCGACACCGCGAAGCTGCTCACCCCGGCAACGAACGCCTCCGTTTTTCTGGTCGTAAGGTCGAATTTCGAAACGCTGGCCATCGTCGGCCCATTCAGCGACGGCACATCCGGAATCTCCGATAAATACAGAACTCCCGCTTTGCCGGTGTCAAATTGCACGTAGTTTGCCCCCTTAATGGGCAATCCCACGATTCTTTGTCCGATATTTTCCAGGTCAATTGTTACCGTAACTGCTTCTTCTTTCTTGTCCTTATCGCCGTCTTTACCCTTTTCCTTGTCCTTCTGGTCTGATTTTCCCTTGTCGTCAGACTTCGTTTTTCCATCTTCTTTCTTTTCGTCCGCTTTTTTCTCCGCTACCTTTTCGTCGTCACTCTGTGGTTCCATCGGATTGGCATCCGTCTTTTTCAGCACCACGGCATAAACGCTGCGCGAAACCGGCCGCTGGAATCCCGAAAGATCCAGCCACGAAACACCCAGTCCCTCGTCCGTGCTGGCCGCAAAAAATAAATATTTGCCGCCTTTATCGAACACTGGATATCGCGCGTCACTCATGCCATCCGTGATTTGCGAATTCTTGGCATTCTCCAGCGAGTACACAAAAATCGCGTGGATATGGTTCGGCAAATAGCGCGAATACGTCAGCCACTTGCTGTCGGGCGACCACGCGGAAGAAGGCGGCCCGCCGAACGTATAATACAGATCCGTCGTCACTTTCGTGGGCGTGCCCTTATCAACGTCCACATACCAGAAGTTCAGCCGCTTATCAGCGAATGCAATCTTCTTGCTGTCCGGCGACCACGTCGGCCCATAGAAAAATGACGGTGGATTGCCAAGCGCAATTTTCTTCACCGTGCCCAGACCGGATTGGTCTACCAGATGCAGCGCATACTCGCCTGATTCGTCGGAGAAAAATGCGATCCACTTGCCGTCCGGTGACCATGCAGGATCTCGCTCCGCGACCGCTGTCGTTCGCGTCAAGTTCCGAATGTCGCCCTTTTCCGCCGGCACCGTAAAAATATCTCCGCGCGCTTCAAATACCGCGCGCGCGCCTGTTGGCGAAATCGCGGCGTTCTGAATCTTGTCTCCGGCCTTTTCCCAGTGCGGTCGTGTCGCTGGCAAATCTCCCGCCAGGTGAATTTCCACTCTCCGCGTCTTTCCCGACGCCACGTCATAAACATAAATTCCGCCGAATTGCTCATACACGATTCCGCCAGGACCAGCGTCGATGGATTTCAAGTCCAGACCTTGGTTCTCGATCAATTGCTTCACGGCTTTGGTTTTTGTGTCATAGGAAAATAGCGTGACCGCACCATTGCGATCGGACAGGAAATAGACTGTATCGCCCATCCACACCGGATTGTAGTCATTGGAATTTTCCCGCGGCACTTTCTCCAGCTTCAAACTTTTCAAATCCACCAGATATACCGGCGTAGTCTGCCCGCCGCGATAACGCTTCCACGCTTCCTGCCATTTCAGATTCGGAACGTATGCAAAACGCTCGCCGTCCGGCGAATAGGATCCCGCCTCCCCACGCCACATTGGCAACACGTCCGGCACCCCGCCTTCAATAGGCACCGTATATAGCCGATCGAAATCCGCGTACGATTCCCGCCCGGAACGGAACAAGATCCTTTTTCCATCCGGAGTCCATCCCACTACTACGTCGAATGTCGGATGCCACGTCAGCCGTTTCGGCTCGCCGCCTGCAGCTGGCATTACGTAAACGTCGGCGTTGCCGTCATATTCCCCAGTAAACGCAATCCATCTTCCGTCTGGAGAAAAAACCGGATTCGTCTCGTGCCCGCCGGTTGTCAGTTGGCGTGCTTCACCGCCATCGCGCGGCACACTCCACAAGTATCCGCCGTACAAAAATACGATCTCCGTCCTGCTCATCGTCGGCCACGTCGCCAGTAGCGGCGCATCTTCCGCTGCAATCGCAGTTCCCACAAATACCAGCAAGCACGCAATAAACATCGTCAATCGATAGAGCATCATTCCTCCCGGGTTTCCGTATCGAATCCGTAACAAACCAGCGCGCGAACCAGCGTTCACAATCACTGCTCTCCACTCACTACTGACCGGTCTTATTTCGCCCCCGGCCAAAAACCCGGCTCGCTAATTTTCCGTGAATCCTGCTGAGTAGCGTATTTCCGTACGCCCGGACCAATCTCCGACGCTTTTCCAATCAACATGAAAACCAGATTTTCTTCCGGAAAATGTTTCGCGATCACTTGCTTGGCCATGGCCGGAGTAACCGCGTCGATGCGCGCTTCCATCTGATTGATTTCGTCGTCATCCAATCCATAAAACTCGTGCGCGGCAATGGTGCGCGCAAGCTGGCCGGACGTTTCGATTGAGGGCGGAAATTGTCCCTTCAAATATGCCTTGGCGGATGCCAGTTGCTCCGGCGTCACGCCGTCCTTGTGCAACTTCGCCAGCACCTGCAGCGCCAGGTCAATCGCCTGAGTTGTCGATTCATTTTTCGTGAAACTGTAAATCGCAAATGCCCCCGGCTCTTTTCTGGAATCGAAAAACGCTTCCGCTCCATACGTCAGTCCGGATTCCACCCGCAACGCTTCGTTCAATTCAGAAGTGAATCGCCCACCGAATATCGTGTTGACTACGCGAATTGCCACCCGGTCCGGATCGTTTTCTGCGGTTCCAATATTGCCAAAAACAAAAAAAGTCTGCGTCGAATCCGGCTTGTCGACCAGCAAAAGTTTCTTGCCCTTCACAGCTGTCGGCCCGATAATGGCCGGCAACAAACTTGGCTTTGCCTTCCAGCCTCCCAAAGCTTGCTCGAGTTTTGCCCGCATCTGCGCCGCGTTGAATTCTCCCGCTACCGCAAGAATCGTATTTCCAGGCGTGTAATTCGTCTCATAAAACTTTGCAATGGCATCGCGCTTGATGCGTGCCAGCGAAAGCTCGTCACCTCCTACTGGCCGTCCATACGCATGCTTGTTGAAAAGATAGCCGTAGTAATAATTCAGAGCCACCGATTGCGCTTCGTCTTTCGCGGCTTTGATGCCGTCGATTTCCTGCGCCAGCAATTTCTCCACTTCCCCTTGTGCAAACACCGGATGCAGCACCGCATCCGAAAAAAGATCCACACCTTTGTCCACATCCTTGGTCAGAAACTCGCTGGAGATTGTGGTGTAATCCGCGCTGGCGTCCGCGCTGAATTCCGCGCCGATAAAATCCAGGTCTGCCGCGAACTGTTGCGCGCTCCGCTTCGCCGTTCCCTTGTGCAACAGTCCGGCAGTCACGGACGCCAACCCTTCCTCTCCAGCCGGGTCGGCCACCGAACCAGACTTCACAATCACCGCGATGTCCACAATTGGTACGCCGTGTTTTTCCATCAACAGCACTGTCAGTCCATTTTTCAGCACAATTTTTTCATGCGGCGGCAGCTTCAACGTCTGCGCCCTGGAAGTCCAAGCAAATCCCAACACCAGAACCGCACCTACAACAAAGCGCAACGCTTTCCTTTCCGGGTTCATTGTTTTGCGCTCCCTTGTTCCCCGTTGTCTGGAATCAACGTTGCCACCGTGCGATTGTTTGCTGCAAAATATTTCTGCGCTACTCGCTGCACGTCTTCTTTCGTCACCGCTCCGTAGTTTGTCGCCGCATCAAAAAGTTTGTGGTAGTCGCCGAAGAATACTTCGTACGTCCCGATGGTATTCCCGCGTCCATTGATCGTTCGCATCTGGTGGTAAAACTCCACCAGCCGGATATTTTTCGCCTTTTCCAGTTCCACATCGCTGATCGGCGTTTTCTTTATTTTGTCCAGCTCGTCATAAATCGCGTTCTCGCATTTTTGCGGATCCACTCCCTGTTTTGGCTGCGCGGCAAAGATCGTCAGTGTAGGATCGAATGCCGGCCCTTGCGAGGCGGTCACTTCCAGCGCGATCTGATCCTTGTCTACCAGTCTCTGATACATCCGCGAACTCTCTCCCTGCACCAGCACCGTTCGCAGGATATTCAGCGCATAAAAATCAGGACTGTTTGTTTGTGGCACGTGGTATCCAATCATCAGCAGCGGCAACTCTGCCTGCTTATGAACGATCAGGCGGCGCTCACCCATTTGTTCCGGTTCCACAGTAGTTACCGGGGGTGGTGGCGCGTGTTGCGGAATGGGCGCGATGTATTTTTCGCACAGCTGGAAAATTTCTTCCGGCGTCACGTCTCCCACCACCACCATCGTCGCGTTGTTCGGCGCGTAGCCCATTTCGAAGTGATGTTTGAGATCATCCATCGTCCAATGCTCGATGTCGCTCATCCAGCCAACCACCGGCCACTGGTAAGGGTGTGCAATAAACGCGGTTGCTTTCAACTGCTCGTCCAGAATTCCGCCATTGTTGGCGTCCACGCTGGTCCGTCGTTCTGAAGCCACCACTTCTCTTTCGGAGGCAATTTTCTTTGCGTCGAAACTCAAATTCTGGATGCGGTCTGCCTCTATATCGAAAATTAGATTCAGCGCTGACCGCGGAAACCAGTCCTGATATACGGTGACGTTCTGCGTGGTGTAGGCGTTGTTCGAAGCACCATTCGCCTCCATGGCCTTGTCCAAATCGCCCGGTCCGTATTTTTTCGCGCCGTTGAACATCATATGTTCGAAAAAATGCGAAAGCCCCGTCGTACCCGGATGCTCGTTACGCGAACCAATTCGATAAAAAATGTACAGCGCGACGTTCGGGATGCTGTGATCGGTCTGCACCAGCACTTTCATTCCGTTCTTTAGAGTTTTCGTCGCCACCGGAAATTGCTGCGCTTCGCTCTGCGCGGAGGCCGCAATCGCGGTAGTGGAAAGCAACGTTCCCAGCACCAATCCGCGCAGCGCTACACTTACGTTGTTCATGGAACCACCCTCAGGGACATGCCCAGTTATACAGACGTATCACTTCGACAAAATGTTCTAGCCAAGTCTTCCGCCTTCAGCTTTTAACGTGGAAATCAAGCTGCTTTTTTCTCGTAGGGGCACGGCATGCCGTGCCCTTTGCGCGGTCGGCAAAGGCCTCAGCGAGAATCGGTCGTTGGCTAATTCATCCGACTACTTCTCCGCCACCAGCACAAACACCCGCACCGGACCGCCCGATCCGCCTTCTAATTTGATCGGCGCGGCGATCAAAAACGCCCCGGCCTCGGGCAAATCCTTCAAATCCGCTAAATTTTCCAGCTGAAAAACTTCCGCGCCCAACACCGCGTGATGCACCGGAAAATCCTTTGCGTTTCCCGGATCGATGCTCAACGTGTCGCAGCCCAATCCGCTGATTTTCCGCTCCAGCAGTAATTTTGCCGCGTCCACGGAAAATCCCGGAAAATGCATGGTGCCGTTCGCATCCTGATTGCGATATCGGGAAACGTCCGGCCAACGCGAAGCCCACCCGGTCCGCAACACTACAATCGCTCCGGCCGGAATCGTGCCGTGCTTCTCTTCCCAGGCTTCGATTCGTTTCACCGTCAATTGATAGTCCGGATTGCGTTCGGCCTCGTTTCGAACGTCGATGATTACCGCGGGGCCGAAAAATCTCTCCACGGGAATTTTGTCAACGGTCGTGATTCCTGGGGGAAAGTGCGCTGGCGCATCCATGTGCGTCCCGTAATGCTCCAGCATCCAAAAGCTGCGCGTGAAATAGCCGTTCTTTTCAACGGTCGCGTTTACTTTTGCTTCGAACGCCTTGGCATCGCCCGGCCATGGCACCAGTTTATCGCTCAGCGCGTAACTGAGGTCGATCACTCGCGTCTTGCCACTGGCAATTTCTTGAAGCTGGGGTTTTTGCCTCGGACTTTGCGGGAGTGCCACCGTTCCCGCGCACAACAGAATCGCCGCGGAAAGCACGGTTCGAACGGAGAACTTCATGCATCACCTCGTCGCACACGGCCGGTCGGCTTGCCACAGTGCGAAAATTTCAGGGCAGCGGTATTCCGGGTGTCGCGACGATTCCCGCCATTTTCAGGATTTCCACGTATTCCGCATCGGTGATGGCCGAAACGATCAGCCGCACGTTTTTCAGGAACTTTACTTTTCGCAGCGCTTTGTTCGCGCGCAATTCCGTCAGCGTAACCTGCCGCGGCAGTTTTTCGAACGCGCGCAGGTCGGCGACCAGGTTTTTGCCTTCGGAATCATGCGGGTCGGGATACGGGTCGCGCGACACTTCCGCGATCGAATAAAACGAACGCTCCGGCGCCGAGTGGTAGCACAATACCCGGTCGCCCTTGCGCACCTGTTTCAGCGCGCGAACCGCGTCGGCTTTCGAACCGGCACCGTGCCACATTTCCTTGCCCTTCACAAAAAGGGTGTCCCAGTGGTAGTGGTGCGGGTCTACGGTAAAGATCCAGTAATGGCGAGTCGCTGTGGGAGTGGTCATCGAACCAAAGTTCGGCGGTACTATACACGGCAGAGGCTGCAAAGCCAAACAAAATGTGAGGGTTAGAGGACTATCGGTGGAAAAAGTACTCCCGCGCCTTCGAATCAGCACCGCTTTGTAGCCAACCGCTTTAGTTTCTGTTATTTACGGCGATTACCCAAGACTTACAAAGACTTCCTCGCCGCGAACCTCAACCGTGTAACAACCCACTCCGGCGTTGGGATCTTGCACCGCTTTTCCGGTTGTCACGTCGAATTGCCAGCCGTGCCAGGGGCAAGTCACCACCTTACCTTCAAGCTGCCCTTCTCCCAGCGGCCCGCCCCGGTGCAGACAGGTGTTGCTGATGGCATACACGGTCCCAGCGACATTTGCCAACGCGATTGGCTGTCCCGCGACTTGCACTTCCTTGATCGAACCCTCAGGAATTTCGGCCAGTGATGACGCTTTCTCAAATCCCATTCTTCCCTCGAACCATGATTTTTCAAAACCGCCGCGCTAACGCTCTTTACTTTCGCCGAGAAGTATAACCTCCGGCCAGTACGCCGTAAAGAAACGCACACTCACAAACAACCCTAAGCGGCCGTCATTCCGAGCCTGCCTGCCGCTGGCCCGCCCTGGCGGGCAGGCAGGCGTACCGAGGAATCTCTCTTCGATTGCAGCCTGCACGGATGGTTCGAACAACGGAGTCCTTCAATCCAGCTTCGCGATGTGCACGCAATTTCGCCCGGCGCGTTTCGCTTCGTACAGCATTTCGTCCGCTTTGCGCACCAACGCGTCAAAATCTTTCAAGCTGCCGCTCTCGCTGCCCGCCACTCCGAAAGTCGCTGAAATACTGACGCTCTTTCCCGCAAACGGAAACGATAGCGCGCAAAACAACTCGCGAAACCGGTTGATGGCCAGTTCAATGTTGTCGCCGCTTACATGGGAAATCACAATCAGGAATTCGTCGCCGCCCAGACGGCCGCACATATCCGAAATTCTTGTCAGCTTTCTGAGTGTGTCGGCGAAGGTACGCAACACGGTATCGCCTGCTTCGTGCCCGAAGGTATCGTTAATTTCCTTGAACGAATCAAGATCGCCAAGCACCACCCACACCGGGAAACCATGCCGGGCCGCGCCTTTCAGTTGTTTGTTGGCCCATTCCTCAATCGCGCGGCGATTGGGAAGGCCGGTAAGAACATCGGTGGACGCAACTTCCTGAAGTAGCGCGCTCTTGTCTTCGAGCTGGCGATGCAAATCGATGATGCGTCGGCCAACACCGATGCGCGCCAGCATTTCGCTGGAGTCGAATGGTTTTACAAGATAGTCGTCAGCGCCGGCCTCCAGGCCTTTTACCACTCCGCCCTTTTCGTTGTTGCTGGTCATGAGAATGATGTAGGTGTACTGCGAAGATTTGTCGGCACGGATGCGCTCGCACAGTTCCAGGCCGGAAAATTCCGGCATGATCCAATCGGTGATGATAATGTTCGGCGATTTCTCTTGATACATGCGCAGAGCGTCGTTCCCGTCACGGGCAAAGGACAGCGAATAAGTCTGTCTGGAAAGCATCTGTTCGAAAAGTTTGTGATAGACGGGAGAATCGTCCACTACCAGCACTTCATACTTGGGCGCGAGGATAGTCATATGCAAGGTTTTCTGAAGTGGTATTTACGCAGTTTTTCCGCAGGGCGGCGGAAAACGTTGCGATATTTTTTCATGTCAGGGTTTGTAAGTACAAAGCCTGAAACCCTGACTGTAGCGAATCGCGGATAAATACCAAGAGGAAATAATATCAAGCGTTGTCGCATCGGTTACAAATTACGTGGGAAGTACGCAACCGCACAAAAATCGCTCTGCGACGCGGGCGAAAAGCTAGACCGTTCTGCCGCAAGCGCCGCAAAAATGCGCGCCAGCGGGACCCGGCGTGCCGCACTGCGAACAGAAGCGTCCCACGCTAGCAGGAACATAGTGCACATAACGGGGCCGGTCCGAAGCGATGGCCCAAATAAACGCTGCGACCCATCCGATCAGCGTCCAACCAAGAAAAAGATTCAATAGGAAAATTCCCGTGGCGTCAGACTTGTCTCTGCCCAGGATCGCCGGCAGGAAATAGAGAAACACTACAAACAGGAGACTAAACATTGTTGCTGACTCCTTCGAGAGCGCTCGTGGAAACTGGTTCTGCAGCCCTCTATAAACCATACGAAAACCACAACCAAAAGTTCCGCGATGTTACCTGTCAACCCCCGAGCGACCGGTCTTTCGTCGGACGTTTTGGCGTCTAAGATAAATTACGAGTCCGATGAATCCGACGACCAGCAAAATAGTGATGGCCCGAAACCAGAACTCGTCAAACAACAAACGAAGATCCCAGGTACTCCCGGTGGTCTGGATAAAAAGCATCCGCTAGCACCCTCACGCTCCCTGGACCTTTACCAAGAGTTCGGCGAATTTTTGTTTGCGTTCGGCTTGGTCTTTGCCGGATTCGGCTTCCGCCAATTGCGTGATGTTCATGGAGCAGAATTTCGGGCCGCACATGGAGCAGAATTTTGCTTCCTTGTAGAAATCGTCTGGCAAAGATTCGTCGTGCATGGCGCGGGCGGTTTCCGGGTCGAGTGAAAGCTCAAACTGTTTGTTCCAATCGAAGAGGAAACGCGCGTAGCTGAGCGCGTCATCGCGATCGCGTGCGCCGGGACGATGGCGAGCTACGTCGGCGGCATGCGCGGCAATTTTGTAGGCGATGACTCCTTGCTTGACGTCTTCGGCGTTGGGCAGGCCGAGATGCTCTTTCGGCGTGACGTAGCAGAGCATGGACGCGCCGTGCCAGCCAATCATGGCCGCGCCGATAGCACTGGTGATGTGGTCGTAGCCGGGAGCAATGTCGGTGACGAGCGGGCCGAGGGTGTAGAAGGGCGCTTCGTGGCACCATTCCATTTCCTTGTCGACTTGCTCTTTGATTTTGTCGAGCGGAATGTGGCCGGGACCTTCGATCATGACTTGCACGTCATGTTCCCAGGCTTTCTTGGTGAGTTCGCCGAGCACTTTTAATTCAGCGAATTGCGCTTCGTCGCTGGCATCGGCAATGCAGCCGGGACGAAGACCGTCACCAAGAGAAAAACTCACGTCGTGCTTTTTGAAAATTTTGCAGATTTCGTCGAAGCGCTCGTACAGAAAATTTTGTTGCTTGTGGTGCTCCATCCAATGCGCCATTAAGGAGCCGCCGCGGCTGACGATGCCGGTAATGCGTTTGCGAACCAGCGGAACATGCTGGCGCAAAACGCCGGCGTGAATGGTCATGTAGTCCACGCCCTGCTCGGCTTGCTCTTCGATGACTTCGAGCATCAGGTCCATAGTGAGATCTTCTGGACGGCGCACGCGGGAAATGGCTTCGTAAACGGGAACAGTGCCGACGGGAACGGGTGAGGCGTCAATGATGGCTTTGCGAATAGTGGGAATATCGCCGCCGGTGGAAAGATCCATGATGGTGTCCGCGCCGTAGTGCACGGAGTGGTGGAGCTTTTTCAATTCTTCGTCGATGTTGGACGTAGTGGCGGAATTTCCGATATTCGCGTTGATTTTGCAGTTGAAAGCGATGCCGATCCCCATCGGCTGCAAATTACGGTGATGAATGTTGGCGGGAATG